>Ga0138256_10000172_pt1 | contig 75885 bp, 62 predicted proteins | sample KNB2016incub_MG_FD_105486 | JGI IMG/M metagenome (GOLD analysis project Ga0138256, IMG submission 105486) | Active sludge microbial communities from wastewater in Klosterneuburg, Austria - KNB2014incub_MG | ecosystem: Engineered > WWTP > Activated sludge > Unclassified | place: Austria...
AAACGAGACTGGTGCTATACCAAATGTAGTCAAACGCTTGATCGTTGGCATTAAGCTTAAGTGTATAATAACCGACAGATAAACCATCGAGTATTTCAGTTTTTGAAACTTTTACAGTTTTCAAAGTATTGGTTTTATCCAATAGGTCGTAACTTAGTGCATCAAGTGGCTTTGTTGCAATCACAACATCATTTTTGATGACGTCTATTGAATAAGTTTTTAAAAATGACTCTGGCAATACACCTGTATTGCTTTCTATGTCATAGGTAATGAAAGCATTAAGGAGTGTATCCACTTCAGTTGGAAGTAAAGTCTTTGCAGTAGTTTCAAGATCGATTACAGGATCTTCTATAGGTTTATCGACAATCACAGGCGATAAATTTAGCGATAATATATCCGTACTAAGCGGGAATGCGGTTGCTAAAATGAATAGGATTAAAATAAATAAAATATTGGGTAATGTTCTGTGCACTTTAGTACCTCCTCTCACGTGATCGTTATTTCGTTAATTGCTCTATTATTATATGCTATTTTACGGATGTTTGCCATATTAAATGCACATTTCATTCTATTGATAGAAAAACATTGAGACCGTTAAACGACGCTATCGTCTTTATAAATATTTCTGTTACAATAGAATAAGAAATGGAGGACATGCCGATGAAAACGCTTAATAAATATTTAATACCCATTGCTTGCCTTCTTTTGTTAACAAGTGGTTTTGCTTTTGCTGTACCCAATGAAAGTGAAGCTTCAAATAAAATGATGCAAATTACCAAAGAGGAACAAACCATCATAGAAGCCTTGTTTGTTCTCTCCACAGATATTGAAAATCTAAGCGGGGAACTATATGCATTAAATAATAGCATCACAAATGTTGAAGCTGAAATGCGTGAAAAAGAAAAGGCAATAGCCATGCAAGAGAATGCCTATATGTCACTTAAGCGCAATTTAGGTGACGTTCTCAAAATTCAGCAGCGTGCAGGCATTGCATCAAATATTGAGATTATACTAAGTGCAAAAAATTTGAAAGACCTTGTGAATCGCATCAATTTGCTCCGAGATTTATCGAAAAATGTTGACCGGTTGATGCTTGAAACTGAGCGGGTTAGACTTCAGCTCACAAGTGATCGTGAGACATTGGAAAAACTACGTAAGGACATGGAAATTCAGGTGGCGTTACTGGCTCAAAAGGTACTTGATAAAAATAATGCCAAGCGCGAACTTGAAAACTATTTAGACAGTCTGGCCACAGAAAAAGAACATTATCAAGACTATCTTGATTCTATAGAAACACTATGGGCGAGCTTAAAGCCTCTTTTTGCCCAAACCATTCAAAGTTTTACTGAAATTATTGAAAAAGGTGATTTGCCTGAGGATACGGTGGAAGTGTCACTTTCATTGTTTAATTCCCGCGGAATTATTAAAGAGAGCCGATTTAATACTATTTTAGAGAAAAGAGAAGATTTAGCGGATCTGACATTTGACTTTAAAACGGACGGTGTTTCATTAGCTTTTCCAAGTTATGAAGTCAAGCTCGATGGCTACTTTGAACTGGTTGATAGCCAGACGATACAGTATATTGTCACAGGTGGAGAATTCTATGATTTGCCCATGAGTGAAAGTGCGTTAAATGATTTGTTTCGTGCAGGCGATTTTGTCTTTAATTTAAAGGCGATTATGGGTAACAACACCATTAATAAAATCATAAGTTTTGAAGACCGACTAGAACTTCAGATTACAATCCGTTTATTTTGAGGTGAACAATGATAAAAGCAAACCAATGTAGCTTACAATACAAAGATGGCACCGTGGCACTCAAACCGTTTGATCTTGAAATTGGAAAGGGTGAGACTGTTCTCATCACGGGACCTAGTGGCTCTGGAAAGACAAGTCTGCTTAAACTTATTTTAGGTATTGAAGTGCCTACCAGTGGCAAATTCGAAGTGCTTGGACAACCCATTTGCAAAGGCGTTGATCAAGATATTAGAAAGCTTCGCACGCAAATTGGTCCGATCTTTCAAGACTTTAGGTTATTGGAAGGGCGCACTGTATTAGAGAACGTTGTATTGGGATTGAGATTTTTAGAGAATTCACCAAGTGATATGAAAAAAATTGCCACCGATTACATTGAGCGTGTTGGGCTGGGGCATAAACGCAACCAATCTGTTGACCGGTTGTCTTGGGGGGAATGTCAGCGTGTCGCCATTGCACGTGCGGTTTCAAGGCGCCCCAAACTCATCGTTGCAGATGAACCAACGGGCAATCTCGATCAAGAAAATGCCATTAACGTCCTCAATTTATTAGCCTCTTTTACCGATTCTAATACAAGTGTTTTGATTACCACGCACGCAACCCATCTTGTCGATAAAATTGAACCGACAGCTTTGCTTGTCATGCATGAAGGTGTGTTTACATTCGAGAGAGGTGGTGCTTATGTTTAAAGGCCTTAAAAACACAAACTACTATCTGGGTGAAGTGAAGACGATTATCAAGCTCAATGGTTTTTCGAGTTTTTTATCAGTCATCAGCTTATCGCTTATATTTTTTATAACCACATTGACACTGACAGGCTGGTGGTTAAGTACAACATTTACAAATGCCCTTGAAAATGAAGCTGAAATCAGTGCGTATTATCCAGCCGATATAAGTTTGAACAACGTTCAAGGGTTAATACTTGAAATTCAGAAAATGGAAGGTGTTAAAACCGTGACAGCCGTAACGGCGGAACAAGCATATGATAAGATGTCTGAAATTCTTGGTCAAGAAGCAAAAATACTGAGTCAATTTGATGAAAACCCTTTTGAAGCATATTTAGAGATTGGCATTGATCTTGATCGACTTGAACCGATTTTAACGACACTCGAATTAAACGACCAGCTAGAATATATTCGAGATAACCGAACAATCCTTGAAAAAATAAGTCGAATTTCAACACTCATAGCTTTGTTAGGCATAATCATGACACTTGCTGTAGGCATATCAACATTTATCATTACCTCCCATATTATAAGGGAAGGGGTTCATGCCCATGAAGCACAAATCAACACGCTTCAACTTCTAGGTGCGCCTGACACGTTTATCAATTTGCCCTTCATCATTGAAGGGGCGTTGTTAGCACTGATATCGGGTATACTTGCAGCGATTGCTTATTTGGGCTTTATGAGGGTTGTTGGTAATTTTACAGACGGCGTTATTCCTTTCTTTCCAATTATAGAAACACAGACTGTTTTTATTTCCATTTCGGTTGGTACAATTTGCGTAAGTTTGATTCTTGGCCTTCTAGCAAGCCTTTTCGGTCTGAAACTCAATAAGAAAAAATAAAAACAGCATTAAATACAGAACCGCCCTCGGTCAATTGGACTGAGGGCGGTTTTATATCATTTATTTTCGCAAAGCGATTTCTTCAAGCTTAATGTTTTTATTGCGTTCTTCGATTTGACGGATTGACCAGTCATTCTGGAAAATCAAGACTGGATTGTCATCTACATCTTGAACCAACATCGTATCCATCGTCATTGAGAAGTTTTGTCGATCAAAATTATCAGATTTAATCCATCTAACATAGCGATACGGTAATGATTCTATAATGACATCAACACCATATTCATTTTTCAAACGGTATTCGAGGACTTCAAATTGTAAGACGCCAACAACGCCGATGATTAGCTCTTCAACACCGATATTGGGTCGTCTATACACTTGAATACTGCCTTCTTCAGAGAGTTGTTCAATGCCTTTAATAAACTGTTTACGCTTAAGTGCATTTTTAGTAAAGACTTTTGCAAAATGTTCGGGTGCAAACACTGGAATGCCTTCATATTTTAATCCGGAGTTATCTTCGCAAAGCGTGTCGCCAATGCGGAAGATGCCTGGATCGTGAATGCCTATTATATCGCCTGGGTAAGCGGTTTCAACAACAACGCGATCTTGCGCCATGAACTGTTGAGGTTGTGCGAGTCTCACTTTTTTATTTTCTTGTACGTGGTTGACTTGCATGCCTTTCGTAAATTTGCCTGAACAAATTCTTAAAAATGCGATACGGTCTCTATGTGTTGGATTCATATTGGCTTGGATTTTAAAGATAAAACCTGAAAAATTAGGCGTTTCAGGATCGACTTCACCGTTGTTGCTACCACGTGCCAGTGGCGGTGGTGTCAGTTCTAAGAATGATTGTAAAAAAGGCTCAACACCGAAGTTTGTAAGCGCACTGCCAAAGAAAATCGGCGTTAGATCGCCGCTTAATATTTTTTCAATATTAAATGCATCACCTGCATGATCAAGCAGCTCTAATTCCTCAACTAGTTTTTCTTGCAGTTGAGGACCAAGTAACGCATTGAATTTTTCATCAGAGATATCACCAGTAACGATTTTGGCCATATTTTGGCCGTGGTTACTGTCGTTAAAAAGCTCGATTTCTTTTTTCTCGCGGTTATAAACGCCTTTAAAATGTTTGCCTGAGCCAATTGGCCAGTTCATTGGGTATGAATGAATGCCAAGGCTGCTTTCGATATCTTCAAGGAGTTCAAAAGGGTCTTTACCTTGTCGGTCCATTTTGTTAATAAACGTGAAAATTGGAATGCCGCGCATTTTACAAACTTTAAATAGTTTTTTGGTTTGACTTTCAACACCTTTTGATGAATCGACAACCATGACGGCAGCATCAGCGGCCATCAGTGTGCGGTAAGTGTCCTCGCTAAAATCCTGGTGACCCGGTGTATCGAGAATATTTACGCAGTGTCCAGAATAATTAAACTGAAGCACACTGGACGTAACAGAAATGCCTCTTTGCTTTTCGATTTCCATCCAGTCGGAAACAGCATGTTTCTGAGATTTTCTAGATTTAACGGTGCCGGCTTCACGAATGGCGCCGCCGTACAATAGAAATTTCTCAGTAAGTGTGGTCTTACCAGCATCTGGATGTGAGATGATTGCAAAAGTTCTTCGTTTTCTCACTTCTTGGCTGAGTTCCTCGTTGAGCATTTGATTTGACAATGGATTAATTTCAGACATATTTACTTCCTTCTCTATAATTAGGTAATGTGATTTCCCTTGATATTTTTTTGAAAAAGTGCCATAACCAATAAATTTTACATCATTCAGGGGACTTCGTCAATATAAGCGATAATTTCAGTCAATCAGATAGAAGGTCTTGCATTACCCCCCTAAAATCATTATAATAACCACTAAATAAGTCATCTACAATTATGTCAATAAAAAGGTTCATAGGAGATTACATGTCTGATTCAGAAAATAAAATCGCATGGGAAAAAGAGCACGAAAACGCGTGGGTTGAAAGATTTGGAACGCCTAGAGAATACGCTCAAAAAATTATTAAAGACCCTCTGACTATTCTTGGTCCGTTGGCAGATTACTTAGGACATGTCGACGGAAAAAAAGTGCTTAATGTTATGGGTTCTAATGGTAATAAAGCCGTCGCATTGAGTTTACTGGGTGCTGAAGTCACCGTTGTCGATTTTTCATTGTCCAATAAAGCGTATGCAGAAGCACTTGCCAAAGAAGCACAAGTTCCAATCACCTATATTGTGAAGGATGTTCTTAAAATGGCGCAAGAGGCCAACTTTGATATCGCTTTTGCCGAAATGGGGATTCTACATTATTTTACGGACTTAAAACCTTTCTTTATTAGACTGTATGGTTCATTAAAGGTTGGCGGCGTGGCCGTTGTTAGAGATTTTCATCCAATTAGCACCAAATTAATCGTATCGAGAGGCTCAACCGCTAAAGTTCGAAAACATAAAGTAGAAGGGGATTATTTTGATGAAACCCTTACTGAAAAAATTGTCTCTTATGGTAAATACCTAACAAATGAAATCCCGGAAAAAGTATTTCTTAGAAATTGGACCCTTGGTGAAATTGTCACCGCTGCCGCACAATGTGGTTTTAGAATTGAAGCCTTAATTGAAGCGCCTAATCTTTCAAGTGATGTCTTTGACAAAGGCATCCCCAAAACATTTATGCTTAAGATGACAAAATAGTATTTTCCTTATCAAGCAACACCTCATACTGCTCCATTTTCTCAAGGAGCTGAGTCTCGAGGTGTTCTTTTTTTGTTGCAAGGGCCGTCAGTTTTTCAAAATCAGATGCATTTTGTGTAAATTGATGGTCTAGGGCATCAAGCGCTTCTGAGAGGGCTTCAATTTCAATAGGCAGATCTTCAAGGGCTTTAATTTCTTTGAAAGAAAGTTTGTCTTTACGTATTTTGCTGCGCTCTGTTTTAGAAGCATCCTCGCTATTTGGCACCGCTTTACTTTGTGCCAGGTCATTCTTAACAGGTTTTAGACGATCCGTTAGCGCTTGCTGATCAAGATAGTCGCTATAACTCGTAGTCACAAGGTTTATGACACCCTTTTCAAAGGCAAATAGTCTGTCACAGATTCGGTCAAGAAAGTAACGGTCATGGGAAACACATAAAATAACCCCTTGAAACTGATCGAGATACTGTTCAAAAACTTTTAAGGTATCTAGATCCAGATTGTTTGTCGGTTCATCTAGTATAAGAACGTTTGGTGCGCCAATGAGCAATCCAAGTAACTGCAAGCGGCGACGTTCACCCCCTGATAATTTTTGGATAGGGGTCCACTGTAAATCAGATGTAAACAAAAACGTCTCCATAAGTTCAGAAGCACTTATTTTATAGCCGCTTGGCGTTGTGACATACTCGGCAATTTCTCTAATGTATTCAATTGCGCGCTGATTCACATCTGCAAAATCATCAAAATCTTGTGTAAAATAGGCAGTTTTAACCGTACTGCCAATATCGATGGTACCAGAAGTTTGTTTTAATTGACCCGCGATAATGTTGAGGAGTGTTGATTTGCCAACACCATTGTCGCCAACGATACCAAGGCGATCGTTTTGTGCGAAAAAATATTCAAAATGTTCAAAAAGCACTTTATCACCAAACGCCATACCAAGATCTTTAATTTCGATTATTTTTCCGCCAAGTCGCGAGTAGCCGACTTCAATGTTAAGTTCTAAATCGGACTCGTTTTTCATTTCTGACTTCAGAATTTGAAAACGTTGAATACGGGATTTTGACTTTGTACTGCGTGCTTGAACACCTGCACGCATCCAAGCGAGTTCGCGTTTGTACATGTTTTTTTGTTTTTGCGACATACTGGCTTCAAGCGCCATGCGCTCACTTTTCTTTTCAATAAAGTACTCATAATTGCCCATGTATTCAAACAATTTGCCGCGAGAGAGTTCAATGGTTTTGTTAACAATACGGTCGAGAAAATAGCGATCATGTGTAATCATGATAAGTGCCCCACTACGTTGCTTTAAATAGGTTTCAAGCCAAAGGATGGTTTTGCTATCAAGGTGGTTGGTAGGCTCGTCAAGAACAAGTAAATCACAAGGTGTGACTAAGGCTTCTGCTAAAGCGACGCGTTTTTTTTGTCCCCCAGAAAGCGTGGCAATCTTAGCGTCAAAATCTTCAATGCCGAGTGAATTGAGGATGCTCTTTATTTGAAACTCTAAGTCAAAGAGTTGCTTAGATGTCATTAGGCCAGAAAGTGTGTCAAAAGACTTTTGTAGCTCAACATCATGCGGCGATTGAGCCAGAGCTTGCATTGCCTGTTCATAGGAACGAATGAGTGTCATAGTCTCAGAGCGGCTCCCAAAAATCTGTTCAAGAACCGTATGGTCGCCAGAAAAATTTTGCTCTTGTTCCAAATAATTGATTTTTAGATTTTTCATGGTCATAATTTGACCTGAATCGGGCGATTCATAGCCAACCAGAATCTTGAGAAACGTTGACTTACCGGTACCATTAACGCCAATAAGGCCTATTTTATCTGATGAATCAATGGAATAATCCACCGCATCAATTAATTTAATCAAACTATAGCTTTTAGATATTTTTTCACAAGTCAGTAAATGCATGCTTTTTTACACCTTTTATGATTTATTTTAGAAATTAATCTCTCTCTATTTTAACATAATATGTTAAACTGTATAGTAGCGATCATAAAATGAACCTTCAGGAGGCAATGACATGAAATTATTATTTGAAGCGCACCGCGCACAACTTGGCAGCAGTTTAGACGTTGGCGATATGGCGATTCTGTTTTCAGGTAAAGCACCTAAAAGTACTGCAGATGCGCATTATTCATTTTTACCAAACAAAAATTTCTTTTATCTCACAGGTTGTACTCAGGAAAATTTTATAGTGGCACTATTAAAGACAGAAACTGGTTTTGAAACGACACTTTTTATTGAAAAGCCGGATTATGATGTGGAGAAATGGTACGGACGTAAACTGACTCAGGAAGCAGCGACTCAAATTTCTGGCATTGAGGATGTACAATATCTGGATGCCTTTATCGCTTGGACAGGTAAAACAATTTATAATGGCAAAGTGGAACGCTTATATCTCGATCTTGAGAAGCTTAGCTGGGATGAGATGGATAGTCCTGCGGCAACATTTGCAAGTGATGTTGTGAAAAGATACCCATTTGTCCTCATTAAATCGCTACACTTTATGCTTTGCGATTTACGTGTCATCAAAGCCGACAGGGAAGTTGAACTTGTCAGAAAAGCCATTGATATCACACATATTGGTTTAAATCATATCCTCGAAATGCTTAAACCAGAAGTCCTTGAATACCAACTTGAAGCGACCTTTGCTTATCAGATTCGTATGAACGGTGCAGAGAGATGTTCTTTCGAAACCATTGCCGCGTCTGGTGGCGATGGTGTCATTTTGCATTATGTTGAGAATAGCAAACCAGTGAAAGACGGCGATCTTGTACTGCTTGACTTAGGCGCGCAATACAACCAATATGCAGCAGATATTACAAGGACTTATCCAGTTAATGGCGTGTTTTCCGATAGACAAAAGCAAATATATAATATTGTACTGAAAGCACAAACGGCCGTTATTGATGCAATGCAGCCGGGCTTGCCATTTGATGAACTCAATAAAATATGTCAAAAAACGTTATCGGAAGAATTAAAGGCAATTGGCCTAATCAAAGAGGATTCAGAACTGTCTAAATATTATTATCACGGCGTCAGTCATTATTTAGGCCTTGATGTGCATGATATAGGCAATAGAAATACGCTGCTTAAACCAGGCATGATTTTAACCGTAGAGCCAGGTCTTTATATTGCGGAAGAAAACATTGGCATTCGCATTGAAGACGATGTCCTAATTACAGCATCAGGTCATGATGTTCTTTCAAGTGACATTCCAAAAACAGTAGATGCGATTGAAGCGTTAATGCGTAAAAGCTAATGGACTGTCGACCAAATTGCGGTGCGTGCTGCATCATACCTTCCATTTCCACTAAGACCGCACTTTTGCCTATGGGAAAGGTGGCCATGGCGCCCTGTATCCATCTTGATGAAAACATGAAGTGCCAAATTTTCACAAGCGCAGATCGCCCTAAAGTATGTGCCAGTTTGAAACCATCCGAAGAAATGTGTGGCGAAAACAGAGAAGATGCGTTGGCGTATTTAACATGGCTTGAACAAGAAACCTGCTAAAAAAACACACAGTGCACAATACATTAAAGTTTAACAATAATCCTTAAAAAGGGTTGACAGTGATTTTTTTAAAGTTTATAATCAGTTCAATAGTTAAAAGCAAGGCATAAAATAAAGACGATGAAGAGAAGAGTAATCCGAAACAGACGTTTAAGCGAGCCAATGACGGTGTGAGATTGGTAACTGAGTTTTTGATGAAGAACATCTCCGAGTTTCTAACCGAAAGCATAGGCAAGTAGGATTAGACGTTTCTAGCACGTTACAGCTGGAAGATATCGACCCTTATTATGGGTCCGTATTGATGAGTTGGATCGCAAGATCAAATTGGGTGGTACCGCGGAAGTTAGCTTTCGTCCCTGTTAGTTTATAACAGTGACGAGGGCTTTTTTTATTGCTTTCGAACCCATTTTAAAAGGAGCGGTGCATCTATGGAAAGAACACATTATTGCGGGCATTTAAGACCATTGCATATGGAAACACAAGTAACACTCAAAGGATGGGTACAAAGGCGTAGAGATTTAGGTGGGGTAATCTTTATCGACTTAAGAGATAAAACAGGCATCTGTCAGATTGTATGTGATGCGGCCATAATGGGACCTGAAGCTTTTGCGCATGCAGAACGCTTGAGAAATGAATACGTTATCGAAATAACGGGCCGTGTCGAACAAAGAAGTGAAGATACAATCAACCCACTATTGCCGACCGGCGAAGTGGACGTGCGTGTGCAGTCGCTCATCATTTATTCAGAAGCGAAAAATACACCTTTTCGAATTGGTGAATCATCGGGCATCAAAGAAGAACTCAGGCTTCAATATCGCTATCTAGATTTAAGAGCACCGGAGATGCTTGCAAACCTTCAAATGCGTCAGACGGTCACACAAGCGGTGAGATCCCATATGATTGACCTAGGTTGTCTTGAAGTTGAGACACCCCTTTTGACAAAAAGCACACCGGAAGGGGCGCGTGATTTTCTCGTGCCAAGTAGACTCTCAAAAGGAAACTTTTATGCGTTGCCACAATCGCCTCAAATCTATAAACAACTGCTTATGGTAAGTGGTGTTGACCGATATTTCCAAATTGCAAAGTGCTTTAGGGATGAAGATCTTAGGGCCGATCGACAATTAGAATTTACGCAAGTGGATATGGAATTTTCATTTGTAGAAGAGGCAGCCATTATTGGCATGCTTGAAACCCTTTTTCAAAAAATTATGAAAGCAACTCTTGGTAGAGACATTAAAGTGCCAATGCAGCGCATCACTTATCAAGAAGCGATGTCATGCTATGGTTTTGATAAGCCAGATTTACGATTTGGGTTGCCAATGGTAGATGTCACTGAATTTATGAAAACCTGTGATTTTTCAGTTTTCAAAAAAGTTGTCAAGACTGGTGGGGTGGTCAAAGCGCTTAATATAAAAGGCGGTCAAGGATTAACACGCTCACAAATTGAATATTTAACCGAGCGGGCCATTGAACACGGCGGTAGTGGCATGGCATGGATTGCACTTGATGCACAGGGCAACTTACAATCTATCTTGACGAAATATTTCTCAGATACACAAATGCAACAATTGCTCAAGCTAACAGAGGCGCAGCCTACTGATATGATCATCTTCTGCGCAGAGCCAAAAGAAAAAGCATCTGTCATACTCGGTCATCTAAGATTGGATATCGGCGATATGCTCGGGCTCAGAAAAAAAGATGACTTTGCATTCGTCGTTGTCACTGATTTTCCATTGTTTGAATACGATAGCGTCAGCAAACGTCATGTGGCGATGCATCATCCTTTTACAAGACCTAATGATGAAGACATTCACTATTTTGATACAGACCCTTCTAAAATGCGTGCCAAAGCCTATGATGTCGTACTAAATGGCATCGAACTTGGAAGTGGTAGCATACGGATTCACGACCGCGATTTGCAAACTAAGATGTTTAAAACACTTGGATTTTCAGAGGAACAGATTGAGAATCGATTTGGATTTATGCTCAAAGCGTTTGAATATGGCGTACCCCCACATGGTGGTTTTGCCTTTGGTCTTGATCGACTCGTTATGATGCTTGTTGGTGCCAATACCATTCGGGAGGTCATTGCGTTTCCAAAAATGAGAGATGGCGCATGTGCCATGATGGATGCGCCTTCAGAAGTGGACCCTGAACAACTTGAAGAACTCTCCATTTATTTAACCAGCGCCATTGAAAATGAAAAATCAAAAAAAACGCTTGATCTTAGCATGATCGAATATGTGGCCAACTTGTCAAAGTTAGAGCTTTCACAGCATGAAAAAGTGAGTTTTGCAAAAGATTTACAAGATGTCATTGCATTTGCGGATCAAATCGCGAAAATTGATGTCAGCGACGTGCCCCCGCTAAACTATGTATTTGGCACAGTCAATCGGTTTAGAGAGGATGTATGTATGGCATCATTGCCTTTAGAAGAAACATTAAAAAATGCACCTGAACGAGAAGCGCCATACTTCTTCGTTCCTAAAACAGTCGAATAGGAGGCGCCATGCAGACTTTAATCTATGAATCAATGAAAAACCAAATTAAATTATTAGAATCGAAAGCCATCTCTAGTGTGGATTTAACAAAGGCCTATTTAACTCAAAATGAAGCCGTAGACGGTGCAATTGGTGCTTTTTTACATGTAAATGGAAAAAGGGCTTTAGAAGCGGCAGAAGCCATCGATATGAAACGCTTAAAAGGCGTATCTCTTAGTCCTGTCGCTGGTATCCCTATGGCGATCAAAGACAATATTTGTACCATCGATATGCCCACAACGTGTGCATCAAAAATGCTAGAAGGGTTCCTGTCACCTTATGATGCAACAGTCGTCAAACAACTAAAAGAAGCGGATGCTGTGATACTTGGCAAGCTTAACATGGACGAATTTGCAATGGGTGCAACGACGGAAAATTCTTATTTCAAAAAAACGCGTAATCCTATCAACCAGAGTTGTGTGCCTGGTGGTAGTTCCGGAGGTTCTGCAGCAGCCGTTGCAAGCCATCAAGCGGCCTATACACTTGGATCAGATACGGGGGGCTCTGTCAGACAACCCGCTAGTTTTTGTGGGGTTGCTGGTCTTAAACCGACGTATGGCAGGTTATCAAGAAATGGACTCATTGCTTTTGCCTCATCACTCGATCAAATAGGGCCCATCGGAAAAACGGTCGAAGATGTGGCCATGATCTATAAAATACTTGCAAAATTCGATGAAAAAGATAGTACAAGTGCCCCTTCTGAGCAACAGTCACTTGAAGATTTGCTGAGCAAAGATATCTCAAAAATGAAAATTGCACTGCCGAGGTCATTTTTTGCCGAAGGCATACAAGAAGAGGTCAAGGCAGCTGTTTTACATGCGGCAAGTATTTTCGAATCATTAGGTGCAACCATAGAAGAGGTGGATTTAAAGCGTCTAGATGCAGCACTCCCTGCTTATTATCTGATTTCATCAGCAGAGGCATCTTCCAACCTTGCCCGATTCGATGGCGTTAAATACGGTTTCAGAACAGATGAATTCGATAGTATTGAGACCCTTTATAAAAGGACACGTGGTGAAGGCTTTGGGCGTGAAGTGAAAAGACGTATTCTACTGGGTACATACGCACTCAGCTCAGGCTATTATGATGCGTATTATCAAAAGGCATTGAAAGTGAGAAACCTCATTAAACACGAATACGATAAAATTTTCGAAACATTTGACTTTGTTTTATCACCTGTAGCGCCAACGACGGCATATGCCTTTGGGACCAATGATAAAAATCCTGTTGAGATGTATCTGGGTGATATTTATACGGTACCCATTAATATTGCAGGTGTACCAGGGCTTTCAGTGAACTGTGGGTTTGATAAAAACCATATGCCAATCGGTATGCAACTTGTTTCAAAAGCTTTTGATGAGCGTACAATTTTATCTGCAGGACACGCATTTGAACAGACTAAAAAACTATGGAGGGCGAAAATATGAAGTCAGATCACGTTGATTATGAAATCGTCATTGGCCTTGAAGTCCATGTAGAACTCAGCACAAAATCAAAAATATTTTGTAGTTGTGCAACAACAGTGGGTGGTGCACCCAACACACAAGTCTGTCCAATTTGCTTAGGGATGCCTGGTACGTTACCGGTTTTAAACGGCGATGTCGTTAAGTTGGCAGTGAAAGCGGGTTTGGGACTCGATTGCGCCATCACACCTATTGGGCGGCAAGATCGGAAAAACTATTTTTATCCAGATTCGCCTAAAGCCTATCAAATCTCGCAAAATGATTTGCCTATTGCTATGGGTGGACACCTTGATATTGAAACAACAGAAGGGTTAAAAAGAATTGGCATCACAAGGCTGCACATTGAAGAAGATGCAGGAAAGCTCATACACGATGCTTCAAAAGGGACTTTAATTGACTATAATAGGTGTGGGGTACCGTTAATTGAGATCGTCTCTGAGCCTGACCTTAGATCAGCAAACGAAGTACGTGCCTATTTGCAGAAACTACGTGCAACGCTGCTTTTCCTTGACGTATCGAGCTGTAAGATGAATGAAGGCGCTTTTAGATGCGATGTTAACCTCTCCGTGAGAGAAAAAGGCGCATTAACATTAGGTACTCGAACTGAAATGAAAAATCTTAACTCATTTTCATTTATCACGAAAGCGATCGAGCATGAAACACAAAGACAAATTGCTTTGATAAAGTCAGGTGAATCGGTCATACAAGAAACAAGGCGCTGGGATGCGACCAAGGGACAATCCTTTTCAATGAGAACGAAAGAGGATGCACATGATTATAGGTACTTCCCTGATCCGGATTTGATGCCAATTTCAATTGATGCCGCATTTTTACAGGCTATTAAAAATGAAATGCCGCTGTTGCCTGACGATTATAAACGCCGATTTATCAATCAGTTTGGCATTAAAGCCTCTTTAGCAGAGCTCCTATGCACCTCACGAGAAGTTGCGAACTATTATGAAGCCTGTACGGCCTACACGACGTATTTTGAAAGCCTTGGAAACCTCATTGTCACAGAAATATTTAGATTAATTGGTTTGCAAGATGAAGCTTCACAAATACCAATATCACCAGAGAAGCTTGGTGCTTTAGTGACACTTATCGGTGAAGAGAAAATTAGTTTGAGTATCGCAAAGCGGGTTTTAAGTGAAATGTGGCAAAGTGATAAAATGCCGGTAGATATTATTGAAGCCAATAATCTATGGGCGATCATTGATCCGGATCTCTTAATGGCTATGGCAATGCAAATCTTAGAAAAAATGCCCCAAATCAAAGCGGATTACCTCAGCGGTAAAACACAAGCACTTGGCGCATTTATAGGTCAGATGATGAAAGCATCACAAGGAAGAGCCGATCCAAATCAATCTGAAGAAGTGTTTCTCAAGTTAATAAATGAAAAGCATGAATTATAATCCGATTTGATGGATGGAAGCCAATGAATTAATAGCTGCAAAAACAAACGTTGCAGCCACATTTGACGTGACATTATCACTGTCAAACCTTGGTGAAACTTCCGCAATATCAAATAAAACCACTTTTCCAGATTTAAAAATTACTTTAAAAAACCGCAAAATGCGTTCAGGGCTAAGACCAAGTGGTTGTGTTGCACTTACGCCGGGTGCAAAAGCGGATGAAAACACATCACTGCATATTGTCACATAAAGCTGGCTCTGTCTTTCTAAAAAGACATCCAGTTTTTTTAGTGCATCACTTAAGTCGCCTTCGCCGATATCTTTTGCCATAAGGTATTGTGTGCCCATTTGCTCGGCAGTTTTGAAAAGGTCAATTGTATTACCACGTTTCTGGATACCAATGACAAAATAGTTAAAGGATCTGTTCGATTGCATTAAAGCGTCATAGATTTGTCTGAACATGGTGCCTGAAGAGCCTTGATTGTCGTATGGTCTTATGTCAAAATGGGCATCAAAATTGACAATACCAGGTGTTAATCCGTGTTTTAACAAGCCAAGGTAACTGCCATAAGCGATTTCATGGCCACCGCCTAATACAATCGGAAAAAGACCTAAATGTAGCAATTGATCAACGGCAACTGCAAGCGCCTTTTGACTGCGTTCAAGATTGCCATCATCGCATAAAATATTACCCGCTTCGAAAATCTTGAGTTCAGATGTAAAACTACATGGTAAGTTACATAATTCTTTACGGATACTGAGAGGTCCTTTAGCAGCACCTGTACGACCAAGATTGCGCCTTACACCTTCATCACTACAAAAGCCTAAGATGGCAATGCCAACTTTAAAGGAAGGCAATTCTATGTTTGACACAGATAAATCTAAAGGTTGAACCCATTGATGCCATCGAAAGGCATCGTAGTTGTCTTTGGAATCGATTCGGCCAGTCCAGTTATTCATATCTGGCTTTTGATAAGTTTGACTCATGAAATACCTCAGTTTGATTTATTTTATTCAAGCTTTAATTTAATACTAGTATAAACGATAGACTATCAATTTTACGACTATTAATCATTAAAATTTAGTCGTAATGACAAAGAATGTTAGTTGTACAGAAACTGAGGTATGTTAAAATAAGAAGGGTCAATTAAATGATTCATTATAGAATGCTATTATTAGGGAGGTCATATGATTATCGATTTTATGCAACAGATCAAAACGGACGCAGGTGATGGTCTAATCGTTTGTTTAGGACATAATTCGTCAGTACCAGAATATCTCACATTACCCATCAAACAATTGAAAGACAATGAAACATTCGAATCAAAAATAGGTCAAATGCAACCTCTTTCTCTGATTAGTGACGGTAAATATCATGAAATCATATTGCTTGGTATCGGAGATGCAGATACATTTACACAGGCAAAATTTAGAAAAGGCCTTGCGGAAGCATTTAAAGCACTAAAAGGCAAGAGAGTTAAAACGTTAAAAGTTGATGCAACAGCCGTTGCAACCTGTACCGACATCGATAAAAAATTCACGCGTCTGCTGGGCGAAACAATTATCATGAGCGATTATGCGTTTGATGATTATAAGACAGATGCTAAGCCGAGTTCAGTGGTTCAAGTTACAATCTGTGGCATAGCTCTGGATCAAGACAGTTTGGATGAAGGTATAATATTAGGTAAAGCGAACGTTTTTTCCCGTTATTTGACGAATATGCCTGCAAATGTCATGACACCTGAAAAGCTCGCGGATTTGGCTAAGACGTATTGTGACGCATCAAACATTGAAATAGAAATCAAAGATCAAACCGCAATTGAGGCGCTTGGCATGCATGCCTTTCTCGCTGTAGCGAAAGCATCTTCTAACCCGCCAAAACTTATCATCATGCGCCATAAAGGTGATCCAGAATCCGAGAAGACACTCACTTATGTTGGGAAAGGTCTTACTTATGATTCAGGGGGTCTATCTCTTAAACCTACGGCTTCAATGGTGACAATGAAAGACGATATGGGTGGTGCAAGTGCGGTTATTTCAGCGATGGGTGCTATTGGAAAACTTAATTTAAAAATTAATGTCACAGCTGTGGTTGCTGCGTGTGAAAATATGATTTCTGGACTTAGCTATAAACCGGGTGATATCATTGGGTCCATGGGCGGCAAGAGCATTTACATTGGCAACACAGATGCTGAAGGACGATTAACTTTGGCGGATGCAGTCACCTATGCCGTAGAACATGAAAAGGCAAGTTATGTCCTAGATATTGCGACTTTGACGGGTGCTGCCATTCATTGTTTGGGCAGTGAAGCCGCACCAGTAATTTCAAATAATGATGATTTTTACAATTTAGTGGATAAAGCATTTGACAAAGCGCATGAAAAAATTTGGAGAATGCCAATACTTGATGCTTACAAAGAACTCGTTAAACACGAACAAGCTGATTTGACCAATACTGCAGGGTCTCCTGGAACAATTACTGCGGGAATTTTCATTGGAGAGTTTGTAAGAGAGGTCCCTTGGGTACATATTGATATAGCAGGGACTGCATTTAAAGAAAAAGCAGAGGGTGTCTATTCAAAAGGTGGTACGGGTTCAGGTGCAATACCACTCGTGTACCTTGCTAAAAAAATGAGTAAATAGAGAGGTTTGGATATGTTGAAAAGAGATGTTGAAGTATTTAAGCAAGCAATTTTGAACGAAGTAGAAGGGTATGAATTTTACAAAATGGCAGCGTACAATACAACAGAAGATGAAGTAAAAAAAGCATTCTTGAATTTGGCCAATGAAGAACTTAAGCATATCGATTGGCTAAAAGATGCATTTAAGAAGTTAAGTGGCAATTCAGATGATCAAGTAAAACTTGCAACGATTGAAAATCCACCAAGTCCAGCAATATTCAGATGGGAAAATTTACAAGCACAAAACGCCAATATTGCGGTAACTGTATTCGGTATCGGTATGGAAATGGAACGCGCATCCGTTGTTTTTTATGATAAAGCAGCTAAAGAAACGTCGATTGAAGCAGCAAGACAGCTGTTTGAAGTGCTTTCAAAATGGGAGCAAGTGCATCTTGAGCAGTTTTCAAGCACTTATGATGTTTTGATGAAAGACTGGTGGGCAGATCAGGGTTTTGATGCCTTTTAATCCTGCCAAGTGGGTGACGCTTAAGACGCCACGACTTGTCATTATTGCATTAGATTTAGACAATTTATACCATTATTGCCACCATTATGGTGAGGTTCAAAGGAATTTAGGTCTTGAAGTCACCATGGAAGAACAGGACCGTGAAATTAAATACGTCTTTTTACAGGCCCATTATGCGGCGATGAATGATCCCAACCAATATTTATGGTATACCAGTTGGGAGATGGTTCTAACATCTGAGAACGTCATCATAGGGGGTTTGTGCTTTAAAGGGCCGCCAGATGAAAACGGCACTGTAGAAATTGGTTATGGTATAGAATTAGAGTATCAGAATTGTGGTTATACAACAGAAGCGCTCAAAGCCATGATTGATTGGGCTAAAAATCAGCCAAACGTGAAACAAATCAATGCTTCAACTGAGCCTGATAATATTGCGTCCCATTCACTTTTAATAAAAGCAGGTTTCGAAATCTATGGTGAATTTAGAGGGTTAAGTTGTTGGCGTAAGAAATTGGATTGAACATCCTAAATTGTGATAAATTCACCTTATTAAGCACGCGTACAAAGCGCAAGATGCGCTAAGTACGCGTGCTTTTTATGATTATAAGACCGCATCCATAGACAGAAGGCTTAGAATTGTTTAAAATAAGTAAATAGCAAAAAAAATGGGGGGTTGCATTCATGGTATCAAATAGGGCTTTTCTTGTGCCACATAAAGAAACCGATTTGCATGATCCTGTGAAAAAGTGGCTTGAAGCACAAGGTTGTATGGTTAAAACTGAAGTCAACACCATTGATATGGTGGGACTCTATCAAACGGATTTTGTCGTTGCGATTGAGCTTAAGCTTAAATTAAACTTAGAAGTGCTTAACCAAGCTGTGGAACGTCAAGGGATTGCAGATCTTACTTATATTGCCGTCGTTCATGATTATAAAGCCGTGGAAACGAAGCGTTTTAAAATGACGCTGTTAACTTTAAGACGCTTAAATTTGGGGCTGCTACTGGTCAATTTCAGGGCCGAAGAACCCATTGTTTTTGAACTATTAAAACCTGAATTTTTTGACTTTGAACGTAGCAGAAGGCAGAAAAAAGAGAAAAAAGCGCTTTTAATTGCCGAATTCAATAAAAGACACGGTGACTTTAACAAAGCGGGTTCACATAAAACCAAACTTATGACCGGTTATAAGGAACAGTGTCTTTTAGTCGCTTATTACATGAATGCTTTTGGACATGAAAAGGCGAAAGCTTTTGAAGTTTATGGTATAGATCCAAAAAAAGTGACAAGTATTTTCTCGAAAAACTATTACAATTGGTATGTTAAACGTGAGAAAGGCATTTATGCCCTATCGGATGTAGGACGAGATGCGTTAACAGAATTTTCACCAGTGATTGCATTTTTATTAAATAATGATGGGGTTTAACATGAGGCTTGGTATAAATAACTATTCAAGTGTACAAATTAAGAAGATGATACTCATAGGCTTTATAGATGCCGTCATTTCTGGTTTTTATTTAAAAATTTTTCCTTTTGATTATACGATCAATTTAGCAGTTGTGATTTTGCCTATTTACTACTTTTTGGACCGTCGATTGGTACCTGCGTATACTGCAATTTATATCGCAGTTATTGGCCTCTTGTTTAGGACGCTTACGGGCTACTATTATTATGGGAGTTTTGCCAATGCCTTTTGGGCAGATTTTAACTTTTTATTTTTCGATATAGTGTATGGTGTCCTTTTCACATTCTTATTTTATAAAAGAGAGAATAAAACGCTTTATGCCTTTTTCTTTGCGGCGCTGGCTTGTGATTTCGCTGGTAATGCTGCGGAGTTTATCTCAAGATTTGGTATAGAGGATTATTTATCTAATGCAGTTATGGCGACTTTAATGCTCGTCGCGGTGACACGCGCCACTTTATCCATACTCCTTATAAGTGCAATTAAGTATTACAATTTCTTTCTAAGAAAAGAAGAACATGATGAGCGATATCGCATGCAAATGAACCTTTTGTCAGATCTAAGAGGGGAAATCTATTTTCTAAAGAATAATACCGATCACGTTGAATCCGTCATGGACGAAGCATTCAGTCTATATCGTGAATACGATACGCTTAGCCAAGAAGAACAGAAAACAAAAGCGCTCAACATTGCCAAAAATGTTCATGAAATTAAGAAAAATTATTTTAGGGTCATTGAAGGCATTGATGATATTATAATAGAAGAGACGCCGTTTGATAAATTATCGCTTACGGATTTAACAAAAATCTTATACATCAGCACGCTTAGGACGATTGAAAAAGATCAAAGGCATATTATTTTGGATTTTGATGTAAAAAGTAAAGCACCTGTTCATGAGCACAGTATGGTGATGTCAACGCTTAGAAATCTCATCAACAATGCAATTGAAGCAATTGAGGGGAATGGTGAAATTAAATTGAGGCACACTGAAGATGAGGATAACCATTATTTTACAATAATAGACAACGGTTCAGGTATGGACTTAGAAACACGCTCATTTATATTCAATGCGGGCTTTTCTACAAAATATGATGGCTACACAGGCAATTCAAATCGTGGGATAGGCCTCACACTGGTCAAAGATATCGTTGAAAATTATTTTGATGGCAAGATTGAGGTGTTTTCAAAGCCGCAAGTTGGGTCGCGTTTTGAACTCCAAATTCCTAAATGCAATATATAGCTTAGAAGCATATTCAATTACTAAGGAAGTGTCCGTAAAATTGGGAGGCAAAACATGAAAATATATATTGTCGACGATGATGTAAGTATTGTGAAAATGATTGAGGAAATTGTTTTGGATAGCAATCTTGGCGAATTGATTGGTACATGTGACAATAGCCTTATTGCACTTGATGAGGTCTGTATTTTGAAACCGGATATTCTAATCGTAGATTTGTTAATGCCAAACTTAGATGGCATCAGTTTTGTCGAACAATTCAAACAAGTGAGTCCTGCGAGTAAATGTATCATGGTATCACAAGTTTCCTCAAAAAAAATAGTCGGAGAAGCTTATGAAAAAGGGATCACGTTTTTTATAAGTAAGCCTGTAAACAAAAAAGAAATTATACAAGTCATTAAAAACTTATCTGAGCAGATTAATCTTGAAAATAATTTAAGAAAAATTAAACAAGTTTTATCCTTTGATGCGGATAAACTATCAACAATATCTTCAGATATGCAAGCAGGCAATTTCGAACAAGACATTGAGAAGAAATTTAAAATGGTTTTTTCAAGATTGGGCATATTAGGTGAAGTGGGTTGTGATGAGATTATTAAGTTGAGTTTGCACATCATGCGCTCGAGAACAAGTGGTTCAAATATTAAGCTTAAAGATTTATCTGGGGGTCTTTCTGAGAACCCTAAAGCGATGGAACAGCGTATTAGGCGCACAATCAACAAAGGCCTTAGCAATATTGCCAATCTCGGTATTGAAGATTATTTAAACGAATCCTATATGAAATACTCCAACTCGCTCTTTGATTTTGACCAAGTACGACAAGAAATGGAATTCATAAGAGGCAAACGCATAACTGGTGGGAAAATCAATATTAAGAAATTTATGGATAATTTAATCTTAATTGTCGATGAAATGTGATAAAAGTTTACTATTTGCGAAAAAAGTTTACAAATTTCAATATGAAAATTGTATTTTTTTGAATTATTTCAATTTTTTAAGAAGTCATTACCTATAATTAACACAATGACATTCGGCCTTGTGCTGGTTTGTTAAATTATAGGGGGAAAACAAGATGGAAAAAAGAAAAGTTTCACCGTTAATTGCTCTCATTCCAGTTTTATTTTTAATTAGTTCACTCTACTATGCAATTCAAGTCGTCGAAGCTTCACCACATATCCCATTATTTACATCAGCAATTTTTGCAGCATTGATTGGTATGTTTGTATTGAAGATCAAATGGGCTGAAATCGAAGAAGGTGTTGTTGACACCATTAAAATGGCAATGGGTGCAATACTCATTCTTATGATTATTGGTATGGTTATTGGTACATGGATTCTTTCTGGCGTAGTGCCAACGATGATTCATTATGGATTGCTCGTCTTATCACCTAAAATTTTCTTGTTTGCGACTTTAATTATGTGTTCAATCGTTTCATTGGCAACAGGTTCATCATGGACCACTGCGGGTACAGTTGGTATCGCACTTATGGGTATCGGTATGAGCCTTAACATTCCTGCTCCCGTTATCGGTGGTGCAATCATTTCAGGTGCTTACTTCGGCGATAAAATGTCACCACTTTCTGATACGACAAACCTAGCACCAGCTATGGCAGGCGCGAAATTGTTTGATCATATCAAGCATATGATTTTCACAACTGGCCCTTCATATGTAATCTCTGCTATCTTATTTATAATTGTCGGTATGAGATATTCTACAGATAATTTAGACTTGACTATGATAAATCAAATTACTGAAGGCTTAGGTATGAACTTTACAATTAATCCATTGTTATTACTTGTTCCAGTAATCACAATTGGCATCGTCGTTTTAAAAGTACCTGCCATTCCTGGTTTGTTTGGCGGCGCGATCCTTGGTGGTATTGCAGCTATGGTATTCCAAGGGGCTTCATTAGGCGATGTCATCAACTCACTTCACTATGGTTATGAATCAGCAACGGGTATTGAGTTTGTTGATTCACTCCTTACACGTGGTGGTCTTGATAGCATGATGTGGACTGTTTCCTTAATCCTTTGTGCAATGACATTTGGTGGCGTTATGGAAAAAACAGGTATGCTTGAAGCACTTGCAAGTGTTATTTTAGGCTTTGCAAAATCTACAGGTACATTGGTTCTTTCTGTTATCATCACAGCTATCGGCATGAACGTTCTTGCTGGCGATCAATACCTTTCAATCGTAATACCAGGTAGAATGTTTAAAACAGCATTTGATGAGCGTGGTCTCGCACCTAAAAACTTATCCCGTGTACTTGAAGACTCAGGTACATTAACATCACCCCTTATTCCTTGGAATACGTGTGGTGCCTTTATGATCGGTACCTTAGGACTTGCACCATGGACATATGTGCCATATTGCTTCCTTAACTTGATCAACCCACTTGTTTCAATTTTCTATGGTTTCACAGGTATCACTATGGAAAAAGTGAAAGTTGAAGAAGCGGCATAAGCAATAGACTATAAAACCTCAAGCGCATATCGTGCTTGAGGTTTTTTATTTAGAAATAATTTATACTTACATAAGATACAAACTTTCAAATGACACCTAAAAATGGTATGCTTTATGTATCAATCGGGAGAGGAATTTTTCTATGAAAATTGAAGATAAAGTAATTGAATGCTTATATGGAACGTCGTTGTTTAAGGGCATTGAGGTTCAGGCCATTAGACCCATGTTAAACTGTTTGAATCCAAGGCTATTCACCTTTAAAAAAGGGGATAATATAGCCAATAGTGGGGCACCTTTTTATGGTATTGGCATCGTCGTCGAAGGTGAAGTTGTCATTGCAAAGGAAAACATTGCAGGCAATAGAACCATTTTAACTGTTCTAAAAAAGGGTGACATGTTTGGTGAAATGATTAGTTTTTCAGAAAAAAAAGTTTGGCCCGTCACTGTAACGTCTCAAAGTGAAAGCGAAGTTATTTTTATTTCACCTGAAAAATTAATATCTCAATGCGAAAAATTATGCAATGCCCATCAAAAAATCATCGAGAATATGTTAGGGATTATGTCTAAAAAAGCATTGATGTTAAGTCGTAAAGTGGATTATCTATCCATTCGAAGCTTACGCGGGAAACTGTGCGCTTACTTAATTGAGCAATGGAAGTCCCAAGGGACCTTGATTTTTACATTGCCGATGAACAGAGATGAATTGGCTGATTTTTTCAATGTCGCAAGACCCTCCATATCAAGAGAACTTAGCAAAATGAAAGATGAAAAACTCATTGATTATCATAAAGCATCCTTTAAAATCATCGATTTGGAACGCATGAAAATGGAAGTGTAATGAACAAGATATAAGCTTAAAAGCTGGAGGCATAAATGAAAGGCACACGTGTAGAAATCAATTTAGACGCACTGCGTTATAATTATAAAGAAATGCGACGTTTGATACCTGCAGGGGTTAAAATAGCAGGCGTTGTAAAAGCGAATGCATATGGGCACGATTTAATGGTCATCGCAAGTGAACTCGAAAAGCTAGGCGCTGATTATTTAGGTGTTGCCCATATGAGTGAAGCAAAAGCATTGAGAAATAAAGGCATTAAATGTCCCATTTTAGTGATGGGTAAAACATTCGAAAGCGATTATGATTATGCCGTAAAGCATTCAATAACATTAACCTTATTCGATATTGAAGATGCTAGAAAACTAAATCTCAATGCCTCTTATGACAATATTAAAGCAAAAGTGCATATTAAATTTGATTCTGGGTTCAATCGACTCGGCTATAATGACATAGATCAGCTTATTAGTGATTTGGAAGAAATTAAAAATTACGAATTTGTTGAAATAGAAGGTTTGTTCACGCATTTGGCACTTAAAGATGTGGCGGCCGATGATGCGCAATTCGATCGTTTTGATGCACTTTTAAATAGACTCAGAGACCTTTCTATTAATATACCTATTAAACACGTCTGCGATAGCATAGGTGCAATTGCTTACCCAAATAAACTTTATGACATGGTACGACTTGGCGCCATCCTTTACGGTTACTGCAGCCGGCGTACGCCATTTAATTTACAACCTGTCATGTGTATGAAAACAAATGTATCACATATTAAGACGATTGAAAGTGGAGAAGGCGTCAGCTATGACTACCTGTTTGTCGCAAGTCAGAAGATGAAAGTGGCTACGTTACCAGTGGGGTATGCCGATGGGTATCCAAGAAATCTTTCTAGTGTTGGCTATGTGTCTATTAAAGGTAAACACGCGCCTATTCTAGGTCTCTTATGCATGGATCAATGTATGGTCGACATCACAAATATTGAAGGTGTTGCCGTAGGTGATGAAGTCATTTTATTCGATGATAAAGCGTTGACATTGACAGAGCTTGCCAAACTTTCTAAAACCAACCGTAATGAACTCTTGACGAGAGTTGCAATTAGGGTTCCAAGAGTAATTACAGAAGACGATGAAAAGCCAATAATAATACAATATATGGACAGACAATAAAAGGAAGGTACGCGATGTATTATAAAAATGACCCCTTGTATTTGGAACTTCAACAAGACAAACAATGGCTTATCGCATTCCGACGTGATTTGCACAAATACCCTGAGCTCAGCCAGCACGAATTTATGACACAAGAAAAAATAATTGCCGCATTAAATGAAATGGCCATCAACAATTATCCGAGTGCCGAAACCGGCGTTTGTGGGGTGTTGATTGGCGAAAATAAAAACATAACTATTGGCCTTAGAGCGGACATCGATGCTCTGCCGATTACAGAGAGAAATGACTTGCCCTATAAATCGGTAAATGATGGCATCATGCACGCATGCGGTCATGACGCGCATACCACCATTCAATTAGGGGTTGCCAAGTATTATGCGAAACACAGGGCATCACTTGGTTGTAACCTTAAATTTTTCTTTCAGCCTGCAGAAGAGACGATAGGCGGAGCAAAACGCATGGTTGAAGAAGGTGTTATGAAATTACCTGATGTCGATTTTGTTCTTGGTCTTCATGTCATGCCATATTTACCTGTGGGAAAAATCGAAATTCGTGACGGAAAGCTTAATGCAGCATCGGATACTTTTACGATAACCATTGGTGGCAAGTCTGCACATGGCGCTTATCCGGAGCAAGGTATTGATGCTATTGTGGTTGCAGCGCAAGTAATCCAAGGGATTCAGACGCTTGTGAGCCGATCTATTTCGCCTTTAGATCAGGCCGTTATAACAGTAGGCAAGATTAATGGGGGACAAAAAGATAATATCATTGCAGAGTCGGTGGTATTATCGGGTGGCATGCGGACGACGGATGAAACAACACGTCAACGCTTGAAGCAAAAGATGGAAGCCCTTGTTTTAGGCGTCTGTGATGCGTTTGGTGCCATAGGGCACGTTCATTTTGAAGCGGGCTACAAAGCCCTTATCAATGACAATACCGTTGTTAAGACACTAAGAAATGTTGCAGTAGAAGTGCTTGGAAGAGATAAAGTCATTGAAAAAGAGCATCCATCATTGGGTGTTGAAGATTTTTCTTATTTTTTAGACCATTCAAAAGGCGCATTTTATCACCTAGGATGTGGGTTTGAAGATGGCCCACTAGGCGCGCTGCATACAAAAGATTTTATCATCGATGAAGAGAGCCTTGTTTTAGGTGTCTATATGCAAATAAAAATAATTGAGGCTTTGACTAATTGTTGACAAACTTTATAATTATTGATAAACTCTTAACAAGAACATACTTTAGAGGATTCTTTAAAGCGTGTAATCCACATTCCCCTCCTAACAAGAAAGAGTAATCTGATTTGAAAGGCCGGCGCAATAGACGTTAATCCCCTTGGGATTATTTGATGTTGACTTAAGCCTTCTCTTTGAGAAGGTTTTTTATTTTGGAGGCTCTATGGAAAAGAAAATTGCAGTGATCAGTGCCATCTTGGAAGAACCACAAGAGGTGCAGCAAAAATTTAACGACATCATCGCAGAATATAGAGGAATCGTTAAAGGTAGAACCGGTATTCCTTTTGATCAATATGGCGTTTCAGTGATCACGATTATTATCATGGGCACTGTTGATGAAATTAACAGTATGACAGGGAAACTCGGCAATTTAAATCATGTATCAGTAAAAACTTCGATATCTAAAAAGGTCATTGAAGAATAATGGAGGTTACTATGGCAAAGTACGGCGATGACAACTACAAAGAGGCAGCATTTATTGCACACGACTTAATTGAAACGATTTTAGAAAAAACAAAAAACGCATCTGATGCTACAATTGATCAAATCATTGATAAAGCTAAATTAAAAAACGGCATAGATTTAGATGAAGTGGCCATTTTGTTACAGGCACATACGCCAGAGCAAATGACAAAAATTTATAATTTAGCAGCGGAAATTAAACAATCCATTTATGGCAATCGCGTTGTTCTTTTCGCCCCATTATACGTGAGTAATTTCTGCGTAAACAATTGTACGTACTGTGGTTATAAACAAGAAAATAAATTCGCACGGCGCAAACTTTCTGAAGAAGAAATCAGACAAGAAGTAAGAATTTTAGAGAGCATGGGTCACAAGCGCTTGGCACTTGAAGCGGGGGAAGACCCAGTGAACTGCGACATCGATTACATCATCGACACGCTCAGAATCATCTACGACGAAGCGACAGAAAAGAGCAACATAAGAAGGGTTAATGTCAATATTGCCTCAACGACGGTTGAAAATTTTGCAAAACTAAAAAATGCCAATATAGGGACTTATATACTATTCCAAGAAACGTATCATAAGCCAACGTATAAAAAAGTACATCCACGTTCTGTTAAGGGCAATTATGAGTATCACTTAACCGCATTTGATCGCGCGATGCAAGCAGGCATTGATGATGTTGGTGCAGGCGTTCTGTTCGGTCTTTCAGATTATCGATTTGAAGTGTTATCGCTCATGCTACACAATAGACATCTAGAAGAAAATTATGGCGTCGGTTTCCATACGATTTCAGTACCAAGAATCAAAAAAGCGGAGGGCATGGACCTTACTGACTTTGATCATATTATTGACGATGAAACGTTCAAAAAAATCGTCGCAATTCTTAGAATTGCAGTGCCTTACGTGGGGATTATCTTATCAACACGTGAAACACAAGAAATTCGAAGTGAATTGCTTCATGCAGGTGTGACACAACTCAGTGCTGGCTCTTGTACGGGCGTTGGTGGCTATAAAGAGAATGAAGACGGCGTTCATGAAGTGGCCCAGTTTAAAGTTTCTGATGAGCGTTCTCCTTTAGAAGTCATAAAAGGACTTATTGAAGATGGCTTTATTCCAAGTTATTGTACGTCTTGTTACAGAAGTGGCCGTACGGGCGATCGATTTATGGCACTTGCCAAATCGGGACAAATTCAACATGTTTGCCAACCTAATGCGCTAATGACACTCAAAGAATATGCACTTGATTTTGGTGATGAAGCGCTCAATGTACAAGTAGATGCCTTTATTGAAGGTGAAATCGTGAAAATAAAAGATGATAAAACCAAAACAATCGTTGTAAAAGGTCTTCAAGACTTAAGCAATGGCGATCGTGACATTTTCCTATAGGGGTGACATATGACTAAAACACCAAATTCAAATCGCGTTCACATTGGGATTTATGGCAATAGAAACGCTGGAAAATCATCCTTATTTAATGCAATTATCGGTCAGGACATTGCAATCGTTTCAGAATTTGAAGGGACGACAACGGATCCTGTTTTCAAAGCCATGGAACTCATTCCATTCGGTCCAGTTGTATGGATTGATACAGCTGGGCTTGATGATGCAGGCATCCTCGGCAGCCTTCGTGTAGAAAAGACGAAGCAGATGCTTCAGCGTACGGATTTTGCGCTTTACGTTCTAGATGGTACGAATCCTGATCTTGCTGCATTTCGTGCCATGCAGGACGTTTTTAAGCGATTTAATATTCCTTACATGCTCATTGTGAATAAAGAGGATCTTATCACAGCAGCGTCTCGCGCAATTGTAGAAACAATCGCCTATGAAAAAGTGTTTGTTACGACTCAAAAAATTTCAGATATTCATAAAATCAACGATTTACTCCAAAAGCGACTCAGTGTCCTCGATGAAGAAGAACCCTTGGTTGGTGATTTGCTTTCATATGGCAGTACAGTTGTGCTCGTTGTGCCGATTGACTCTGAAGCGCCTAAAGGACGTATTATCCTGCCTCAAGTACAAATCATCAGAGATTGCCTCGATCATGGTATAAAATGTCATGTCGTTCGCGATACAGAACTTGCAGAATCGCTGGAAGAACTTAAATCGATTGATCTTGTCATCACAGATTCGCAAGCGTTTGCTGAAGTTTCTAAAATTGTGCCTAAAGAAATACCACTAACCGGTTTTTCAATTTTATTATCGAGGCAAAAGGGTGATATCGTTAAATTATTACAAGGACTTGAAGCGCTTAAAACACTGCATTCAGAATCTTTGATTTTGATTGCAGAGAATTGTACGCATAACCACTCACATGAAGATATTGGTCGTGTAAAAATTCCAAAATTAATCCATACAAAAATTAATCCAGACGTCCAAATAGACTATGCGATGGGTCATGATTTCCCATTAGATTTAAGTAAGTACGATTTAGTGATCCACTGTGGCGCATGCATGGTCAACCGAAAATCCATGATTTATCGCATTGATCAAGCGCACTCTCAAGACGTTCCAATGACCAATTACGGTTTGACATTGGCTTACTTTTCAGGTATTTTAGATAGAAGTATAGAAATTTTAAACGTTAGGAAGTGACCCTTTGTTGCCTCGTTATTACGGTTTAAGTGCCTATTTTATGAAAGTCTATGGTGAGAAGTTTATTAAACTCTCACTGGATGGTGGCTTTACATGCCCTAATCGCGATGGGACTTTATCTTTTGAGGGGTGCGTTTTTTGTAGCGAAAATGGTTCTGGCGAATTCTCTGGTGCAATCATACAGGGAATAAAAGATGAAGCAGCGGACATTCGGGATCAAGTGGACCATCAAAAGCGAATGCTCTCCAAAAAATGGTCGTCAACGGCTTATATTGCCTATTTCCAGAATTACACCAACACATACAAATCAATTGATGCACTTGAAGTCATTTATCAAGCAGCCCTCGACAATGAAGGGGTTAGAGGACTTGTCGTTGCAACACGTCCAGATTGCATCAAAATGGAACACGTTGATTTGTTTAAGCGTTCAAAGGTCATGTGGGTTGAACTTGGTCTTCAGACGATCCACGATGACCGTGCCCAGTGGTTGAATCGACATTATGGTTTTGAAGATTTTAAAACTGCCTATAAAAGGCTCCTAATCGCTGAAATTCCTGTAGTCGTACATTTAATTGCGGGATTGCCTGGCGAGACAAAAGCCGACTTTATAAAATCTGTCCAAGTACTTTCTGCGCTAGGTGTCTTTGGCGTTAAGTTTCACATGCTCAACATTTTAACGGGGACACAACTAGACGTACTGTATAATCAGAATCCTTTTCATTTGCTAACTGAAACGGAATACATTGAATGGATTTGTGAGGCCATTGAACACTTGAATCCTGAAACGGTGATTCATCGACTAACAGGTGATGGTGCCCGCTCTATGCTTGTTGCGCCTAAATGGGTTTTAAACAAACGTCGTGTATTGAACGGCATAAATAAAAGCCTTGTAGCTAGGAATAGCATACAAGGCATGTATTATAAGAACGTGACACAATCACAAAGTGAATCCTGTTAACAAAATAAAATTTGCAATCGTGTTTAATTTTATAGCCCAAGGGTATTAAATGAATATAACAAACCACTATGGTTTTTTATAGATGGATTCTTGGGACGGATTTTTAGGCAGTGGCCTATAGCAACAAAATGAGTATTTCCCATTGGTTACAAAATGACACAATCAACTTTATGTTTGACTTGATTAGGAGGAATGCTTATATTGAAAGAAAATTTTATCAAAACTGAATATGTTACAAATTACCGTGCCAAAATCCAGTAGGTGGACTTTCATGATTGATGTGAGAGTCCATTTTCTATGTTAATTGGTCCTTATTCAGGGTTATTTAATGTGGTATGGCGTTTTATCATACCAATAAATTGCTCTGTCATTCTTGCTGTTAAGCCCCATATGGTATAGCCCCCATAATCATAAAAAACGATGGGGTATGACGTTGATTTAAAATTATAGTCTTTGCCATTTGGGATACTTTCATAAGGAAAATCATCGGATAAATCAAATTTGGAATTAACTTGATAACGTGTTGGTGGATTTTGAATAAAGTGATCTAGGGGTACAGTGAAAATGAGGTCGACTTCATCTCTCGAGAAAACGATGTCCTCGAAACGCACTTTTATTATCCCAACATAACAATGAATAAGCATATCGAAACTTGTCATGATTGAATCAATCTGACCAATAATTTCAATCGCATTTGTTTCCAAATTGAGTTCCTCACAGGTTTCTCTGATCGCGGTATCTTTTGATCCTTCGATAGATTCCATAACACCCCCTGGAAAACAAATTTCACCTGGTTGTGAGGTTAAATTAAATGAACGCCGTTCATATAGGAGATGCCAAGCATCATTTATCTTAATTAATGGAATTAAAACGGAAGACTGACGTTTGACGCCTATCGTGTTGGCTTTATATGCCTTTATTGTTTCAATAAATTTATCGATCATTTAAGCTCCTAAAGTACATGTAGTGTTGAGGGTAACCCCAAAATGGTGTATAATTGTCATGATGTTGCGTTAATGGTGACGCTCATTTCTATAATACTATATTATTCCCAAAACGTAAAACGGTAGTCGTCGTTATAGGGCAATCATTAAGGAGTCTAATAAATGATTTATGTATTTATTATTTTGGCAAAAATAGTTGAAGTGTCTATGGCAACGGTCAGAATGGTTTTAATTACAAAAGGGGAACGCAAAATTGGCGCGATAATCGCCTTTTTCGAAGTTTCACTTTGGGTGATTCTAGTTAGCACAGTGCTTGATAATATTATTGAAAATCCAATGAAAATAGTCGCTTATGCATTGGGCTTCTCAATCGGGAGCTATTCGGGGAGTTGGATTGAAGAAAAAATTGGCATAGGCCTAGCAGAGATGCAGATCATTTTGATGGTTGAACACACAATTCCCGTTGTCGATGCATTGAGGGAAAAAGGATATGCGGTAACTGTAATACCCGCTCAAGGAAAAAATCATCCTAGAAGTGTTTTGCTAATGTATGTATCACGCAACAAAATCAAAGAATGTGCAAACTTTGTGCGAAGCGTTCAAAATAACGCAGTCATCACAGTTTCAGATAAAAAAGGCGTTTATGGGGGATATGGTATGCTCCGTAAATAAAAAGAGCGAGGACATTGAATGAATTCAAATTACACAACAAAATGTATACAAATTGGTGATAAAAGCATTGGCGGTTCGAAACCGGTGATTATAGCGGGTCCTTGTACCATTGAAAGCTATTCACAAATCATGGGTATAGCACAACAAGCTAAAGCGGCTGGTGCAGATTTTTTACGAGGGGGTATTTTTAAACCACGCACCAACCCGAATGATTTTCAAGGTCATGGGCTAGACGGTTTAGAATGGATGGTTGAAGCAGGTAAACAAACGGGACTCCCCATTGTTACCGAACTAATGGATGCAAGTTATCTGGATATTTTTGTAGACAAAGTGGATGTTATTCAAATTGGTTCGCGAAATATGTATAACTATTCACTTTTGAAAGCAGTGGGTGAGACGAAAAAGCCTATTTTGCTGAAACGTGGATTTAGTGCGACGATTAGAGAGTGGATTTTGGCGGCGGAACATATTGCAAAAGGTGGCAATGACAATATCATATTTTGTGAGCGCGGCATTCGAACTTTTGAGGATTACACGAGAAACACACTGGATTTGGCTGCGGTACCGATTATTCAAAAAGAAACAGGCTTGCCGATTATTGTAGATCCTAGTCATGGCACTGGCATACGGGAACTCGTTGGCATCATGTCACAAGCGGCGATAGCATGTGGTGCAGATGGTCTAATGATTGAGGCACATACGGATCCGGAGCAATCCGTTTCTGACAAAGCACAAACCATTGATATGGCAACGCTAGAGATGATTATCAAGCGTATTAAAGGATAATAACAAAGCCTATGAATTTCTGCAATTTGCAGTGATTCATAGGCTTTTTGTTTTTGTAATGGGTATTGTTATTGCGTCAACGCGCCAGTACCATTAGAGAAAAACTTCAAGTAATCGTTGTTTTTGTCCATATACATAACTGTATCTGCATCAATTGTCTGTTCGTACGATTTCATTGTTCTCCAGAATTCATAGAATGCTGGGTCTTTGCTGAAACCATTTGCATAAATCTCTAGCGCTGTGGCATCTGCATCACCTTTAACTTGCTCGGATTGTTCGATTGCACTCGCTTTGATTTGAGCAACATTTCTATCGGTGTCAGCAACTGTATTTTGGTAGATTTCAAGGCCTTCTGAACGAATTTGTTGTGCAATAGCTTCACGTTCAGCGATCATTTTTTTGTAAGTGGATTCAATGTTTGAGGGTGGCAAAATCGTTCTAAATATATCGATGTCATTTAGTCTAATACCTTGAGTCGCTAAATTGTTGTTTAGCTCAGCCATCGCTTCATCTAAAATAGTGCCAAGTGCTTCTTTGTTGTTTAAGAAGTCGTTGCTGCTGAGTCTGTTGATTCTATCGATAACAACGGCATAAGTGATTTCATCAATTTTAGAATTGGCTCTTGTAACGGTACCAAGTGAGGTTCTAAAAATACCAGGGTGTGTAATTTGCCACTGGGCGTACATGCTAACTTCATACTTGATTTTATCTCGTGTATTAATTTTAGCTGTATTTGAAATATACGTCATAAGTTTGCTTGTGTCTTTTTCAACAGTTGTTATAAAAGGTGTTTTAAATTTAAGGCCTTTGTTTGTGTCTATGATGACATCTTTAAATCTTGGATCAAGATCATTTTGAAGCTGTGCATATTCACTATTTGAGTCAACAACAATGCGTTTAATTTCTCCAAGCTCACGTACTGTCGCCACTTCATCTTGTCTGACGATATAGAAACAATTGCTTAGGAAAGCCACAGCACCTAATACTAAAAGAATCAAAAACATCGTTTTTAGACTTGTCTGTGCATGTTTTTTTACATTGGTAAAATTGGGTTCGAATTTTGGTGCTGATTTGGGTTCGGATTTATTTTCGAATTTATCTTCTGAGTCTTGTTTAGGTTCGCCTTGATTGATTGTCATTATTCTTGACCTCCGTTCGTTTGGAGTGGTAAAAATTTAAGGACACTATCGCTATTTAAGTCGATGATATACTTATGCTTGGTAACAGAAAGAATTTTTTCCATCGTTTCTATATAGAGACGCGTCTTAGTGATTTCTTGTGAAACTTTATATTTGTCATAAACTTGGTTAAAGTTTGTGACATCGCCTTTTGCCTGTGCGACTTTTTCAGCTTTATAAGATTCAGCTTGTTGAATCATTTGATACGCTTCAGCACGCGCTTTAGGAAGCATTTCATTAGAATATTTGTCGGCTTGACTCTTATATGAATCTTTTTCATTGGAAGCAATGTTGACATCATCATAAGCATACTGAACGTCTTCAGGAAGAAGAACGTCGGTGAGCTTAACTTCTGTCAGTGTAATGCCGACATTGTATATAGCAAGTTTTTTCGTAAGGTCCGGCATGATTTCTTTTGAAATACTGTCTTTGTTTACCAATGCGTCATCAAGCAATTGGTTCTGAATGTTACTTCTTAATACGCTTTCAAAAGCCAAACGAATCGTGTTTTCTTGGTCATCTACATTGTAATAGTATGCGGCAGGGTCCGTTATCTTATATTGAATAACTGCGCCAATGTTGATTAAATAAGAACCTTTCGTTAGAACGATTGCTTCGTATTCGACATCTTGATACGTTGCTGGCGATGATGTTGTTGATTCACTGGTTGGACGATATCCATATTGTAATGAGTAAATCTCGTTGGTGTTGTAGATGATTACTTTGTCGATGAAAGGAATTTTGAAATGTAAACCCGCTGTGGTGTTTACGCTTGTCAATTCGCCAAATCTTTCTATTACTGCTTCCTCCGCATTGTCGAGAGTATAATAACTGCCTAAGAATAATGCAGCGATCACGACGATAATGGGAATCAGTATAAATACTTTACCTGATTTCATAACGACCTCCTATTATTAATTGCTAAACCTATAATACTATATTATGCTGTAATAGATAAAAATACTACTTAAAATTTCATTAAAACAAAGGTAAAATAAGGGGTATAGATATTAAAAAAGTCTTATCAATAAATTAACGGAGGTATCTGATGAAAATATTTGCCTATTTAGATGCACTCAATAAAAGAAACAGTGCCCATCAATTGACAGCATTTGCAGGTCAAATGGCATTTTTCTTTGTCTTGTCATTTTTTCCTATGGTGATTTTTACGCTATCCATTATCTCACGTCTACATATTAACTACGATTTTATGATTGAAGCACTTAAAACGATTTTACCAACCAGTATCAGTATGCTCATCACTGACTTTGTCAGTCAATCGCTCTCAATTGAGGGCAGTGCTGTTTTGTCACTCTCGGGTCTTACGATGTTATATGCATCATCAAAAGCTGTAAATGCACTGCGAAGCGCCGTCAATATGTCTTATGAAGTGAAAGAGACACGCAATTATTTCTTATTGAAAATTATGGCGATGGGCTACATGTTTCTTTTTACGATAATCATTGTCTTATCTTTGATGATTCCGACTCTGGCTATCGATATTGTTGGGTATTTTGCAAATTTTATTGATCTTAAAGTGGATATGGATTTTGTTGTGTTTATTCAATATTCTAGAAATATTTTGCTTGTCGCGACATTTATCATAGCGATATTGACCATATATACATTTTTACCCAATAAAAAAATGCATTTATCCGATATTTATCCGGGTGCATTATTCGCAATTTTTGGTGTTGTGATAACAAATACACTTTTTTCTAAGGTGGTCGTAGCGGTTACCGATTATTCGATACTTTATGGGTCACTTTCTGCCATAATTGCTTTTATGGTTTGGATCTATATCTTTGCACAAATCATCATAACAGGCGCTGAGATGAACGCTATGCACGTTTTGTATAAAGAAAAGCAACACTCAAATTCTGAAATAAAAAAGTCCGCGGACAGTTAGCATATTATGAAAAGAGCATTTGAATTGTATTCAAACGATGTGTATGGGATAATAGGATTAATAATTAGAATGAGGTGACACTATGGGTGACTTTACGGGACAAATTCTCGCAGAAATCGAAAAGGAATTGCTAAATCGGACATTTTTAAAAAATATACATGTCTCGAGAAAATTCGTAGTGGATATCATCGGCGACGACTTATTTAGAGAGACGTTATCAATAATGTTGCGTCAAAACAAATTTCATGCCATTGACGTTTATGATTTGATTTACCCATTTTTTAAAGCGGTTAACGCAGAAATGGACCGAGAGGCATGGCTAAAATCGTGTTATTATTACAGCTTGAATTTTTCATTTCCAGAAGCATTACCCGAGGCTTTACACGCAGACATTAAACCTGCTGCAGAGATTTACCTTCGTGTGCTTAGAATTATTTCAAACGTCCAACGCAAATCTAAGGACAATACATGGCAAAGCCTATATCCTATTGAACTTTTGACAGAGGCTGAGATTGAGGCTTTAGAAGATAAAACAGAGTATGTCGCTTTTAAACGTGCATTTGTTCATGATTTTGTTTACGAAATGATGAAACTCAATCAAGAAGTCATCGGGTATACGACCCTTGATCATATTTGTGGGGTACATCATTTAGCGATGAAAACGGCAAGGCAACTTAAATCATTGGGTTACCCAATCGACTTAGGCCGTGTTTCAGGAGCCGCTATTGGACATGATATCGGGAAGTTTGGATGCAAACCGAATGAGATGAACCGAGTCGCGTATTATCATTATTTTTATACGGGTGAATGGTTCGAGAAACGACATATTGTCTATATTCGTAATGTTGCCATCAATCATTCTACTTGGGACCTTGAACTTGATGCACTGCCAATAGAATCTTTAATACTGATTCACAGTGATTTTAGGGTTAAAGCAGAACGCATTGATAATATATCTGTTATGATGTTTTTTAATTTAAAAGATTCATTCGATGTTATTCTTAATAAGCTTGATAATTTAGATGCTGCTAAAGAGAACCGTTACCGCCGCGTTTATGGCAAACTTAGGGACTTTGAAGCTTTTTTGACCGATCTTGGCATTGAAACAATGGAAGATTTAAGCTATGATCAAAAATTGGAATATGGCATCACTAAAAATAGAAAATATTTTACACTAGTCCAGGGTGAAGAAATTACTCAAAATGTCATATTTTCATCTATTGAACATAATATCGAGTTATTATATCGCTTAAGAGACGAAACGTCGCTAAATAAATTGCTAGAACCCGTAAGAAATAGCAGAGATTTGACGCGTTTACGTGGTTATATCTCTGTTTTAGAAGAATATTACAATTATCTAACGCAAAAACAAAAGCAAATAATGATTAATTTTTTATATGAAAAACTTGTTTTGCCTGAAGAAGACATTCGAAAACAATGTGCAGAACTTATTGGAACGGTTATTGCTTCATATGATGAAGAAATTCGAAAAGAAACGCCACCAAGCATTACACAAGAAAGCAATGCACTCAATACGATGAGTCTGCTTAATTTAACGATTGAAAAGTTTATGTTTCCAGAGAACAAAATTATTGACAGACACAAAAAGTATATTAGTTACAGTTTGCGAGATATGTTAGATGCTTACTTTAAAAATTTGAAGGGTAAAGAACAGCGCCTTCAAAGCATCTCACTAACAGTGGGTTTTTTTACAAAATATAAGCATCACGATCAAATTCAATTTTATCTGATTAAATCGGCGCGCATCTTGCCTTTTTCTGAGTTCGACAAGGCACAGAAAGCGACGGTTTTAAATTTCGTCTCCGACTTGCTGACAAATGAGGATAACAAATTAAGGCTACGTGCGTATAATTTGATTTATTCAATATTGCCCTATGTTGATCATCAGCTATTAGAATCCGCAAAAGTGATGCGTGTGCTACCATTAATGCCGCAGCCTTTAAATGATCCCGCAGAAAATTTTGCGCGGTTCAAATTGGCTGAACAACTGAAATGCAATTTAGAACATATTGAAAAATTTAGAATCATCTGTCAAGATGACTTACAGTTTACGAGCAATATTTTCTTAAGCAATTTAAAATCAGCGACGATAGATGTCGCAAAACGTTTTCAAATTGAGTTGCTCATGCGCAATACGCTTTTATATGATTATGAAAATTGCTTTTATATGGCCATGCACCTTTGTAATCTTTTAAAAGTCAGTGCGCTAGAATCCGTCAGAAATACGGCGGGACGCATGTTGCTCCAACTTGTACCCCATTTGAATTTTGAACAAAAAAATGATATCGCGGTAGAGTTAATTCGCGCGCTAGAAATGGAAAGCTTTGAATTCACCAAATATATACCGCCCTATTTGGGCAAGATTATTTTACAGGTCAAACCAAAAGAACTTGATGAGATTATTGAAAGTTTTGAACGAAAGATGGGTACAAACAACTCGAAGTTGATTGCACTCATTGAGAAAACCATTGGTTATGCAATAACGCAATATGCGGATTATCGTTATGCTTTTATAGATACACCTGAGGCACATGTTAACAGAGTGCTCAGATTATTTGGTGTGCTTTTCAATGGCTTTGTACATGGGTCAAGCTATGTTAATCAGATGGCATTTTCTGTCATTGCAAAGGATGTACTCTCGGATCCATTATTAAGTCTTAAAAAAAAGGAATACCTCTACCGTACAACAATTAAAAAAGTGATGTCTTTAATGACCAATACGGATGAAGCGGATGAACTCATTTTTTACAACAATACAGCATCTCTCAAATACATCAATACCTTTATTTCAGAATACAACCATTTAGTGGGTCCAATTTTCCCACCGTCTAATAAACGCATTGCCTTTTTCCCTGGCGCATTTGACCCATTTACACTGAGCCATAAACAGATTGCCAATGATATTAAAGACCAGGGTTTTGAAGTTCTTTTGTATGTCGATGAATTTTCATGGTCTAAACGGACACAACCTAATTTAATCAGACGTAATATTATTAAAAAATCGATTGCCAGCGATATAGACATCTATCAATTTCCTAGAGATATTTCAATCAATATTGCAAATGATAAAGATTTAAAAGTTCTTGTCGATCTTTTTCCAGATTCAGAAGTCTACATTGTTGTGGGTAGCGACGTCATCTTAAATGCATCTGCTTACAATTCTGATAAAGCGGGCATTATCAATGAGATTCCACATATCATCTATGAACGTTTTGATGCCCATAGCACCCAACAAGATGCCATTTCAATGGAAGAAAAATTTGCGAAACTACACCCTGCATCCGTTCGTTTTACACTGCCTAAAGATTATGAACACATTAGTTCGACACTCATTAGAGATTCAATTGATGAAAAACGTGATATTTCTACGTTGATTGAACCATTAGCACAAAATTACATTTATGAAAAAGGACTTTACCAAAGAGAGCCAATGTTCAAAAGGATGATGATGACACAATCTATCTATTTTGAAATTCATAATGTGATTCACGACGCCTTGATGAGTGAAATATTAGCGCTGATAAGTGGAGACACTGCCGAAGTCATGGCACGCATCCGAAAATTTAGCGAAAACCCAAGCGCAAAAGTATACGTGCTTAGGCGCTTTGAAAAAAATTGTGAAATTGTTTCGGTTTCATTTTCACATTGGCTTAGGGCAACGGACATTCATCGTGAATTTGTAGATGAAAACATCATTAAATATATAAGAAAGAACTCAATTGGTCGTATCTTGGTCATTGACAGTATCATTAAAAGGAAAGTATCTGATGTTGAAAACATCGACCAGATTATGTTAACCGAGTCTTTGGCACATGCGCTTTCAAGAGATTACACTTACTGCGTTTTCAAGGAAAGTATCAAAAATCAAATAGGTAAAGACCAAATAGAAGTGTTGATCAATCAAGGGTTTCAAAATGTAACTTCGCTCAAAACAAATGAAAGTGTCTATGTCGTAAATATGTCTGATCCATGTACATTAAACTTGGATATTGATGTTATGTTTAAAGAGCCCTATAGAAATTTACCTGAAGTCGTTTCAGCGATGGTAAAATCTAGAACCCGGTTACAACACTCTTTGACGGAACTCTATCCAGGCAATTTGGTTTTGAATTTTGACCGCGTGATGATTTATGAGAATTTGATCAAGAAAGTATGTGAAGAGAACCATATGCCTTCTCGACCTCTAGTTCCAAAAAAAGTTGGAAAATCAATGTGTGTGCCATTTGGTGCTGTATTCAAACGTTGGTTATTGCCGAATACGGTTACGAAGACACTTCATGCAGAAAAATATTTTTCAACGGATTTAATGTCACATCAGATTAAGGAATATCCATTCTATCTTGATGTTGAGAATCAGATAAAAATGCTTAAATCGTTTGATCGACCTGTGATACTCGTGGATGATTTGCTTAATAAAGGGTATCGCGTTAAAGCATTAGAGCCGTATTTTAAAAAATATGACGTAGAAATTCAAAAATTTATCGTCGGCATCATGTCTGGTAATGGCAAAGAAGTTGCAGAGTCCATGAATATCAAAGTCGATTCTGCCTATTTCATTCCAAAGATTAAAGTTTGGTTCTATGAGAGTAAACTTTATCCATTCATCGATGGTGATGCTGTTTGGCGAGGGAGTATCCCCGACAGCAACCTGATTAATTCAGTCAATTTAATATTGCCATATTCACCAGTTGCCTATGTCGTCGATGCATCGAAAGAATCCATTTATAATTTGTCTGAGACCGCCCTTATAAACGCTATTGAGATTATGGCAGCGGTTGAAATCGCCTATGAAAAGCAAAATGACAGGCTCTTAACGATTGATCGATTAGGTGAAGTATTAAACACACCAAGGTATCCCGATAAAGGTAAAAATATCTTCTATTCTGATAATGTTAAACCATCGGAATATATCAAAGACGACCTCGAGCAGCTCAGAAAATTGAAATCATTTTACATTGGATAGGAGGTTGTTATGCAATATGTTTTCAAAGGTTGGGAATTTTACACACAAGAGATATTGACTCAAAATGGCGTCATAGAAAAATCACAAGAACAATCACAAGAACAATCACAAGAACGGTCATATGAATCACAATTGGTTTATCTTTTCAGGGCACCAGTAGGTTCGACTAAACTGATGGCTTATTGTTCAAAAGATGCCGCTTTTAGAGGTGAGGTTGAATCGTTATCAGAGCTTTATACGACATCACCAGACTTTGAGATGAATGATGCAATGCGTGGATCCATTCCGGCTATAAATTTAAACTATTTTGAACATATTTTTGGGACCATTGATTTGGACCGTGTCATTGATTATTTGACGATGACACGTCTTGGCTTTGGAAAGAAAAAGCAGATAACATTGCTTGGTCTTGGCGATGTGGGCAGTATGCTTACGATCGGGTTAAAACTTTTAGGTGGCGATGTTGCCGAATCCATTGGGATTTATGATATTAGCCAGACTCAAAAAAGCAGATGGGAAATGGAGCTCAATCAAATTGCTGTAAATCCAGCGCTAACAATAAACACAATTGACCAAGACGCACTTTTTTCGGGAGATTTTTTTATCTTTTGTGCTTCTAAAGGGGTACCAAAAGTAGGTGAAGAAGGCAAAGATGTTCGCATGATTCAATTTGAGGAGAATGCGAAGTTAATTTCTTTTTATGCAAGGCTCGCACGTAAGGCGTGTTTTAAAGGTATTTTTGCTGTTGTATCGGACCCCGTAGATTTATTATGTAAGCAAGTATTTGAAAGTTCTAATGTCGATGATGAAACAGGCGTCACAGACTACAAAGGCTTGCTTCCAGAGCAAGTCATAGGGTTTGGTCTCGGTGTCATGGACGGTCGTGCCAGATACTACAGTGATCAAATGCAGTTGAATTATGCTGAAAAAGGTCGCGTTTTTGGGCCACATGGGCAAGCACTTATTGTAGCCGACGATATTTTATCGGAAAATCAGGAAATAGCCCTACAATTGACGAAGCAAGTTGTTGAAGCAAATCTCCAGATGCGTGAACTGGGTTATAAACCTTTTGTAGCACCTGCATTATCTTCAGGTGCTAACGCAATTGTCAATTTGTTAGCAGGTAATGCGCATTATAGCGCCAATTTTTTAAAGGGCGTTTATTGGGGTGGAAAAAACACTCAGAAGTGTTATGGCGTTGATTATGAAAGAGTTCGCGTTTCACTTGCCTTAAGAAAACGGATTGAAACCACCTATAATGTACTGGAGGACACATGGATAAAATTGAATGCTTAACGTTTTCCGAATCCATGAGTTTATATTGTGAGAGTGTCGCACACGAGATGCCATATATTGCCGTAAACGGCTATCACAAAAAGTTGTTTATCATTGAACTCGATGAAATTGGTGAAAATGAAGCCGCCAATACTTTCCTTAAAAATCAAATGCTTTTGACCAAGCAACACTTAGAATCCATATTCACACATTCAATTTGTGCTCTAATTGTTATTTCAAAAGATGAGTGCTATACGAAATCCTATGCTAAAAAATTTATTTTTGTTGCCAATCAAATGGGTGGGGAGTTTATTGGGCACCCATTGGTTGAACGTGTGAAAGACCATTTGAATTTTAAGACTTGGGCTAAGGTGATTGATGAATCCCTCGAGACAATTGAGAAAATGCAGATCACAAAGTTGATTGAACGTTTGGCGACATACACTTTTTTAGCTAAAAATGAAATGAAAATTCTTGTGTTACATGCTGGCCATAAAGGCATTTCAAACACGTTGATGTTGTGGGATTTAATAAAGGAAAGGCTTGTTCTGAAACATAATGCGTCGCTTTCAATAGAAGAATTGCATGTTGAAGAAGGGCAAATAACAGATTGTTATGGTTGTAAGTTTGAAACTTGCTCCTATTATTCACTTGAAAAGAGCTGCTTTTATGGCGGATTTGTTGTGGAATCGCTATTTCCAATGATTGAACAAGCCGATATTGTCGTATGGATTTGTCCGAATTACAATGACTCAGTTTCTGCAAAATTAATGGCTGTCATTAATCGTTTGACGGCGCTATATCGAAAAATTTCATTTCAAGATAAATATATTTTGGGAATCGTTGTTTCAGGAAATTCGGGTAATGATTCGGTTTCCGGACAAATAATAGGCGCATTGAACATCAATAAGGGGTTTCGTCTGCCGCCGTATTTTGTTTCAATGGCCATTGCAAACGATCCAGGAGATATTTTACATGTTGAAAATATCGATGAACGCATCGATGATTATGTAAACTTTGTGTATGAATTAACAAACAAAAATATGTCTGAAAGTTAAAATAAACCTTTTCTTTTATTTGTTTTATGCTATAATAAGAGTAACAAACCAGTTCGGAATTGAATGCAGGATATAGGCAAGGCAACCATTCAACAGTTATTATAAAAGGAGTGAGACCGCCAAAAACCTAATTTGAAATTCGAAGAAAAGTATAAGAAGCATTGGCATGGATACGAAATTATGTAAACCACTTCAAGACTGACCATGTATGAAATCACAAAGATTTCCTTAATGTAAAGTATGGATCTTAGTTAGAAGTGGGTAATGGACACCACCTGAGTGACGTTATGGAACTGGTTGTTAAAATAAAACAGAGTGCACCTAGCTCGACGAAAGGGTGAGTCCACCAGAAGTGTTAGAATTATCAATTGAATCGAACCGTTGAAGAGCCTCTCATAAGTGAATACGAGAGGCTCTTTATCATTTTTTGAATAAGTTACATTGTGTTGCATTTCGCATGGCTGTAAGCATATTTTTGCGGCTGTTAGGAATGGTTTTATAGAGTTCTTTCAGCATAAGACCAACCTCTTCACGCTTTGTATGTCGATCCATTGGACAAGGGCTTTTTAAGACCGGGATTGCTTTGGCCTTGATGAAATGTATAATGTCGGCTTCAGCCGTATCTAGAAGGGGTCTAATGACAGTGACTTCACTTCGTGTCAAGTAAGATTTGTATTCAAGGGTATTTAGTTTGCCCGAATAGAGCATATTCAAATAAAGTGTGGCAAGGGCATCATCTGCATGATGGCCTAACGCAAGACAATTGAGATTGTGTTCTTGCATCGCTTTCGTTAGTGCGCCTCGCCTCATGTTTGCACAAAGGGCACATGGGTTCTTTTCATCACGTATCTCAAAGACTATTTTTGCGATATCTGTTTTGATAATGTGATAAGGGATATCGAGTGACTGACAGTATTGCTTTGCCTCTTCTAAATTAAAATTGTCAAAACCAAGATCAATGGTTAGAGCTTCTAGATGAAAAGGTGTAGGGGAGAATCTTTGAAACTGTTTTAAAAGATAAAGGAGTACCATACTGTCCTTTCCACCTGAAAGGCCGACTGCGATGCGATCATTAGGTTGTATCATATTTTGGTCTTGTATCGTTTTCCTTAATTGTCCTAATATATTGTTCATGAATACATAGTCCTCATTTTAGATTATTTGTGATTTAAAGCGAGACGCCATGAAAACTTTCATGGCGTTTCAGTCGTATCTATTGGTTGTGTTATGGCGTCATTCATTTCGAATGTATAGGCTTGTGTGAACGGTTCACTCCAATTGCCTGATTTATCTTGAACTTTCATGACAATTGTATAGTCGCCCTCGGTGTCAAAAACCGGAAAAAGGTTCTCATCTTCAAATTCTTGTACAAGTGAGTCAGCATAATAAATTTCCCAGGAGTAGGCGGTGATTTTTTTTCCACCAGTGGATGTGTTCATGAAAGCGATTCGATTGTCGTGTAGGGGTTCAATTTCGAAATGCGCAGCGATGGGTTTTGAATTAAATAATGATTTAATCCCCCATAGGCTTAAAATCAAAAATAATAAAACAGCGACAGCAATTAAGAGCCATTTGATTTGGAAACCGTTTTTAAATCTCTTTTCGGGTTTGCTTGACGCATCAAACATTTCAGAGACATCATCTACAAAAAGAGCGTCATCCTCTTCAAGAAACCGTTGTTTGGATGATTTTGGTAATGCGTCAGGCATTTCATCGTCTTCTTGAAAGATAGCTCTAAAAGATTTCGTGTCTTTAGAGGCGGTTGGAACCGTTGTGGAAATTGATTGAAACAAATCGGATGCATCAACAACCGGCACCGCGGCTTGCGCGGCGATTTCAACATCTTCAAAATTTTCTTCATGCACTGGAACCTCTGGTTCCTCTACAATTTTAGGTGTCTCTTCTTGTACTGGTTCCGCTTTTGAGATGGCTCGATTGTTTAATAATAAATCGGCGAGTTCGCGTCTTAAATCGTCATGCTGTATATCAAGAGGGTCATATACCGAAGGTGGTAAGTTTGGTTCTTGTTTTTTTTGACTTGGTAAGTCTTTTGTGACCCTGATAGGTGGACCGGCATCTAAATCATTAAGTATTATCGTATATTCGTAGTTAATGGATTCAAGCGCATCTGGCTTTTCGAAGATAAAGACATCCTTGAAATGGTTTTTTACAGCATTTAAAGAATCATAATTGTGTATGCCAAGAATTAAGTTGTCAATGAACTGGCTGTGATAGCCTTCTGCATCCATGAGAATCAAATCTAGTGTTTTACCAAGTTGTTTAAAAACGTCTTTAGGTGAGACGATTTGAGTAGGTGCATAATCGATTAGTTCTCTAAAAGATAAGCCCTCATCTGAAATAAGCAGTTGTTCGTCATCGAGTAACTGCAATTTGATTGCATCCGGAAAAGCGTCATATTTCTCAATACGTTTAAAATATTCAAAAACGATTTGCACACGATCATCATATTCGAGATTTGAATGCTTTATGAACGTGTGAATTGGTCGACCTTCATTTGCTCTGAGAATGAGATGTAATTTTCCATCTTCTTCAATTAAATTGATATAATTGTGAAGGTGTTCTTTTAAAAGATGCTTAGTCGCCACCGACATTTTATCCGGATTAAAAAAAGTAATAAAAAAGACCTTTGAAGCGTCATTTTTGTTAACCGCTTTTGAAAAGCAAAGATCATGATCTTCATATAATAGCTTCCATGATTTAAATTGATTAAGCGCCATGTTGCCCTCCATAACTATTATTACTTTCCATTATTTTAACATAGATATCAAATGAGGTGCCATTTTTTTTGTGAAGTGTTAGACAAAACATAATCGTTTTAGTTATTTTAGGTATTTAGACGCAATATATTGTAGATTTTTATAATTATTATCAATAATTCTACAATATAGTGGTACGCTTGTCTAGCTTGTATTATAATTGTGATAAAGGCATTTGGCGATAATGGAGGCAAAAATGATACGATTTTTACATCTATCTGACGTACATTTAAATGTTGGATTTGCAAATAAAAGCAGTATAATTAGAAAGCAAATTAAAGAGGCACTTTATGAGTCCATTGAAAAAGCAATGGATTTTACGATTGAAAATGCACTTGAAGGATTGATTATTGCAGGTGATTTTTTTGATGACGAAAAAATTCCATTTAGAGATGAATATTTTATATTGGCTCAATTAAAACGCATTTTGGATCATGGCATAAAAATATTCTATGTGACGGGCAATCATGATCCAATGCTGACCGCACGATTCTTAGAGCCTTTGAGACATCATGCCTTGTTTTACGGTTTTGATGACGACACCATCAAATGTATAGACGTTAAAAGCCGTAGCAATTTGACTTACAAAGTGGTTGGAGTTGGCCATAAATCTAAAAATGAACAGCGGAATTTAATTGAGATGTTCCCATGCAAATCCAACGATGACATTTGGTTAGGTATTGGACATGCCAGTGTACCCTCGGCTATAGAGGTTGCCGATAAAGCACGTTATATGGCGGCACCATTAGCGCAAATCGAAAAACTAAATTACAACTACTTTGCACTTGGACATATTCATATTAGACAACTACTAACGCCTAAGATTGGCTATTCTGGGAGTTTGCAAGGTTTATCGATTAAAGAAACAGGACCAAAAGGTGGTTTTCTTGTCACGTTAACGCAAAATGTAACGCAAGTTGAACCTGTAAATTTTAATGTCATCCATTGGGCGCAGTATGATTTAAAATTGCAAACAAGTATTCAAACACTTTCAGAACTGCAACAATTGATTGTCGAACATGTTTCAAGTTATATTGAGACACATGCATCAGCAGCTAAGCAAATGATCATGCGCATGAATCTAGTAGGCAAATCAGCGCTCAAAGCACAACTTGAATTAGGATCAAATTTAACTTTTTTGACAGAAGTTGTGAAAGACAAAACGGGTTTGCTTGATTTTGAAATAAAGAGCCATAATGTGTATAACAACTTTGACCTTGATGCACTTGCCAGTGAAAATACAATTCTGTCGCAGATGATTAGACGGATATCGGATGATACTTATGAACCGGAATTACTTAAGAAAATTTTTAATCTACCAATCTTTGATGGAAAGCAAACAGCTCTTGAAAAAGAGGCCTATTTGCTAGCTATGAAAACGAACCTGTTACATGAAGTCATAGACCGAATGGTGGTAAAAACAGATGATCATTAACAAGCTGTTTTATAAAATTTACGGTAAATTAATCGATAAAGAAATTGAATTATCCCCAGGCATTACGGTTTTTTTAGGTGATAATGAGGCTGGAAAATCGACCATTTTTAATAGTCTTGTAACTTTAATTTACGGTTTTAAACCATCAAGTCGCGATAAACATCCTTATTCAAATTGGCTGCGTAATGAAATAAATTTTTCTTCTGAAATCACTGAATTAGGGGAACTTTTTATGGTTGAAAGAAGTCTAAAGAGTGTACCTAAATTTTATTTAACAAAAGATAAAACGCAAAGTACACAGACATATCGCAATGAAACATTACCTTTTATTAACCATGTGAGCGATGCCTTATTTGAAGCCGTTTTTCATTTAACCGCTGATGATTTAAATCAGTTTGAAAAAGCATCATTTGAGAGCGTTCAAGAAAAATTGATTTTTAATTATGGTTCAGATTATTTAAACAAAGCATCTGATGTCATCTTACAGCTTGAACAAGACATAAATGCTTTGTGGCGCAAAGATAAACGCGGCAATCCTAAAATCAACCAGCTTCAGAATGAAATAAATGCATTAAAGCTTCAAAGACATGATGCTGAAAAAGATTATGAAAAGATCCAAAACTATCTTTTGAAAATTGAATCCATCGAAAAAGAACGGATACGACTTCTTTCCGAAAAGAACACACTTGATCAATCTCAGCGGCAAATGCGCACCGTTTTGCCGATTAAAGCACTGATTGTGAAAATTGAGGCTTTAAAGCAAAACATTTATAAAGAGGATGCATTTTCAGAATTTGAGGGTGCTTTTATCGATCAAATGAATCAGACTCAAATTAAAGTAAACGACATGAAATCTAAAATTGAAAGGGATATGCACGCATGCACACAATTAAAACACCATTTATTTGTTTATTCTGATCATGATATAAAACTGTTAAACTTTAAATCGGAAGTAGAACCATTGAAAAATGCTCTAAATGAGTTAGTAAGCATTGAACAAGAAGCACATTCCAAATTGGATGAACGCATGAAATTGCTCGAAAAAATAAGTGGGCAATATAAAATTTTATTTGATTCAGAAATAAATGATACGATTAAAACGCAATTAAAAAAGCTTCAAGTACTTGATCTCATGACACATGTTCAAAAATATACCGATGGTGTTGATAAAAATGAAGAAGCCTTAAAGGCCGAAAAGATCGTTCGCAATCACAAGAAAAAAGAAACGGTGTTTGGTGGCTTGTTAGGGGGCATTGCACTTGTTTTGGGAATGGTTTATGAGCAAATTTGGTTTTTGTCATTTTTGGGAATCGGTATTATTGGCTTCACCCTTGCACACATCAAGTCACTAAGGTCTAAAAGAAATACTGAATGTGTTGATTTAACAGCACTCACTGAAAAAATAGAGGCTTTAAGTGGCCCAATTGTGTTTCCTGAATATGTATTAAGGGATCGTAGCCTACGCTTTTTCGGCAAGTTGGAACAACTTATAATGCTTATTTACGAAGAAGATACATTATATGAAAAATGGGTATCTCTAAATGAACGACAAAAAGTGATTGAAACAACCATTTCGACGGTGTTGGTGGATAAGAAATTTGAACCATCAAGAGGGGCTGCCCTTAGTCTGCAATATATATTGGCACAAATGGAGCGATTGTCTGAAATTGAAGGAATTGAAACTAAAAAGAACCTTGAAATTGAACATTTACAAAACGTAATCCAAAGTGATCGCAAGGCTTGCACTGCTTTAGAAAATAATTTAATTGACTTAAAAGCTAAAATTAAAAATTTTGGTCAAGGTGATTATGACTTTGGATTGAATCGGATCACCCATAATCTAGAATTGACACGTACAATAAAAGTTTATGAAGACGAATTGTCCACTATTCAATTTGATCGAGACGCCGTATTAGAAGCTTCTGAGACCGTTTTATCCGGTATTGAGACAAGGATTACTGAAATTCATGCCCTTGAAAAGCAGTTACTCTCCGAAAAAATGCAATACACATCAGAAATTGAGCGTTACAATGATTTGACCAATTTGGAAGCAATCAATAGCCAACTACTCGTTGCTGAAGAACAGATGAATGAATGGATGGAAAACAGAAACCAGTTGATGGTTTTACTTGAAATTATAAAAAGTTCAGATGAACGTTATCGCATTGAAAATCAACCCAATATCATCACAAGGGTGAGTCATTTCATGAATCAAATGACTCAAGGCAAATATAAAGAAGTTCTTATTAGTGAAGATAACGGTAATTTTGAACTTCAATGTGTTATTGACGGCGAAATTATACCTTTTGCTAAAGCGTTTAGCAAGGGCACCATTCAACAATTGTTCTTTGCTTATCGGTTAGCCATATTAGAAGCACTTGACCCTCAAAACCAATTACCTTTTGTGTTGGATGAAGCCTTTGTTAATTGGGATTCTAATAGGTATTTAGAAACCCTTAAAATATTGGAGGACGTTTCTAAAAAAAGACAAATTATTATGTTTACTTGCCATCGAAATTTGGCAAAACAGGTTGTAGAACACACGCCATCAAAATTAATTGAACTAGCGGTTTGAGTATAACCGGGATGCGTATAAAAGGAGGTTAAATAGTGAACGAGCACATTCAAGAAAAATTAAATGAACCACCTGAAACGCCCTCCCCAAACAATGCCAAAACCCCCATCACAAACCCGAAAATTGTCATTCAAGTAAAAGATTTGAGGAAGGTTTACAAAATTGGTACTGAAAAGGTTGTGGCACTCAATCAAATCAATCTCACCATTTACAAAGGTGAAGTGTGTTGTATTCTAGGCACATCGGGGTCTGGTAAATCAACGCTTTTGAATATGATGGCAGGTCTTGAAAAGCCAACTAAAGGTTCAATTGAGATTAAAGGTGAAGCGATAGAAAAAATGAGTGAAAAACAACTGGCTAATTTTAGGCAACGGTTTATCGGTTTTATTTTTCAATCCTATAATTTGCTAACGGCCTTAACGGCGCTAGAAAATGTTGCCATGCCATTGATATTTAGAGGAACACCTAAAGTTAAAAGAGATAAAATCGCCAAAAAATATTTAAAGATGGTAGGATTAGGTGATCGGTATAAGCATAAACCGAGCCAAATGAGTGGCGGTCAACAACAACGTGTGGGTATTGCCAGAGCTTTTGTTGGTTCACCAGAAATAATATTTGCAGATGAACCTACGGGCAATCTCGATACAAAAACTTCAATAGAAGTCATGCATATCATGTGGAAAATGGCACGTGAAAAAATGCAAACCATCGTTATCGTCACGCATGATCCTGAAGTGGCTCTTTATGCGGATAAAGTTATTCATATCAGAGACGGTGATATTCAAAGTATTGAAAACAGAAGTCATGATGATGTCTATGAAATGTATATAAAACCTTATGAAGAAAATTATGTACTGGTTTAATCAAAGCAATCATTTCAACAAGCATAACAATAAGCACTAATATTAAAATTAGAAGAAGACAAATTGATAAGGAGATAGCCATGATTGCAAAAAGCAAATTTTCAATTGTATTGATAATGGTGCTATTGATGGTACTTAGCACATTCAGCTTTGGTCTAACCGACCCATACAAACCGATAATAGGGGTAGTTGCAGACGATGCCGTTCAAGTCATAAAAGCGGGCGTCAGAACCGAATATACGGTAACCATTAAAAATGCTTCCTATGTGGTTGCACAGAACATCAAAGTAACCATTAAAGGGGCACATCCATTTAGAAGCGATATAACCAATTTATCGCAAACTGTTGCTTATTTAAACCCGAATGACGTTAAAAAAATTGTCTTTAATGTGATGCCAAGCCCTACCGTCGTATCTAAAATTTATGAATTCGAAGTTGATATAGAATACACTAATTTTGAAGATACGAGCTATACACAAACTGAAAAAGTTTATGTGAAAGTGGATAATGGCAATATTGAACCTATTTTGGGTGTCTATTCGTATACAACAGGGCAAAGTGAAATGAAAGCGAATACACCGGATTCACTCGCTCTAATCATTAAAAATACAGGTGTCAGCATGGCACGAGATGTTAGAATAGTCGTTTCTGGCTTTACCAATGCAGGCGTTGTTCTTTATAAAGAAGTGGATACGAAAACAATTGAATCACTCGATGTGAAAAGCACACAGTTGATTTATTTTAATATCATCGCCGGTAAAGATGCTGTAGCAGGAACCTTTCCTGTTAATGTAAGCATCAGTTATATTGATGAAACGGGTAACGCCTATAAAAAAGAGTCTATAGCTTATGTAACACTAGCAGGAAAAGAAGCGGTTGATGCCGATTTAGTGATCACCAATGTTCAATACCCGGTTTCAGTAAGTGCCAATGCAAATTTCAATATCAGTTTTAAAGTAGAAAACAAAGGCAATGTAGATATTTCAGTGGCCGATTTGATGATTGAGTATCCAGAATCTTTTATTTCAAAGTCCGCCTCAAAAGTGGTCATAAAGAATTTAGCGCCAGGTGCGAGTCAAAACATTACTTTTAAATTAATGGCAAAACCTGAAACGACAACTGAAAATTATCACACGTATATAAAAGCATCGTATGTACCAAAAGGCGGTGCATCTGAATCACCTAAAACAGCTCAAGAATATGTGGGCATCTATGTTCAAGGGAAGGAAGATGCGGCAGTTGAAGGCAGCAAACCAAAACTGATCATAGATTACTATGATTACGGTGGTGACTATGTCTATGCTGGAGAAGATTACCCTTTGACACTAAAAATTAAAAATACAAGTAATTCTGAAGGCACTAAAAATATCAAAGTGACTCTGACCAGTGAAGAAAATGTTTTTACCCCAGTGGATGCATCAAGTTCGTTTTTCATTGCAAACATCGGACCAGGTGCTGTTTACACGCATACGGTTTATCTGAAAACGAAGATCGATGCAAGTGTTAAAATCTACACACTTACAGCAAAAATGGAGTATGAAGATAGCAAAGGCAATGCCTATGATGAGAATAAGACGCCATATTCTGAAACTGAAGTTCTTAGCATAGCGGTATCTCAACCGGTAAGACTTGAAACCGCCGATGTCATTGTACCTTTTGAAATTTACACAGGTCAACCTTTCTATATTGAACAAGAATTTTATAATATGGGAAAATCCACCATGTACAATATGATTGTAAAACTTGAAGGCGTTGAATCGACAGAAGGTAGTTATTTCGTAGGTAACTTTGAATCTGGCAAAAGCGAATACTTTTCTGCACAGGCATTTGCGAATGAAGTTGGCTCTTTTGAAGGTAAATTGGTCTATTCATTTGAAGATGCACTTGGTACGACGTCAACACTTGAGCAACCCTTTACGCTAAATGTTATGGAAATGCCAATTATAGATGATGGTAATGGTGGCATACCTATTGATCCCAACATGCCAGATGAAAGTGGTGGCGGCTTAAAAGCATGGCAAATTATTTTAGCAGGCGTCGTGTCGCTTGTTATAGTGGGCTTCATCTTAAGAAAAGTTCTTAAATCAAGGAAGCTCAAAAAAGAACTGGAGGATTTGGATGAGTAGTTTAGATCTGGCTTTTATGGGCATTAAAAATTTATTGCGTCGAAAAGCTAGAACGATTTTAACCGTCCTTGGTGTTATTATAGGCACTGCTGCGATTGTGGTCATGGTGTCACTTGGTCTCGGGATGAACAAAGCTTTTGAAAAACAACTCGAAGAATATGGAAGCTTGACGATGATTGATATTTATGCCAATCAAGTCTATATGGAAGGCGGTAAAACTGAGGCAGCGGAAGGTCAAGTCGTTTTAGACGATGGAACAATCGGAACAATTGAAGCCATTGATCATGTTGAATTTGTCATTGGGTTCAAACGCTTTGATTCAAAAATTTATGCAGGAAAATATGAAAACTACACAAGTATTAAAGCCGTGGATTTTGATAAGTTAGCCCTTATGGATATTAAATTGAGTGAAGGGGTTTTTCCAACAACTGAAGGGAAAAATGAAGTTTTATTTGGGTTTTATGCGAAACAGAACTTTTATGATCCCAACTCAAGAAATCCTTATGGGTTGCCTCCAGTGATAGATGTTTTTAAAACGAAACTTGAACTACTGCCAACGTCGCAGTACTATGAAGGTAAACATCCTAAGGGTTTTATATTGACGCCAACTGGTATTACTTCAGAACTCGATTATGTGTACGCATCTGATGTCTTTATGGACTATGAGACATTTGTTGAACTCAAAAAAGATTTTGACAGAAAAAATCCACCTGAAACAGGTGATTCTGGACAACCGATTGGTGGCAAAGGGGGCAGTTCAGTTCCAGAAAATAAATATGATGAAATGAAAGTAAGTGTCACCGATATCAAATATGTTCAAGACGTTCAAGATCAAATTAAAGCCATGGGCTTTGAAGCCTACAGTTTAACGGATGCACTTGAAAACATGAAAAAGACCTCTGGCCTTATCCAAGCAATATTGGGTGGCATTGGCGCTGTTTCTTTATTTGTAGCGGCTATAGGTATCACAAATACAATGGTCATGTCAATCTATGAACGTACAAAAGAAATTGGCGTTATGAAAGTCATTGGTGCGCAATTAAAAGATATTAAACGCCTCTTTTTGTTTGAAGCAGCAATGATTGGTCTTTTTGGTGGCATTTTGGGCATAGGCATTAGTTATGGTATTTCCTTAATCATCAACACGGTGTTAGCCGGAATGAATGGCGACACAGGGTATTATGGTCCAGCGCTTTTATCCTATATACCACTCTGGTTATCATTATCTGCAATGGCTTTTTCAACATTAATTGGCCTAATTGCAGGTTATTACCCTGCTGTACGTGCGACTAAACTCAGTGCACTTGAAGCGATTCGTACGGAATAAGATCAAATGTAAACCTTAAGGCCTCAAAACTGTAAAAATCAGATTTGGGGTCTTTTTTCGCTTCATAAATGGATGCGGATGATTTATACTAGAGAGGGAGGTGATTCAATGCTTAATCAAATTTCACCAGTTACCATTAAGGATGGCATTTGTTATCAAACGGAGAAGAACGTAGAATTTTCGAACCCACCGGTTTATGAAGTCATTCGCGTGATAAATGGAATGCCTTTATATTTTAACGAACATGCTGACAGACTTTTCAATTCATTGGCACTCAGTCATATTGAGTCAAAGGTACATCAATCCGATTTGTTAGCGGGGATTGAAACGCTCGTCAAAGAAACGGGTATAATAAATAACAATGTACGCCTTGAAGTTGGCGAGAGCCACACAGGGGCTTTTACTTGGGTATTATTTTGGGTTAAATCACAATATCCGGATAAAGAGGTGTATTTACAAGGTGTAAAAACGGTTACTTCTAATGTAACGCGTAATAACCCGCATGCTAAAATTTATAGAAAAGATTACGTCGATTCAATTAACCTTTTAAAACAGCAAACGGGGGCATATGAGGTGATTCTCATAAAGGAAAATGATATAGTCACTGAAGGCAGTCGATCAAATCTTTTCTTCATAAAAAACGGAAAATTGTATGCAGCTTCGGAAAAAGATGTTCTTATGGGCATCACGCGTGAAAAATTATTAAAGTTACTCAGTGCGCTTTCAATTGAACGCATTGAAATGGATATTAAAGTGGATACAATCCAACATTTTGAAGCCTGCTTTCTCACGGGGACTTCAATCCATCTGCTGCCTATTAAGTCAATAAATGATACGCATTATAATTCGGCATCACATCCCCTCTTTATAAAGCTAAAAACAGCATTTGAGAAAATCGTCAAAGATGATTTAGAACAACCAAAAGGAGGCACTATTAAATGACTAAAGTACACGAAAGATTTCTAAAGTATGTTGCATTTGACACAGAATCTGATCCTGAATCGGAAATGTGTCCATCCTCACCAAAACAGTTGAAACTCGGTGCTTATTTGGTAGAAGAGATGCAAGCCATGGGTTTATCAGAAGTTGGTATGGATGATAATGGTTATGTTTATGGTATTATTGCCAGCAATGTTCCAGAAGGAACCGCACCAAAACTCGCTTTTATTGCACATATGGACACATCACCTGATTTGTCAGGCGCAAATATTAAGGCGCGTATCGTCACGAATTATGATGGTGGTGAAATTGTATTAAATGCTGACTATGGTATCAAAATGTCGCCAAAAGAATTTAATCATTTAAGCCATTATGTTGGTCAAGATCTCATCGTAACGGATGGACTGACATTGTTGGGCGCTGATAATAAAGCAGGCATCGCAGAAATTTTATCTATGGCAGAGTATTTAATTGGCCATCCAGAGTTTAAACATGGACCTATTAAAATAGCCTTTACACCTGATGAAGAAATTGGTCGTGGTGCCAATTTGTTTGATCTAGCAAGATGTGATGCTGACTTTGGCTACACGGTGGATGGTGGCGAAATAGGAGAAGTTGAATATGAGAATTTCAATGCAGCCTCTGCTAAAATCAAGATACACGGATCAAATATCCATCCAGGCTCTGCAAAAGGTAAAATGAAAAGTGCTTTATTGATAGGTATGGAGCTGCATAGCATGTTGCCAACATTTGAAAACCCTGCTTATACTGAAAATTATGAAGGCTTCAATCATTTAAACGATTTCAGTGGCAGTGTCGAAGAAGCCAGTATGTTATATATCATTCGTGACCATGATATGGCTAAGTTTGAAACAAAAAAAGCCATGTTTAAAGAAATCGAAAAATTCCTGAATTATAAATATGGAGAAGGCACAGTAGACATCAAAGTGACAGATTCTTATTTCAATATGCGTGAAAAAGTATTGCCTCATTACCACCTCATTGAGACGGTTATCGAGGCTATGAAGCAACTTGGCATAGAACCTCTAGTCGTACCTGTCCGCGGCGGAACAGACGGTGCAAGACTATCTTACATGGGGTTACCATGTCCAAACATTTGCACAGGGGGTCACAATTTCCATGGTAAATTTGAATACATTCCTGTTCAATCAATGGAAAAAACCGTTGAAATCTTACTTGAAGTCGTTAGCCGTTATTCCAATTGGATAGCAAAATAAATGGAAACAATCTCTCTATAATTAATATATTGACACATAAAGCCTCGGTGATCACCGAGGCTTTATGCCTATTGAAAGCTTCTGTTCATAAACTGCATCCACTCGCATGTCCAGGAAAATAGTTGCGTTCTGACCTTGCATTCAAACGGATGAATGGTTGACTTTTCAAGTGGAATTTATTATAATAAAAACAATTATACACTGAACATCTGTGAAGATGAAGAGTAGATTGTACCGTTTATTAGAGAGATGGGTTTATAGCTGAAAGACTCATTTAAATAGGATAATCGAATGTCGCATCGGAGATGGTATTCAATTACCCGTTTAACCACGTTATAGGTCTTAAGGTGCCATATCGTTATTTTGATGTGGAATTAGGGTGGTAACGCGATCATTCGTCCCTTTCTGGACGGGTGTTTTTTTATTTTTTGACTAAATATTGAATTTGATTCATAAAACCCTGAAAAAGGGAAAATAGTATGCCGGGAGGAAATCATGCAAAGTAAGTATAATCCAAAGGACTTCGAAGACAGAATTTATGCAAATTGGTTAGATAAAAAAAGTTTTAGTGCGTCAGTTAATCCAGATAAAATACCTTATACCATTGTACTGCCACCGCCCAATATTACTGGACAACTTCATATGGGCCATGCGCTTGATCAAACCCTTCAAGATATATTGATTCGCTGGAAACGGATGCAAGGTTTTGAAGCACTCTGGTTGCCTGGAACCGATCATGCAAGTATTGCGACAGAAGTAAGGGTGCTTAAGACCATTGAAGAAACGGAAGGGCTTACAAAAGAGCAGTTGGGACGCGACAACTTCTTAAAGCGTGCATGGGAATGGCGTGATGCCTATGGTAGAATTATTGTGAATCAAATGCAAAAGCTCGGTTCTTCATGCGACTGGGAAAAAGAACGCTTTACCATGGATGAGGGGTGTAACCATGCGGTTACAGAAGTCTTTGTAAGACTCTATGAAAAAGGACTCATTTATAGAGGAAATCGAATCATCAACTGGTGCCCAGATTGTAAAACAACACTGTCCGATGCTGAAGTGGAGCACGAAGAGAAACAAGGGTCCTTTTGGCATGTCAGATACCCAATCATAGGTACCGATACATTTCTAGAAATTGCAACAACGCGTCCAGAAACCATGGTTGCGGATACTGCTATAGCAGTAAATCCAAATGATGCAAGGTATCAACACCTTATTGGTAAAAAATGTCTATTGCCGCTTATGAATAGAGAAATTCCAATCATTGCTGACGATTATGTTGAAATCGATTTTGGTACAGGTGCTCTTAAAGTAACGCCAGCACATGACCCTAATGATTTTGAGATCGGATTGCGTCATAACCTTGAACAAATCAATGGTATGAATATGGATGCGACGATGAACGAAAATGCAGGTAAATATCAAGGGATGGATCGTTTTGTCTGTAGAAAAGAGATTGTAAAAGACCTTGAAGCGGGTGGCTTCCTTGTCAAAGTTAAAGACAACCCGCATAATATCGGCATGTGCTACCGCTGTAGCACGATTGTTGAGCCAAGGGTGTCTGATCAATGGTTTGTTAAGATGGCACCACTTGCAGGACCAGCAATCGATGTTGTGACAAGTGGCGAAGTGAAAATTATTCCCGATCGATTTACAAAAGTTTATATGAATTGGCTTGAAAACATTCGTGATTGGTGCATTTCGAGACAACTATGGTGGGGTCATAGAATACCTGCTTATTATTGTCAATCATGTCCTGAGATTGTCGTTGCAAAAGAAATGCCAGACAGCTGTCCAAGCTGTGGTGGTACGCACTTCAAACAAGACAATGATGTCCTTGATACTTGGTTCAGCTCAGCATTGTGGCCGTTTTCAACACTTGGATGGCCTGAAAAAACACCTGAACTCGACTATTTTTATCCGACGAATGTGCTTGTGACGGGTTACGATATCATCTTTTTTTGGGTCGTTCGTATGGTGTTCTCTGGACTTGATTCAATGGGTGAAAAGCCGTTTAATGATGTGCTGATTCATGGACTCGTTAGGGATGCAAATGGTAAAAAAATGAGCAAATCTCTTGGAAATGGTGTAGATCCACTTGATGTCATCGAACAATTTGGTGCAGATGCGCTTAGATTTATGCTAGCAACAGGTAATAGCCCTGGCAACGACCTTAAATTTCAAATCGATCGCGTTGAATCCTCAAGAAATTTTGCGAATAAACTTTGGAACGCATCACGTTTTGTCATAATGGGAATTGAAGGTGAATTACAAGAACTCGACGGTTCTGAAGCGCTTACACTTGCCGATCAATGGATTTTATCAAAACTTGAAACCATGATGGTGGAAATTACCGCATCGCTTGATAAGTACGAACTCGGATTAGCCGCTACTAAAATTTACGAATTTACTTGGAATGCGTATTGTGATTGGTATATTGAACTTGCAAAAAAACGGCTCTACGGCTCTGATGAAGTGGCGAAACAAACGGTTCAAAAGGTACTCGTAAAAGTACTTAAGGATATCTTGAAATTGCTACATCCTTTCATGCCATTCATAACGGAAGAAATTTGGCGTTTCATGCCAAACAGTGAAACATTATTAGTCACGGAACATTGGCCAGTACCCAATACATCTTATGAAAATGAAAAGGCAGAAGCGGATATGACCTTCATTATGGACGCGATTCGCAACCTGAGAAATGTCCGCGCTGAAATGGAAGTTGCACCCTCTAGAAAAGCAAAGTGTATGATATTGGCTGTAGATCCATTAGTTGGAGAGACGCTTATTAACCAATCAGAATATCTTGTGACATTGGCATCATGTTCTGAAGTTATCTTGATTACGGACAAGAACGCTGTTCCAGAAGATGCAGTTTCTGCAGTCATCCACGGCGCAGAACTTTATTTACCTTTAGATGATTTAATCGATTATGAAAAGGAAATGGAGCGCCTTCAAAAGGAAAAAATAAAACTTGAAAAAGAAGTTGAACGTGTTTTAAACAAGCTGTCCAATGCCGGTTTTGTTAGCAAAGCACCTGCAAGTCTACTAGAAGAAGAACGACAAAAAGCTGCAAAGTATCAAGAGATGCTCACAACTGTCAGTGCGAGGATACAAGCAATCGCATTGAAATTATCATAGCGTTTAGAGGTAAATTATGACTTATGACGAGGCGATAGCCTTTATTCATGGCACTTACAAATTTGGAAGCAAGCTTGGTCTTGAAAATATTAAGACCTTGCTTGAACGCTTGGGTTCGCCCCATAAAGCACTGAAATTCATTCATGTTGCAGGCACAAATGGCAAAGGATCCACATCTGCTTTTATACATTCTGTGCTGATTGACGCTGGATACAAGACGGGTCTTTACACGTCGCCTTTTATTGAAACATTTAATGAGCGCATAAGAGTGAATCACCAACTAATCACTTCAGATGAATTGGCACAACTTACAGGACAGGTAAAGAGGGCGATAGATGTTATGCTGTCAGAAGGCTATAACCACCCAACAGAATTTGAGGTAGTAACTGCAATTGCAATGCTCTATTACCAAATGCACGTCTGCGAGGTTGTGGTGCTCGAAGTTGGACTTGGTGGCAGATTGGATGCAACCAATGTGATTGATACCCCTTTGGTTTCTGTAATCACGCCACTAGATTTTGATCACACGGAATATCTTGGAAATACAATTGAGGCCATTGCAACTGAAAAAAGCGGTATTGTTAAAAAAGACGGCATCACTGTAACTTGTCCACAAGCATTAGGGGCCATGGGTGTCATTGAAAAAAAATGTCATGAAATGGACAATAGGCTTTATAAAGTGGCGTTTGACACACTAGAAATAACACATCAAGATTTTGGACAGTTAACCTTTAACTACTTGGGTGCGTCTTATGATATTACTTTGTTTGCAAGCTATCAGGCTGAAAACGCAACATTAGCTATTGAAACGCTTAATGTACTCATCAGACATCATGGTTTTAAAATAACACCAGATCAAATTAAAAGCGGTCTCAAAAAAGCGCAATGGATTGGACGGCTTGAAATTGTCTCTAGGCATCCGTTTATTATTATTGATGGCGCACATAACTTGCATGGGATTAAAGGCTTGGCGAAAAGTATAGAAGCATTAGGTAAAGAACATCGCATTATTGGATTGGTTGGTATATTGAAGGATAAAGACGTTGATGGCATGTTGGCAACCATTACACCTTATCTAGATGCAGTAATCATAACGAAACCCGACAATCCAAGGGCAATGACGGCACAAGAGCTCACAATGCATTTTCATGATGTTGACATTATAAGCGTTTGTGAATCAATTTCAGATGCTATGAAGGCACTCTATGCACACCATTCAGCGCTTGAAAACAATGCAGAAAAAACACTTTATCTTGCTTTCGGTTCACTTTACATGATTGGCGAAGTACGTGCACTTGCAATTAAACACAACAAATAAAAATCAAAACAGGGTAAACTCAATGAGAGTCTACCCTGTTTTTTATTGGTTTATTCTTTGCTATTTATAGGTTGTTGCGCGAAGTGCTATGCTGGCTTTATCTCTAATTGTCGTCATATCTTTAAAAATTGTACCATTGCCAATATACCCTTCACCTACATTTGCTGAGAGTGGGTAATAGATGCCTGGATAAGGCGCTTCAATGGCTACAACAAAAGGTGATTGTCCTGAAAATTTTGCAGCAACCCAGAACCCATTTTTTGCTTTTATTGCAAGACTTTCTGGTAAATCAATGGTATGAAACCCTTTATCGGCAAGTAGCATCGTATATTTCGAAGTATTTAAGGAACCTTTAGAAAAAGTCCCGAGCCCGTAATATAAGTCAACACCCGTATTTGCTTCGGCGGTATAAAATGAAATGCGTTTAAGCTTTTCATCATTCAAAGCGATATAGTGATTCAATCCAACTGCAGAATGGCTTGCATCAAAGCTTTCAAAGTGTGTCATACCTGTTTTGTCATAATAATACTGACTCGAGTTGGGTGCTTTGTTTTCAAAACCACTAATGGTATAGGCTTGATTTAGAATATGAGCGTCTTCATAAGAAACATAGAAAAAACCATCCTTGCCCCAACTGTTTCCAAAACTATTTTGTGCTATGAAAGCACCATCCGATTTAGGTTTTACTTTGAAGTTCTCTTTGCTGTACGCATCATCCCAACCGACGAGTACAAGCTCATGCGTACGCGGATTAGCGGTTTTTGAATTGAAGTAACTGGCCGTTTCGGAATTATAGACATTTTTGTCATCTTCGTTGAGATATAGAGAGGTTATTACGGCACCATGCTCATAAATGGCGTTTTTTGTTGCGGTGAGGTTATTGTTAATTTCAAGATAACTTAGCACGGTATATGCAACATCGAAAAGCTTCCCCTTAGATTGACTTTCTATAGGTGCAAGTGATTCGTTTACAGGTCCTAAACCATTCTGATAGTAAACAGAAGAGGCTAAGAAGTGGCCACCACTTTCATAAGTGGATGGAATGGGTGCATTGGTAATCATATGATCTTCAGAAAAATCATTGATAACGCCTGTTTCTTTAGCTATTTTAATTTCAAAAAGCGTGTTCGCAGCAAATGCCCAACATGTGGCAGCACTTCCTTGATTGCGTATAAACTTTTTAGCATCTAGTAAAGTGTACGTATTAAAGGCCTTAGGAAGTGTTGTGAGAGGTTTATCATTCATAACAAACAATCCGTCCTTAGATGTGAATTGAATTATTTTACGCAAAGCAGGGGTCTCATTGAGTGCAACATAAGTTACGCCAGCAATATTGTAAAAAGGTTTATTAGAAACAAGTAATTGCCCATCAACCTTTATAGGATAGGTAACAGGCGCAACCGAATTACCAATCAAACTTTTGCCATAACTTCTAGAGGTTAAAGGCAATGTGCTTGCTTTGTTTTGAGAAAGGGTAAGCCCAGTTGAAGGGTGGTAGTTCGAAACAAAACCGAGTGCCCTTGTAAGTTCCCAAGATAATGGAAAATAGAGCGCGCCATCGATTGTTAGAATCGGATACTTAAGCTGTGCATTATCGAAAGTTGTCTCTACAACCATAGCGGTTGAAGGTATCACATAAATTGCTTTTGTTTGTGAATAAGACATCAATGATAAACTCATGAAAGCGGATACTAATAACATAAGCATCAACCGTTTTTTTCTTAGTTTGCATTTCATAATTGCCTCCAATAAAAAGATGATACAGCTTAAAGCTCTGTATCATCAACAAGTTTATTTAAAATATCGCCATACAGATGTTGTGCCTTCTTTTCCCAATTTTCACAAATCAATTTTGCATCTTTGTTAGAAACGACATTAACTTTAATATCCATTAAAGTATAAATGCCTTCTTTTACAGTAAGATGTACAATATAGTCGTTATCGTCTTCTTTGTAATAATCAGCCGTTATGTTTGTTTTAATGACAAATGATTTTTTTTTCATATCAATGCTATCGTTGATTGTGCGTCTTAAACTTTGAGAAACACGGTCTGAAAAGAGATCAAGAATATTACGACCGCTTTCAGTTATAATATAGTATTTTTCACCCTCACTCATACTGTATTCAAGCATAGACGTATCAACAAGATCCGTTAAAAATTGTTGAAGATCAAAAAAATTCATGATGGCGTGTTCGAGAACAAAATCCGTTAATTGTTGATTGGTTAGAGGCACTGAAAAGTGGTTAATCGTATATAAAATGATGATTTTGAATTTAAGTTGTTGATCTGAACTTGTCTTCAACAAAGATGCCTCCCACGTGCATTTCTCAATAATTGATTTTATAGCATACATAATAATAACAAAAAAACGTTGTCAAATCAACCTTTATCACTTGGTAAATCCTTAAACAGCGATTATAATAAAGAAGGTACTAAAAAAATAATGGTCGTTTTAGAAAGTTGAAAATATTTTTAGTTAGACACAAGGAGCTAAGATGGATTTTATAAACTATGAATGGATTGGAATCTTTTTTTTCTTTTTAGTTTTGGTGACGATGCAATTTACACTCAACAAAATCGTCGTTTTGCTTCAAGAAGTCATAAAACTCTTAAAGATTGGAAAAAATTAGTGTATTAAATAAAAGCGGCATCATTGAGAAATTCTCGATGAACCGCTTTATTGTGTTTAACGCCAATCTTAATAACTAGAGTGCTGTGAAAATCAAATATAAATAATGAGCAACAATACCTGCAGCCAAACCACCAAAGGTATGTGAAATAATTGCTTTAGATGCGAGTTTTCGCACATTGAGTGCATCCATCATGCCAACGTGTGTGCTTAAATAGCCACTCCAGCACATCCCCATGGCAGTAAATACCGCAATGTCGTTTGGACCGATTAGATTTTTTGCTAAAAAGTCTTTGACGAGGCCCATGGCAGCACCAACTGAACCTAGTGAAGTAATTGGAAATGCTATTGCTTCCGTACTTGTAAAACCAAAGAGCGGTGTAAGGATTGGACTTAAGAGTTCGCCTATTTTAGGGAGCAATGCAACGCCTTCTTTTTTAGCACCCGTGTAGATCGCAACGCCATTGATTGTTTCAGAAGGACCAAAAGTAAAAATCATAACGATGGTACAAATGATGACGACACCTGGAATAATAGATAACCCAAGTTCAACACCCGTTTTGCCGCCTTCGAGCGTTGCATCTAAAAGACGTTCAAATAAATTGCCATCTCTTACCTCACGTGTCTTGTTGAAATCATCCATTTGAATGGTATCATTCTTTTGCTCTTTCGGGACATTGTAATATTTTTTTGTAAAAATAGTCATAATACGCACACTGACAATACTACCAACAATTGCGCCGAGATTGCCAACGATAACGGGCATTATAAATTCGGTACCTGTTCCAAGACCAATCATGAAGGTACTGACAATAAGCCCCATACCAAAAGCGGTTCCTAAATTACATAAAGTCGGAATTTCATAATTCTTAAAGTATTTCTTAAATCCTTTATCATGTGCTAAAGAAATAATGGCAGGATTATCAGACAAATACGTGGTGATCATACCAATAGAGGCGGCACCGGGCAAACCATATATAGGACGGATAATAGGTGAAATAATTTTGTTAATGAGTGCTACGACGCCAAACTCTGACAATAGTGCTGCAAATGCCCCCGCAAGTACTGCTATTGCCATAATAAAGAATACAATGTCGATCAAGAGATAATGCGCTGTGTTCATAATTGTGTTAAACATCTTGTCGACACCCATAACGGTACCTAGGTATCCGAAAATAACACCCGCAATGATTATGAAGACAAATGTTTCAAGTGTTATAGCCTGTTTCACTTTTTTGCCGTGCTCCATGTAAAACCCCCCATTAATTCGTTAGTCTCATTGTACTATTTCAAAGAGAATAGTTACAATAAATTCTAATGATGAGTCATTAAGTTATTGTAATATATTGTTTTGTGCGTATTGCCACCGATAAAGCTTGAAAAAGAATGGTCAGTGCTATAAAATATGGATAATTACTTAGTAGATATAATTGGAGGTTCAAATGAACGTTGAGAATAAGAAACGTGAAGTCTTATTATCAAAAGCATCAATTGATGAAAGAATCACAGTTTTGGGAAAAACATTAACAGAAGCCTATAAGGATAAGAACCTTTTAGTCATATCGCTTTTAAAAGGCAGTTTTATTTTCACGGCAGATCTGGTGAGAAAGATTGATTTGCCAGTACGTATCGAATTTATGACAACATCTAGTTACGGCCATGATGAAGAGAGTTCGGGTCATGTGAAAGTCATTCAAGACCTTCATGTAGATCTCACCGATTTTGATGTGTTAATTGTGGATGATATAACGGATTCTGCCCTTACGATGACTGGTGTGATAGAAATATTGTCAAAACGCAAACCAAAGAGTATCAAAGCTTGCGTTCTCTTGGATAAACCGTCGAGGAGAAAAGTCGAGTACGTTCCGGACTATGTTGGTTTTGAAATTCCAGATATGTTCATAGTGGGTTATGGCCTTAACTATGGTGACTATTTTAGAAATGTTGACCACGTTTTTGCTTTTGTTGACTAAAGATGATTGCACTAAAAAAGAGGTTGTGAACACGGCAAACGCCATGATCACAACCTCTTTATAAGTTCTAATGGATTTGGATTAAACAAGATTCATAGCCATAAGTGTCTCAGCAATTTGAATGGTATTTGTAGCGGCACCTTTTCTAATATTGTCTGCAACAATCCATAAATTGATACCGTTTTCCAGACTCTCGTCTCTCCTGATTCTACCAACATAAACCGAGTCTGTACCAGTAGCTTCAGCAGCAAGAGGATAGATGCTATTTGTTGGATTATCTTGTAAGACGATACCTGGTGAAGCTGTCATCAATGCTTTAACCGCATCAATTTCGAACGGTTTAATCAATTCGACATTTACCGACTCACTATGGCTGTTGAATATGGGTACACGTACAGCCGTGGCTGTGATTTTAAGCGTTGCATCACCCAATATTTTTTTAGTCTCATCGATCATCTTCATTTCTTCTTTTGTATAGCCATTTTCTAGAAAGACATCAATTTGTGGTAAACAATTGCCAGCAATGGCATGCGGGTAGCACGTTTTGGGATCGTTGCCTTTTAAGCCTTCTTCAAGGTCGTAGACGCCTTTGACGCCGGAACCAGAAACCGCTTGATACGTTGAGTAAACAATACGTTTAATGCCATAGGTATCATAAAGCGGTTTAAGAGCCACCATCGCCTGGATTGTAGAACAATTTGGATTGGCAATTATATTTTGATGCACTCTAAGCGCTTCAGGATTAACTTCAGGAACGACAAGGGGTACTTTTGGATCCATGCGCCAAGCACTGGAGTTATCGATAACAATGACACCTTTAGCGGCTGCAATGGGTGCAAAGTAGGTGCTTATATCACCACCGGCAGAAAATAGCGCAATATCGATTTTTCGATCAAAAGAAGTTTCAGTAAGTTCTTCAACGACATAATCTTTACCTTTGCATGTTACATGCTCGCCTGCTGATTTTTTCGAAGCAAAGCAGTAGAGGTTATCAAATGGAAAATTTCGATCTTCTAAAACTTTAAGAAAAGTTCTACCTACCATACCTGTAGCGCCTACGAGAGCTAAATTGATTTTCTTCATACTAGAATCCCCCTAAAATACATTAAATGTTTATTTAAGTTCACAGAGCAAATCTTGAATAGTTATTACTTATCCTATATTATATAGTAATGAATAATGTGCGTTATCAAAGATAATCAATTGTAATAAATATACAAGATTCTGGATAATTAGATATATACTATCACTATGATAATGAGGCGTCAATAAATAAAAAATAATTATGGGGTGAAAATATGACAATCATTGAATCTATAAAAAAAGAGGTATTAGAAGATCGATGCGCACTGCATCTCATTCCTGAGCCAGGCTTTGATGAATTTAAAACATCAGCCTATATAAAGTCAGTGTTAAATTTACTTTGTATTCCACATGAAAGCGTTGCAGGTACAGGTGTTATTGCCTATATACAAGGCGTGTCACCGAAAAGAACGCTTGCATTTAGAACGGATATGGATGGCCTATCCGTTACAGAGGAAAGCAGTTATGCACACCATTCACAACATCCAAACTATATGCACGCTTGCGGTCATGATGGTCATATGGCCATGATGCTTGGATTGGCTCGTTTTTTAGTGCATCCTGATGTCACCTTGCTTGACAACGTTGTCATGATTTTCCAACCCGCTGAAGAAGGCCCTGGTGGTGCTCAAGTCATCATCGAAGCGGGCATGCTCAAAAAATACAATGTAGATGAAATCTATGGCATTCATGTTTTTCCTGAAATCAAACAAGGTAGAATCGGTATAAAATCGGGACCGATGATGGCAATGACGAGTGAAATAGACATTGAAGTGATTGCTAAAAGTGCACATGGTGCCATGCCACATGTTGGCATTGACGCCATCGTGATTGCCAGTGAAATTGTTCTAGGACTTCAAACAATTATCTCTCGCAATATCAGCCCTGTAAGTGCTGGGGTTTTGACGATTGGTAAGATGGAAAGTGGCGAAAGACGCAATATTATCGCTGGACGTGCGAAGCTTGAAGGCACGCTCCGTGCCTTTGACAAAGCGGTGTATTATAAAATACAAGACAGAATGAAACAATACTTAGAAGGCATCGCACACGCATATGGCGTCACTATAAATTTAAGTTTTGCAGATATGTATCCACCTGTTATCAATGATGATGCATTGTTTAATGCATTTGTTGCACATCATAAAGATATTTGTGATATTATTGAACCTCAGATGATCAGTGAAGATTTTTCATATTATCAAGAAGCCATTCCAGGTCTCTTTTATTTTATAGGGACCTATAATGAGGAAGAATCTTTTGTATTTCCGTTACACCATTCTAAATTTAATTTTGATGATCAAGTATTGTTGAATGGTATGGAAACTTATAAGAATATATTGCTCTATAAAGGCAGCATTCAGTTGTAGAAAGGGGACAGTATGTCCGAACCTAAACAAGAAAGTCGGGTTTTTTCGATTAAAGAAGCCAACGCTTTTTTTATTATTATGGCAATTTTATTTTTAACCTTAGGCGCATATGTACAAAGTAGGGAACTGATTTCTGGGCTTTTGATCACTGAGTTTGGCCTTTTAGCGCTACCTGTTTTGTTCTATGCTTGGGTGACTAAAAAAGATATGAAAAGGGTTTTTAGACTGAAAAAGTTACCCTTTGAAGCAATCCTTAAGATCATACTATTAGCGGCTTTATTTTTGCCAATCATCGCAGTAGCGAATCTTACCACCATTTTCTTTATCGAGTTGTTTGGAAAACCCATTGTATCCATGATTCCAACGGCGACAAATACGTTCGAATATTTAATCCTTTTTGCTGTCATCGCAGGATCGGCTGGTATTTGTGAAGAAATATTTTTCAGGGGTATCATTTTAAATGGTTACGAATCTGAGGTGGGGCTTAAATGGGGGGCTGTTTTTAGCGGTCTTCTTTTTGGCATTTTTCATTTTAACCCTCAAAATTTATTAGGCCCGATCCTATTGGGCATCGTTTTTTCTTATCTTGCGCAATTAACAGGTTCGATTTTAGCAAGTATCATTGCACATATTGCAAATAACGGTATTGCAGTGACCATGGGATTTATACTCAATGTTTTTGGTGGGGGGTATAGTGGTGTAGAAGCTGGCGCTATTGCATTTGATTCAATAGGTGTCATACTTGGCGTCATGGTGTTTTACTTAATTTTAGCTTTTGTATTTATTATCGGTATTCAGTCGATTTTTAAAAGCTTACACAAACTGTTCCCAAGAACGCAAGAGGAAGGCCCGTTGTGGCAACGTGATCGACTCAAAATATCATTTGCCCATTTGCCTCCGATTGGATTAGCAGTTGGTTTATATGGGTTAATTATTTACATTGCTTATTTTTAAATACAAATAGAATAACCTTGATAATAGGTTATGATTAAAACAGGTGGTTAAAATGAAACGTTACGGAGAATTTGCGTCAGTATATGATATTATGCAATATGATGTAGATTATGAAAATTGGATTGCGCAGATTAAGACAATTGTAGGCGCTAACTTTACAGGCGCGCGTAGCATGTTAGAACTTGCATGCGGTACAGGAACCATTGGAATTGGCCTTTCTAAAAAAGGGTTCATCGTAGATGCCCTTGATATTTCTGAAGATATGTTAACTGTTGCACAAGCAAAAGCTTATGATCATGGTGTGAAAATGAAGTTTTTTCATCAGGATATGATCGCATTTGACACTAAAAAAAAGTATGATGTCGTTTATTGTATGTGTGATGGTCTTAATTATATCTTAGATGAAAATTCTGTCACACGTGTGTTTAAAAATGTTGAAAAACATTTAAATCCAGGTGGTCTTTTTATTTGTGATTTGAGTTCAAAATACAAACTTAAGGAAATTATTGGCAATCGAACATTTGCGGAAACCTTTGATCAAGCGGCTTATATTTGGGAAAATGAATTTGATACGCAATTAAACCAATTGGCGTTCACATTGACATTGTTCAAAGAAGAGGATGACGGCTATCAAAGATATGAAGAGTTTCATACACAAAAGGCATATGAAAGTGACGACATCATTGAAATTGCCAAACCGTTTTTCACGTTACTAGAAATATTAGATGGCGATACGTTTGAAAGCGTTGTTGAAACCTCAGAGCGCATTTGTTTTATTTTGAAAAAAAAGATTTTGGAGGCAAAATGAAAGGCAAATTAGTGACAGCAATGTCAAAAAATAGAGAAGTGAGAATTTATGTCGCTCAAACGACTGAAATGGTTGAAAAAGCTAGAGTAACGCATGATTTGACGCCCATTTCAACATCAGCACTTGGCAGGGTGATTACCGCTGCTGCGATGATGGGTATGATGAGTAAAATAGATAAAGAGAAAATAACCCTTCAGATAAAAGGGTCCAATACCATCAAGCTTATGGTGGCTATTGCGGATACACATGGCAATGTAAAAGCTTATACATCACACCCACAAGCGGAAACGATTTATGATGCATCTGGGAAATTAGCTGTTGGGACTGCGGTTGGTAAAGAGGGGCAAATTATCGTCATCAAAGATTATGGCATGAAAGAACCTTTTATCGGTCAATGCAATCTTGTTTCAGGTGAAATCGCAGAAGACGTGGCACAATATTTTGTTAAGTCTGAACAACAGCCCACAGCGGTGTCAATAGGTGTGAGTCTTTCAAATCAGGCGAAAGTCAATTACGCTGGTGGTTTTATTGTTCAAATTCTACCTGAAACATCCGAGGAGACGATTGGTCAACTTGAAGCGAATTTGACGGCATTGCCACCGTTAACACAGTTTTTTGAAGAGGGCCTCGATATTATGCAAATCGCGAACCAAGTCTTTGCAGGTCTTGGACTTGATGAACTTGAAACGTATGATCTGAATTATCAGTGTGATTGCAGTAGAGAAAAAATGGAAAATGCGCTGATTAGTTTAGGTAAAAATGAAATTGAAGAGATGATCGAAACGGATGGTGCTGCTAATCTAGTCTGTCATTTTTGCAACAAAAATCATCATTTCACCAAAGATGACCTGTCTTTGTTAATTGAACCCGAAAATGAGAACCTTTCTTAGCATATGGGTATTATTTTTGCAAATGAAAAAACAATTCAAAAGATGCGTGAATTGGCAGTTTTTGAAGGAAATATATGCTTCGAAGTGCCTTTAAATGGCGACGTGGATTCAAAGCTTGCTGATCACACAGATTTGTCGATATTCGTTTCGGATGCTATTTATGTGGCACCTAGTATCTACATGCCTTTTCTAAATCATTGGAACGCGCTTTTAGAAATCCCTAATTTCGAGGTTGTATGTGGTACAAAACATTTGAAAAATGATTATCCCCATGATATTGCCTATAACGCCGTTCAAATGAAACATCATTTTTTTCATAAATTGGCGCATACAGAACCTAAAATACTTGAAGCGATAAAGGGCAACAGAATCAATGTCAAACAAGGGTATACGCGCTGTTCAACGCTTATGCTCACAAATGAGGCTGTTATCACTGAAGATATTGCGCTCGCCCAAATATATCGAAATTACGGTTATGACGTTTTAACGATTGAAAAGGGTTATGTAACACTACCAGGATACAAATACGGTTTTTTTGGTGGTACGGGTGGTGTCGTAGACAATCTGTTGGTTCTAAATGGGTCATTAAAGCATCATCCAGATTGTGACACAATAAAAGGCTTTGTTAATCGATACGACATGCATATTATAGAATTACACGATGGGCCGTTATTGGATTGCGGATCAATCCTCTTTTTAAACACACAAAATAAAGGTGGCTAATCAATGGGTAAATTATTATTTTTGGCAGTTGTGGGTGCGTTAATTGGATGGATGACAAATGTTATTGCGATAAAATTATTGTTCAGACCGATCAACCCTATTGGTATCAAAGGTACGCCTTTTATGATTCAAGGCTTGATACCTAAACGCAAAGGTGAAATCGCTAAATCAATCGGGGATGTCATTCGTGATGAACTCGTTTCAATGGAAGTTATCGTCGATCAAATTATTGAAGATATGGATAAAAACCAAATCGTCGAGATCATTAAAGTGAAAATTGTTGAAGTGGCAAATGAAAAGATGCCATCGCTTATTCCTGCGATGTTTAAAGGCATGATTATCCAGAATATTGAAAGTATGATTGATGAAAATGGGGAACAAATCGTCACAGAGCTTGGTGAAAAGTTGAGCCATAAGGCAATTGAAGCAATTGACATCAGCAAAATGGTAGAAGAGCGGATTAATGCTTTTGACTTTGAAAAAATTGAAGAAATGACATTGAAAATTGCCAGTACAGAGTTTAAACATATTGAAGTTTTAGGCGGTGTATTGGGATTTGTCATTGGTTTATTTCAAGGTGTTCTCGTCCTGTATGTTTTTTGATAAGTCTAACAACTCAGCGTTGACAAATCATAGGGTTTAGGCTATTATTGTAATAAATATATAGTTGCAATGATAAAGAAGAGTAACCGTATTGATCATCAAGAGAGCAAACCACTTGGCTGAAAGGGTTTGTATGTTAAATACGATGAAGACTAGCTTTTAGCACAAACGGATTAGAGCAGCGCTTGAAAGGTTTGCGACATGCCGCGTTAAGGCGATTTGAGTGGTTTGCTATAAAGCAAACTATTAGGGTGGAACCGCGATTTACTTCGTCCCTAGCATAAGCTAGTGACGGGGTTTTTTTATTTTCTAAAGGGCCGTTTGCAGTGTTAATTTAGGCGAGATTTGGTCGAAAGACAATCAAATGAAAAAGAGGAGGACTATTTATGGTAAAGTTAAAATTAAAAGACGGTTCAGTAAAAGAGGTTCCGAGAGGCACATCTGTTTATGATGTTGCAGCTTCGATTTCAGGAAGATTGGCGAAAGAAGCCGTCGTTGGTACGGTCAATGGAAAAACTGTCGATTTATCATACAAAATTGAATCGGATTGTGAACTTAGCATATTGAAATTTGAGGACTCAGAAGGTGCACACGCCTTTAGACATACAAGCTCACATATTATGGCGCAAGCTGTTAAGAGGTTGTTCCCAGATGTACAGCTCGCAATAGGACCTGCCATCGACAATGGCTTCTACTATGATTTTGATACTGAGCACAAATTTGTACCTGAGGACTTAGAACGTATTGAAGCTGAAATGAACAAGATTATAAAAGAAGATTTAAAACTCGAACGATTTGAGATGCCTAGAGAAGAAGCCATTGAATTTATGGCTCAACTAGGTGAAAACTATAAAGTTGAACTCATTAATGACCTACCTGAAGATGCGATTATTTCATTCTACAAACAAGGTGATTTTGTCGATCTTTGTGCGGGTTGCCATGTTATCTCAACAAAAGAAGTGAAGAGCATAAAGCTTTTATCTCTGGCGGGTGCATACTGGAGAGGCGACGAAAAGAAAAAAATGCTTCAACGAATTTATGGGACATCTTTCCCTAAGTTATCGATGCTTGAAGCGTATCTTAATATGTTAGAAGAAGCAAAAAAAAGAGATCATAGAAAACTCGGCAAAGAACTTGGCTTGTTTGCTTTGATGGAAGAGGGGCCCGGTTTTCCTTTCATGTTACCAAAAGGCATGGTCGTTAAAAATAACTTGTTAAAATATTGGCGCGAAGTACATGATCGTGCGGATTATGTTGAAATAGAAACGCCGATCATGCTTAATCGACATTTATGGGAAACATCCGGACACTGGTTCCATTATAAAGACAACATGTATTCACTCGAAATTGATGGTGAAGATTTTGCGGTTAAACCGATGAATTGTCCAGGCGGCATGCTCGTTTATAAGACTGAACTAAGATCTTATAAAGATTTTCCAATGCGCGTTGGTGAAATTGGTCGCGTGCACAGACATGAACTTTCAGGTGCGTTACATGGTTTAATGCGGGTTAGAGCATTTACACAAGATGATGCACATATCTTCATGTTGCCAGAACAAATTAAAGATGAAATTATTGGTGTCGTTAACCTAATTGATGAAGTGTATAAAACATTCGGTTTTAGTTATCATGTTGAATTATCCACGAGACCTGAGAAATCTATGGGCACACTAGAAGATTGGCAGCATGCAGAAGATTCATTGCAGGGTGCCCTTGAAGAACTGGGCATAGATTATAAATTAAATCCAGGTGATGGCGCTTTTTATGGTCCCAAAATTGATTTCCATTTAAGAGATAGCATTGGTAGAACTTGGCAATGTGGAACCATTCAACTCGACATGCAGTTACCACAACGGTTTGAACTCACCTATATTGGTAGAGATGGTGAGAAACATCAACCAATTGTCATTCACCGCGTTGCATTCGGTAGTATTGAAAGATTCATGGGCATCTTAATTGAAGAGTTTGCGGGTAAGTTCCCAGCGTGGCTTGCGCCGGTTCAAGTGAAAATACTTACAATAGCGGACCGACATATTGAATATGCAAAAGAGGTTTCTAAAAAACTCAGAGCTCACGGCATTCGCGTTGAGATGGATGATCGTGCAGAAAAAATCGGCTATAAAATTAGAGAAGCACAACTAGGGAAAAGTCCTTATATGCTCATTATTGGCGATAAGGAATCTGAACTTGGTCAAGTTTCTGTTCGATCAAGAGATATCGGCGAACTCGGTAGCATAGAACTAGATGTGTTTACAGAGGCCTTGCTTGCAGAAATCAGTGAACGTGCGCTCGTCTCAAAATTTGAGAAAAAAGAATAATTGTTTGTTATATCAGTTGACATCATAATTCGAACATGTTATAGTTATTGAGGTTAACAAGTAGAAGTCCGCTTCTCACCATAAAGCTTCGTGTTCTTATGGTTCATCGTATTAGACAGTTTTTAAATTGTTGAATTACTGACGGCGGATATTCTTATCCGCCGTTTTTTATTTTTATAAGGCCTAGGGGGTGTATTTTATTAAAATAGCTGAAATCAATGAAGAAATTCGCGACCTGGAAGTGCGATTAATTGGCGAAGACAATGAGCAATTGGGCGTTGTATCAGGCAAAGAAGCGCTTGCATTAGCGCAAGAGCGTAAACTTGATCTCGTGAAAATTGCACCAGGTGCAAAACCGCCAGTGTGCAAAATTATGGACTTTGGAAAATTCAGATATGAACAACAGAAAAAAGATAAGGAAGCGAAAAAGAAACAGAAAAGCGCAACCCTTAAAGAAATACGTTTAGGTCTGAATATTGAGAAGAACGATCTCGAAACCAAGTCGAAAAATGCGATTAAATTCTTGGAAAGTGGCGACAAAGTAAAAGTCTCTGTAAGATTTAAAGGCAGAGAAATGGGTTACACCCAACAAGGCTTTGAAGTCATTAAAAGATTCACCGCAGAAATTGAGGGCGCTGGTACGATTGAAACACCAGCAAAACTTGAAGGAAGAAGCTTAGTTGCAATCTATGCACCTAATAAATAAAGCGAACAATCTGGAAGGAGGAAATCAACTATGCCAAAAATGAAAACACATAGTGGTGCTGCTAAAAGAGTTAAAAAAACTGGTGGCGGAAAACTAAAAAGAAGCAAGGCATTTACAAGCCATATCTTAACCAAAAAATCTTCTAAAAGAAAAAGAGGCTTAAGACAATCGACTGTCGTTAGCGTGTCGGATATGAAACGTGTAAGAACAATGTTGCCTTATTTATAAGAATAATCAGATAGAAGGAGGTTTTGAACCATGGCAAGAATTAAAGGCGCTGTAAACGCTAAGAAAAAACACAAAAAAATTCTAAAATTAGCTAAAGGCTTCTACGGCCAAAAAAGCTTAGTATTTAAAGCTGCGAACCCTGCAGTAATGAGATCTTTAAGATCATCATATGTTGGTAGAAAACTCAGAAAAAGAGATTTCAGAAAGTTATGGATTGCGCGTATCAACGCAGGTTCAAGAATAAACGGATTAAGTTATTCAAAATTTATGAATGGCCTTAAAAAAGCAAACATCGACATTAATAGAAAAGTTCTTTCTGAAATGGCAATCAATCATCCAGAAGATTTCGCTAAATTAGTGACACTTGCAAAAGGTCAATTATAGTTTTTTCTTTAAATAGTAAACCAATCATTTTTCGGAAATTTATTTCTGAAAGGGATTGGTTTTTATTTTTGGCTCTAAGTCAATAGTTGGGGTGGGGATCACATGATCCCCGCTCTTTTTGTTGCTTTGAGGCTGTTTTGATGTTGAGGTTATTTTGTTAGATTTTAATGCATGCGTAATAAACCAAT
>Ga0138256_10000173_pt1 | contig 75789 bp, 64 predicted proteins | sample KNB2016incub_MG_FD_105486 | JGI IMG/M metagenome (GOLD analysis project Ga0138256, IMG submission 105486) | Active sludge microbial communities from wastewater in Klosterneuburg, Austria - KNB2014incub_MG | ecosystem: Engineered > WWTP > Activated sludge > Unclassified | place: Austria...
AACTAAACGCTTTTATATCTAATTTAATATAGAATATTTTTGATTTCCCCAGCCATGCCTCTATTTAATGAGTGCATAGGCTGGGGAATTTTCGTTTAATGATGCAATTTTTCAATCCTGGTTCGTGACATACAAAATACTACCGCATTAGATTGCTAAATACTGGCAAACGAATAAGCATTCATCATTTTATCATTGGTGGGCATTGGTATATAAGCGTACCCCATTTGTTCTCACTTAGCTTTTATCCGGTTTCTCTGCAAATGCAATAATATGCCCGTCAATATCTGTAAAATAGCAAACTTTGTCGCCCCAATTTCTGTATTCAATCGGGCTGATGAGTTTTGCACCTATTTTTGTTGCATTGTCAAACTCAAGTTGAATGTCTTCAACATAAAAATAAAGTTCACATCTTGGTATTCCGTTTCCCTGGTCGGGATGTGGTGTTTTATCCGAAAGGATTTTTGCAATGCCTTTATTGGGCATCAGCCCTAATTTACAGTTCGCTGAAAGTTGGAATTCCGTAATTCCGGGAACATTCAAATCGGGATCTTGCCGGAATAGTTTTGTGTAAAAAACCGCACTTGCTTGCTGGTCGTTTACATACAGTATTGTTTCTAACAATTGAATCTGTTTCATTTTATAAGTCGAGTTTATAAAGCCAATATCTTTTACCCAATCGTTGATCAATTTCCTTTAAAATTTTGAACCCTAAAGTTTCGTAGAGATGCCTTGCATTGTCCATGAATTCAGAACTGTGCAATGCAACCGTTTTTTCATTATTGCTTTTTGCCAGGTCAATATACATTTTCATTAATTTTCTTCCGATCCCTTTTCCACTAAATGCCGGCTCTACTGAAACAAATCGGATATAACTCCATTCTTTATCATAAATTTCTGTCGGACTTCCACTCGAAACAAGAAAAGCCATTCCAATTATTTTGTTTTGGCTCGCCAAACAAACAAAACAATCTGAATTTTCAAGTAAGCTTTTATATGTTTTGATATCCTGTAAGCTGTCAAAAAGAATTTTCCAATGTTCGTGGGTCAATGATGTTTTGTATTGCCTCCAGGAATTAATTGCTAATTGTTTCAGGTTGTTTACATCGTCAATATTCCCTTTTCTAAATGTAAGTTCCATTTTATGTGCGTGTGATATAAATCATTACCGGCATTATTCGTTTTTATTCGGCAGGCTATACGCTTTGTGGTGCACTGGTTAGTTCCCTAAAAATATTTTCAAGGCTCCGGCTATCTGTTTGCAATGAAACAATATCCAGGTTGTTGTTGATGCTAAACTGGAGCAATTGTTTTTTTACAGCTTCAGCATCCTGGCAATAGAGTATGTAAGTATTGGGTTCAGGATTTTGTATTTGCTGCACGCCCGAAAGTTCCTGTAATTTTTGATCGCTTACCGGTTGAGAGAAACGGACCGTAACACCAAAATTTTGAGTTCCCTGCAATGAGGCAAGGTTATCATCGGCTACAATATTTCCTTTATGAATGATGATTACACGGTTGCATACCGCTTCTACCTCCTGCATAATATGCGAAGAAAACAGAATGGTCTTATTTGCTGCCAGGGTTTGTATTACACTTCTAATTTCTACAATCTGGTTAGGGTCCAATCCACTGGTAGGCTCATCTAAGATCAATACTTCGGGGTCGTGTATCAAAGCCGCCGCCAGCCCCACCCTTTGCTTATACCCTTTACTAAGCTGCCCAATTTTTTTATGTGATTCCGTCGTAAGCCCTACCATTTTTATTACTTCTTCAATTCTATTGGCCTTCTCTTTTATTTGATATACACCACTTACAAATTCAAGGTATTCCCTTACATACATTTCATGATACAGCGGGTTGGCTTCGGGTAAATAACCAATTTTACGGTGAGATGAAATATTATGAGGAGATACCTTTATGCCACATACTTCTATTTCACCGGCATCAGCCGGCAAAAAACCAGTAATCATTTTCATAGTAGTAGATTTTCCTGCACCATTGGGCCCTAAAAAACCGACCACTTCGCCTTTGCCAATTGTAAATGAAATATCATTAACTGCTACCTGGCTTCCATAGGTTTTTATTAAATGATTCACTGAAATTGACATGTATTTTATTTTACTGCTAAAGCAAAGATGATGAATTTAAATTAATAATTAAATCTCCAACAAATGCCTTTATTAAATCAGAAAGCCGACAATGCCGGCTTTCTGTAAATTAATTATTGGTCCCCCTGGCCTGGTGGCTTTGGACCCCTATTTTGTCCGCCCCTATTTGGCCTTCCTCTTTGCTGTCCACCTTGCTGTGGCGGACCGGACGGGCGCTGTGCATTGCCCCTATTGCCTTGTGGCGGCCTTTGCCGATCCGGGTTTTGGCCTCCTTGCCTGGGCGGCCTTTGTTGTTGATTGGGGTTTTGGCCAGGCCCACGTGCCGGCCCCCGGCCTTGCTGACCTTTACCTTGTTGGTTGGGAGTGCCACCCCGTTGATTTTGTTGCTGGCTACGTTCTTTATCCCTTCGCCTGCGGCTATTTTTTTCTAAACTATTCAGGCTTATTTGGCCTACCAGATCAGCATACTCCGGTTCTACTTCTTTGGGTTTGCTGCTTAACACTTCCACGGTTTCCAACTCTTCGGGCCGGATGCCCTGGCGGTTTTGTTCTTTAATTTTTTTTACGGTATCAATGCTCAAAGGGTACTGTTTATTGCTATCTGCCATGCTGTACCACATCAGGTTTTTAAAAATATCTTTCTTTACTAAAAATGCCCGCCCTTTTGCTACTTCAAGCACTTCGGCATCGTTTGGAAAAAACTGGAGGGCATCCATATAAGTATCCAACTCATAATTAAGGCAGCATTTTAAACGGCCGCATTGGCCACTTAGTTTTGTTTGGTTAATACTTAAATTCTGGTACCGGGCTGCATTGGTATTTACACTTTTAAAATCGGTAAGCCAGGTGCTGCAGCATAGTTCCCGGCCACAACTTCCGATACCACCCACTTTACCCGCTTCCTGCCGGGCGCCTATCTGGCGCATTTCCACTTTTACTTTAAACTCAGATGCATATAATTTTATCAGCTCCCTAAAATCTACCCGGTCATCAGCAATATAAAAGAATGTGGCTTTGCGGCCATCGGCCTGTACCTCTACTTCGGCAATCTTCATTTCTAATTTTAAGGTACGTGCAATAGCCCTGCTGCGAATGAGTACCTGTGCTTCCCGGGCCTTGTTTTCTTTTAGCTTCGCCAGGTCGTTATGATTGGCGGGCCGCAATATTTTTTTAATGTCGGGGCTATGTTCATCTACATTATATTTTTTAAGCTGCAAGCGCACCAGTTCCCCTGTAAGGTTTATGGATCCTACATCAAACCCATTCACACCTTCTACGGCAACCATTTCACCCTTTTCAAAATATTGTAAACCGGCATTCTTAAAAAAATCTTTCCTGCTGCCGTTATTAAAACTAATTTCCACAATCCGGCAGGTGCTTTCCGGATCGCTAAATGGCAGGTTTGCCAGCCAATCGTACACATTCATTTTATTACATCCGCCACTGGCACAATGGCCATGACTTTGGCATCCGGCGGGGGTACCGCCTCCCGATCCACAGCTTCCACATCCCATATAAATTACATATAAAAGGTTTTACAATTTTGTTTCGTGCAAAGAAGATTGAATGAAATGTACCCGGCAGTGGCAATGCTTATGAGCTTCATTGGCGTCGCACACTTGTACTGGTATGCAACAAGCAGCCAAAGAATGCATTGCTATGTACTACAAAAATTTGTTGCTAAAAGGTATGCAGTACAACCAACAACAATGCTAAATATATTGCTGAAAGCGAATTACCATCTTTAAATCAAAGTCTTTACCGGCACTATTTCATTTTCCTCAGTTCACCAAAATTACTGATTTGTTGCTAATAATATGGTATAACCTTATGGTAAGGGCATGAAAGAGCATTTTGGCATTGGCATTACGCTCTATATAATAACTGGCAGCATCCAGTTCAGATATGATTGCTTCCTGCTGTGTAATATCACTAAATTTATTAAGGCGTAAGGCAAAATCGCTCATACTGCCGGGTGCTGTTGCCCTGGCCTCTTCGGTGTCGCCCATTATACGCAGCCGTATGGCTACCTGCAATAACTGGATAAAAAATTTAAGAAACTGCTTTTGTTTTTCCCTGCCCAGCTTAGCTGCTGTTTCTATCCATTTTACCTGCTCGGCCGGCCCGGTTTTTATAATGGTATTTAGCCAGTTTCGTAGCATCCCCTCCCAATCATCTTCATCATGTTCCATTTGTTGCAACGCCTCATGAAAATTCCCCTCGCTTGTGGCTGCAATTTGAGCCGCTTTTTGGGGCGGCTGGCTTTGTTGCTGTAATGCCTGTTCTATTTCGGCACGGGTAAGCCTGGGCACACGCACCAATTGAGTACGGGATAGTATGGTAGGCAAAATCAGTGCTTCATTTTCTGCTACCAGAATAAACAAGGTATCCGGGGCCGGCTCTTCTATCAACTTTAGCAATTTGTTTCCTTCCTTACCCAGCAATTCGGGCATCCAAAGGATCATAATTTTATACGGCGCTTCAAAACTCTTCAGGCTCATTTTATGAATCATCTCATTACATTCCCGGGCAGTAATATTGCCTTGCTTATTTTCTGCGCCAATATGCTGAAGCCAATCATATAAATTTCCATAAGGATGTGCCAGTATAAATTCCCTCCATTCTTTAATAAAATCATTACTAATAGGGGATTCACCCGCTTTTTTAGTGATAACCGGAAAGCTGTAATGAATATCGGGATGAATCATTTTAGCAGCTTTTATACAGGCGGCACATTCACCGCAGGAGTCGGGTAAAAATGTGGTAGTTTCTGCTACGATTGTTTCATCAGCAAACAGTGCGGGGGAAGTACTCGTCGGTTGAGTTTGCTTACCATTTACTTTTTCGCAAACTAAATACTGTGCAAATGCGAGCGCTAAAGACAGGCTACCGCTTCCTTCCTTGCCTAAAAAAAGCAAGGCATGGCTCAACCTGTTTTGCCGGAGCATTTGCAACAACTGGTCTTTTACGGTTTGTTGCCCAATTACTGACGAAAATTGCATAGCGCAAATTTGACTGTTTTTAAGAGGTAAAACAAATAATCTTAGCCGGCATTATAATGATGTTTGAATTTTCTCGTTTTGAAATATTGCAGAGCGGGTTTTGGGATACTGGAAACATGAATGTCGTTTTTCTTTCCTGGAAGTTTATGCAATGTATTTTATAAATTGTAAACTTGTTTCAAATGTTATAGTTTGAAACTCTTTTGTAACAAAATAATTTATTCATAATAATTATATTCTTCTGGCCAGGTATTCAATACAGAGTCTGTTAGCGGCTGCCGCTTTTTTTCGTTTCTAAGCCTTTTAATGCCTGTTGATTCAATTAAAAGATTAAAATAATCTTTTACAGTAAGGGCATTGCTGTAATCATCAAAATGAGTATTAATAATCTGAGTTGAAGGAGATGACCCATTTGCCAGCATTTTTTTGCGATACAGCTGCTCCCGATACATTAGAAAAAGCGTCCAGGATATAGAACCCCTCATCATGCAACATACGTTCATGTGAAAAGATGACGAAAACAATTCCCGGATACCTTTAATTTCTATTGACCCGGATTGGTTGGTATAACTGGCTCTGTACTCCGGTACTTTTTTTGATACCAGTTTATCCAAGTCCTTTGGCAATTTCATTTCTCTCAAGCCAGAATATGATGCACTTTTATCATCTTTATGGATCCAGCCCAGGCTAAGCCCATTGGTTTTAAAATAAAAATCAATTAAAACTTTTGGCAATGTTGATGGTAAGCTCTTTTCAATTTCATCTTTTTTTAAAGGAGCATATTCCTAATAATTTAAAATTTTCACATTGGGATTGTCTGCCAGTTCATTTATAAGTGTCCTGCATTTCTCTATCATACCCTATTCATTTTATTATACAGAAAATTTTTTCCGCAAGTTTTTAATCTCATTATATTAAATGGATTTCTACCAGCACTAAATATAATTTTACTAATTTAATTCTTTTAAAACGGTTTTATTGAACATTCATATTTTGTATTAAATATAATAACTTAATACAACTAAATTAATGTGCTAAGGTTGTATAAAAGAATTGCTCCCCTGATACCAGGAGAGTAGTATTGTAAATTGGGATTTATAAAAAATCAGAAAAAGGACTTATTATAATTTTGATACAATCTCTTCTGATAATGGCGTTACATTACTGGGAAACCAGGTAATGAGTTTACCATTTTCATCCAACAAAAACTTATTAAAATTCCAGGTTATTTGTGCATCTAAAACCCCATTTTTTTCTTTTTGGGTTAACCACTGATAAATAGGCGCCATATCTTTTCCTTTCACCGATATTTTTTCGGCCATTGGAAAAGTTACACCATAATTTTTTGTGCAAAATGCTTTTATGTCTTCGTTGCTGCCGGGCTCTTGTTCTTTAAAATTATTTGCCGGGAAGCCTACAATCACCAATTTATCTTTATACTTTTCATACAATGCTTCCAGGTCTTTGTATTGAGGTGTATATCCACATTTAGAAGCCGTATTTACCACCAATATTTTTTTACCTTTAAACGATGCAAAATCAATGGTACCTCCCTCCAAATCAGGAACCTTAAATTGGTAAATGGAAGATGCTTCTGTATTTGGTGTCTCCGTATTCGTTTGAGCCTGGCAAGCAGTAAAGGCGAGCAGGCTGGTTGAAATTGCCAATATGGCAATGCTAAATTTATTTTTCATTTTTATTTTTATAGTATCATAGATGCAAAAATCCTGCCCATATTATTGTTTCTCATAACAACCCATATCAGTTTGGTTTACTGCCCTTGTTTTATTATCCAGGTCATATAAAAAAGGGGTAGCCTGGCCCTGGTCAATACCCGGCGCAAAGGGGTTACTGATCCTGAAATCGAAATATTGATGGTTTAGGTCAATACTGTCAAAAGCAGGGTCTGCATTAGCCAATGATGCAATGAGCTGTACGTTCTCCGGTGTATTTGTTGTTTTATAAATACAATTTTCAACATTCACTACATAGGCATCAGGCCCCTGCCTGTTAAATACGATTTCGTTATCTACATCTCCATTGTCTCCCCAAAAAATACAATTTATAAAATATGCCTCCATCGGCGCTGTTAATATAAGGCCACTAATATTCGTATAATTTTGAGTAGCTAAAACGGGTGTATGATGTAATAAATAATTGGTAGAATAACTTACAGATGTACAATTTGTAAAACGATACTTACCGCCCAACTCCAGGAAAATATTATTTTTTGAATTACTGAATAAGCAATTATTTACTTCTACATGCGCATTCAGGCAATACAAGCCGGATTGATAAGCATTGTCAATAATACATTGCTGCATCCATAACTGGGAATTGGTTAATGATGCGGCACCGCTTACTGTAATGGCCTGGTAAGCATTTTTTACAACCGTAAAATTCAACTGGTTTGCCGTGCTTACATCGCTAAAATAAATACCCGGCCAGGATGCCGGAAAATTGATATAAGGATCATCTAAACGGTCGCCGGCAAATATAACCTGTTGTGTAATGTTGCCATTGGCTACCAACGTACCATCTACAATAAAGGGGGCATTGGCATGGCTGTATATTTTTACGCCGGGGTTTAAGGTGAGTGTAATGCCGGTATCTACCTGCAGGCTGCCCAATATTACATAAGGCAGGGTATTGCTCCAGGTTGTATTACTACTGATCAAGGTATTATTTAGAAACACAGCATTTTGACCATACGCCTGCAGTTGTACAAAACGGGTATTGCCATTATATTGTATTTGTATGCTATCACTTAATAGAAAAGGCTGGTTGCCGGCATTGGGATCTACATACACCGATACGAAAATATAAAGACTGTCATTGGCGGCCAGGGTAATATCATTCAATTCATTTACTGCACTACCATTTATATTGATCTTAAAAGGAGATTGGCTGCCCCCCATTAATTTTATTTTATCCAGCTTTAGTTTCTGATCGTTTTCATTTACCACCGTAAAATGCCGGGTTACAGAACCTGCCGTTGTAAATACGGTATCAAACTTGAGCGTATCAATGCTGGTGCTAAGCCTTGCATCGGCGCTGGTAATAAAATTTTCCCTGGTACAGGAAATAAAATAACCGGAAGCGATGAACCCCAGGATGAGAAAAATATTTTTCATGTAAAACAAATCTACAATTAAACTATTTATTGGCAATAGCAAGGGTAGCAATACTTATGGAAACACCAGGTAGCCTCAGTAAGGCAGATGAGCAGGCTTCTAAGGTAGCCCCCGTAGTCACTACATCATCTACCAATAAAAGATGTTTATTTTTAATTTCGGTTGTATCCTGCAATACAAAACTATCTTCCACATTTTGCCATCTTTCCATCCGGTGTTTTTTTGTTTGGGTTTCTGTAATACGCTCCCGTTTTACGGCAGTTGTAATTACAGGCACTTGCATAGCTTTTGCCATTCCTTTGCAAATTAATAGCGATTGATTGTAGCCTCTTTTAAATTCTTTATCGGCATGTAGCGGTAAAGGAATAAGGGCATCAGGGTTTGCAAAACGGTTGCTTTTTAAAAGTGCCTGCCCCATCATATTACCGAGGTAAATTCCTATTTCTCTGTTGCCTTTGTACTTGAGCTGATGCAAAAGATGCTGGATCAATTTATGCTTTGCAAAATAAAACTGGCTATGTGCCGATCGAATAGGCACCCTGCCCTCAAAAAGTTTTTCAGCAGCATTACCGGTCATATTTTCAAAGCCTGTATGTGGTAAATTATCTAAGCAATTTAGGCAAAGCATTTCATGCTGAGATAGTAAATCACTACCACATCCTGTACAAATATGCGGGTAAAATAAATGAAGGGTATTTCTAAAATATTTTATTAAGCCGTACATTTCGGCCGATTTATGTGGGTGTATAAAAACAATAGCATGATAGTCTCCCTAATCATGCCTGGTAAATCCTTTCTATCGCATCTTTATATTTCTCCATGATCACTTTTCGCTTTAATTTTAATGTGGGTGTTAGTTCACCGGTATCTATCGTCCATTCATGGGGTAATAATTCAAATTTTTTCACTTGTTCCACATTATTAAAATAGCTATTAAAGGCATTCACTAAATCTTTATATAAATTTTGCACCTGGGGTAAATGAATGGCTTCCTCAATGGTTGTAAAAGGAATATTTTGCTGGCGCATCCATTCCCTGAGGCTTGGGATAGCCGGTACTATTAGAGCGCCTACAAATTTATGGTCAGCCCCCACAACCATCATTTGCTCTACGAGGGTAGATTCTTTCATTTTATTTTCAATAGGCTGTGGTGCTACATATTTACCTCCGCTGGTTTTAAATAACTCTTTTTTTCTGTCGGTAATCTTTAAAAATTTTCCTTCAAACACGCCAATATCACCCGTATATAACCAGTCATCAATAATGGTTTCACTGGTAAGGTCGGGGCGTTTATAATAACCCATCATTACACTGGGGCCTTTTACACATATTTCACCATCGGGTTGCAGCTTCACTTCTTGTCCTTCTAATGGCAGGCCTACCGTTCCAAATTTTGTACCGCCTTCTTTTCTGCAATTTACACTTATCACCGGGCTGTTTTCTGTAGGGCCATAGCCTTCGTAAATTGGAATTCCTGCGCCGGTAAAAATCCTTAGCAACCTTACCTGGCAAGCAGCGCCGCCGGTAACAATAAATTTTACATTATTGCCCAGGCCTTCTCTCCATTTACTAAATACAATTTTATTTGCAAGTGTCAATTGAATTCGATAATTCAAAGAACCTTTTTGTTGAGCATCATATTTTTCTGCCAGGCTCACAGCCCAGTAAAATAATTTCTTCTTAATTCCGGTTTGCTCTGCCCCTTTGGCCATAATTTTTTCATACACTTTTTCAAGCAGCCGGGGAACGGTACAAAATAAATGTGGCTTTACATCCTTCAGGTCTTCGGCAATGGTTTCTAAACTTTGGGCATAATAAATAGAAATGCCGCTACATATATAAATGTAGCTTACCATGCGTTCAAAAATATGATTGAGTGGTAAAAAACTCAGTGAGCGTGCTTCGGTTTCATCATCAAAAGGAAATGTAGATTTTGAATTTAATACATTACTTACAATATTTTGATGGCTTAGCATTACGCCTTTTGGTTTACCAGTAGTGCCAGAAGTGTAAATAATAGTGGCACAGGAAAATTCATCAATCTGTTTTTTAAGCATTTCTACCTGGTTCAGTTCAGCTTCATTGATATCTTTAAGAAGGGTTTGCCAAAAAGGTACGCCAGGTAAATCATCAAAACTATAAATGGATTGTAATGAAGGTACCCTGTCTTTAATGGTGTTTACTTTTTCTAAAATTTCTTCGCCACTGATAAATACATATTTTATGCTGGCATCATTAAATATAAATTCAAGTTCATGCACATTTGTAGTAGGATAAATAGGGCATAAGATGGCTCCTATTTGCTGGCAGGCCAGGTCCAGCATAATCCACTCGGGCCTGTTTTTAGATATGATAGCAATCTTGTCTTTTGCTTCTACTGTTTCAGCATTTGCAGATATACCGGAGCGAAGTAGGCCGGCGCTTAATTGATTCACATAAGTTGCCACCTGGTGTGTACTGTATTTGATCCAGTTGCCATTTTCTTTTGCAGCAAGCATATCGGCTTTTGGGAATTTTTGTTGTTGCAATACTAAAAAATCAAATAGTCTTTTAATGCTTTTCATACCTCAATGGCAATTAATACTGGTTAATAATAAAATAATCAGGAATTACGATCCTTGTTACGACCGGCAGTTATGTTTGTACAAGATAAATAAAAAAAGCCATCTGCACAGCAGATAGCCATTGTGAAATACCAGTTTTTCTTATTTTTTAGTTGCCGAAATATTTAGTTTAATATTTACCTCTTTGCGAATGAACCAATCCTGTGGATGATTTGGCCCTTTATAATTTAAACCCCATTGCGACCTGTCCATTTTAAACTCAGCCGATGCAGTTGCCGTCTTATCATCAATCGTCACCCTTGCCGGAAAACTAATGTTTTTGGTACTGTCTTTTAAAGTGAAATTCCCGTTGATTGTGTGTGTAGCATCTTTTAATAATGCCTTATTGGTTTCTTCTGCCGAAATGGGTGTTACACTTGTAATTTCAAATTTTGCAGTAGGGTAAACTGCAACATCAAAGAAATCAGGGCTTTTTAAATGGCCTTCTAATTTTTGTTTATTTTCTGCATCTGATGCCAGGTCCAGGTTATTTAATGAGTTGATATCAATTATAAAATTACCACCGGTAAGTTGATTATCTTTTACAGTAAGAGATCCTTCTTTTAATGTAAAAGTACCGGTATGTGTTGCTGTGGGTTTACTCGCTTGCCAGGTAATAAGGCTGGAAGTACTGATTTGGTATAAATCTCCATCTGCCCGGGCAACTTCTAATTTATCGGTTACCGTTGCCTTATCTGCTTTCGGGTTGCTGTTACAAGCTGCTAATACCGCAATAACAACGGTAAATAAAAAAACATTTTTCATACGTACATTTTTAAAAGCAGGTAAAGTTAGCCTTTAAAATATTAAAACTAAATTGTTGCAGTTTGATGAATAAAATAAGAATTGGTAAAAAATATTATAGATATATTTGAATTATATAAACGATACCTATATGTCCAGTGCAAATGCAATCATTTAGATTCATGATATAAAGAATAATACATTAGAATTTGATAGTTACGAAACCGGGAATGCTGATTTTTTTGCAAATGGTTTTAGTACCAGGCAGGCTGCGCTAATGATCTTATTAGATGCTTCAAGTGAAGGAACAGCATTAACAAAAGAAATTAAAGATATGGGCGCTGAACCACAAATAACATATCATCCCAGGAAGAAGAGGATGCTTTAAGAAGTAAAATTGAAAGAGAAGAAAATATGTCATCTACTGAAGAAGCACTCATTAAATACGCTCCCACTATGCATTACAAACTGGAAGTAACCAACCCTGATTATATTGCTCATATCCGGCCGGGTGATATTTTTGCAACTACGGCTTATGATATGGGGTAAATGCATATAATAAGAAGCAGGTAGCTTTCTTAATGATAATACTGTCTTTCCGGTACTTTATAAATCCTGGATTTTTGAAAATTGTAAAGGTTCTTACTTTCTTCATTGTGAATGACACACCAGTTTTGATAAGCGCCCAGGTTTTGTACCGCTCCAAAAATCCATTGGTTATAGGCATCAAAAAGTCCTTCTTTCAGCAATTGTTGCTGGTAATCGAATAGCCGGTATTGCGGCATTGTGCCGGTACTAAACCAATCTAAAACAAAACGTGCCCTGGCCATACACAGGCTTTCAACATTTACACCACCGGCCATGGTAGCGCTTTGCTTATTCATGACAGATAAAAAAGATTGTATGAATGGGTTTTTATCCTGGCTGCTTTTTGTAATATCTACCCGCATAAACAAACGCTTATAGCCGTCCAGTAACAACTGTTTTATTTCTGGCGTTTTGTTGCTAAAGGGTTCCATGTTCAAAAATGTTTCAGCATATAAAAGCGCCCATACATAATCGGGGGTATTAATTAAATAGCGGCTGGCATTGTAATAATTTTTACTAAAGGAAGGTTCTGCTTCAATTCCTTTCTCCCAGCTTTTTATGGCTTCTTTGTTTTTTTGAGCCCATTGCAGTTCGCCCAGGTCGTTGTACAGCACGCCACTGTTAGGAAATCGTTTAAGCGCTTTGCGATACATTTTTTCACAATCTTTATTCATGCCCAATTGCCGGTAAATATTACCGGCTACCTGATAAGCCTGGTCATCAGCTTCCTCTCTTTCCAAAACCGGTTGAATGGTTTCGAGTGCCTTATTATAATTTCCTGCATAATATTGGCTCAGGGCCAGGTCTTTTGCCAGCGAAATATTTTGTGGATCATGTTCAATAGCCCGGTTCAATACAATTATAGAATTAGCATAATCGCCCTGGCGCATAAAATTTCGGGCTGTTTCCTGTAATTCAGAAGTAGTTTGTGCAATAGATATTCCCAGGCTTAAAATTCCAATAAGAGCCAACACTAATTTTTTCATGCCCCGTAAAGATAAAAAAACTTAAATGGATTATACTGTAGATATCGTTAAGAAAGCAATTGTAATACCCATTCAGCAAAAAACAGGTTACTACTCCTGGATATTTGCTATGAGGTGTGTAAGTAACCCATCTCTTAATTTTGGCTCAAACCAGGTGCTTTTGGGAGGCATCACTTCGCCACTATCGGCCACATCAAATAATTGATTGATGGTAACCGGGTAAATACTAAATGCAATTTTCATTTCACCACTGTTCACTCTTTTTTCAAGTTCAGCGAGCCCCCGTATTCCGCCCACAAAATCTATTCGCTTATCAGTACGCTGATCTTGAATGCCCAATATGGGGCCGAGTATATTATTTTGTAAAACACTTATATCCAAAATGCTGATTGCATCTGTTTCAAAACTACCGGGCTTTGCAGTAAGAGCATACCATTGACTATTCAGATACAATCCATATTCATGTGCCGCAGCAGGTTTTACAGCATCTGCTTTTTGCTGAACCAAAAATTTATTTTCAAGCGCTTTTAAAAATTCTTCATCGCTTAATCCATTCAAATCTTTTATCACCCTATTATAATCTAAAATTTGTAATTGATTGGCGGGAAATAGTGTGGTTAAAAAATAATTCGCTTCGGGGCCGGCATCTTCGCCTAGTTCTTTTCTTACTTTGGCTGCAGAAGCTGCCCTGTGATGGCCATCGGCAATATAAGTAGCCGGAATCCGACTCGCAAATAAAGCTGTAATTTCTGCAATGGTGGCTGTATCATTCACAATCCAAATACTATGTTGCACCCCATCATCGGCTATAAAATCATACTGGCAGTTTTTCTCACTTGTCCATTTGCTAACCAGCGCATCCATTTCTTCCACATTTTTATAGGCTAAAAATACATTGCCGGTTTGTGCGCCAATCGCTTTCATGTGGTCAATCCGATCCCTTTCTTTATCAGGCCTTGTAAACTCATGCTTTTTAATGATCCCGTTTTCATAATCATCTATCGAACTGGTGCATACTAAACCAAATTGGCTATGCCCATTCATCACTAATTTATAAATATAATAACAGGCCTTATCTTCCCGGAATAAAATTTTACGGCTGATAAATGCATCTAAATTTTCTTTTGCTTTTTGATATACTTCGGGGGCGTGTGTATCTATTGTGGCAGGTAAATCAATTTCACTTTTTGTAATATGTAAAAAGGAATTAGGGTTGCCCTGTGCTTCAATTTTTGCTTCTTCGCTGCTTAATACATCATAAGGTTTTGAGGCTACCGCTTTTGCAAATTGTGCTTCGGGCCTAAGCGCTTTAAATGGAGAAATTTTTGCCATAGTTCAATTCTTAAAAAATCAAAAGTAAGGTTATATCCTGCTAAAAAATCATTTAAAAAAAAGGATGCCAGTAATTTTTTATACTGGTTATTTAACCATATAGATGTCATTATGCCCGTTGGCCGTTTTCAAAATCACGCATCGCACGGGTAAGTACTTCCACACTGCTAATGGGTAATGCATTATATAAGGAAGCCCTGAATCCGCCTACACTTCTATGCCCTTTGATGCCTGCAATACCCAGCGTTTTGGTATAATGAATAAATTCATTTTCTATATTTTCATTCCCCATTACAAAGCATACATTCATTTTACTGCGGTCTTCTTTTACCACGGTTCCGCTAAATAGTGAACTCTCATCAATTGTTTTATATAATAATGCCGCTTTTGCATCATTTAGTTTTTCAATTGCCGGTATGCCTCCCTGTTCTTTAAGCCAGCGAAGGGTAAGCATACACACATACACTGCAAAAACAGGTGGTGTATTGAGCATACTTTTTTCTGCAATATGGTTCCGGTAATCCATCATGGTAGGGATGGCTCTTTTTACTTTTCCTAAAATATTTTTATTTACAATTACCAGGTTTACGCCTGCTGGCCCCATATTTTTTTGGGCGCCTGCATAAATCAGGTCAAAGCGATTAAAGTCTATTTGGCGGCTTAAGATATCACTACTCATATCTGCCACCAGGCTACTGCTGCATTGTGGTATTTGTTGCCATTGGGTACCATAAATGGTATTGTTTGTAGTAATATGAAAATATTTTGCATCATTGGGAATAGCAAAATCTTTAGGGATATAAGTATAATTTTTTTCTTTGGATGAGCATACTACATCTACTTTTCCAAATAATTTGGCTTCTTTAATGGCTTTACTGCTCCATACGCCGGTATCAGCAATGGCCATACATTCTTTTGCATCCAGTAAGTTCATGGGTACTTGCATAAATTGGGTACTGGCGCCCCCGTGTAAAAACAATACTTCATGGTCAGCATCAAGTTGCATGAGTTCCCTTACCAATTGCCGGGCTTCTTCCATTACGGCCGTAAATTGCGGCGTACGGTGCCCAAACTCTAAGATAGATAACCCGGTATTATTAAAATTTAATACGGCAGCTGATGATTGTTGCAATACTTCCCGGGGCAGAATGGAGGGGCCGGCATTAAAATTATGCATCATAAATAAGAAAAATTAGGGCACAAAAGTACGAAAAGCATCGAGGCATAAAAACTTGTTTATTATAAAATTCAATTTATACTATCGTCCCCGTTCATTGTATTTGTACTTTATCTTTGCGCCTAATGGCACAAAAAAAATTGTTACGCTTTGCACAAATAAAAACATTTGATCATGTACTTGAGTATCCTGAAAACATGGCGGGCAAATGGCATGTTTTCTTTAAAAACAGCAATCCCATTCTCCTGGAACTGGCATGTGGGCGTGGTGAATATACAACCGGCTTAGCCAGGTTATACCCTCATAAAAACTTTATTGGGGTAGATGTAAAAGGGAACCGCATGTACATTGGTGCTAAAAAGGCAATAGATGAAAAATTAAATAATGCAGCTTTTTTACGCACCCAAATTGAAAGCATTTCTAATTATTTTGATGCCGGTGAAGTGGATGAAATATGGATCACTTTTCCCGACCCTCAACTTAGGACCAGCAAAGCAAAAAAAAGGCTTACACATCCTCGCTTTTTACGCTTGTATAATCAAATATTAAAACCAAAAGGGAACATCCATCTTAAAACAGATTCACCGGCACTATACATGTTTACTAAAAAAGTGATCTCAAAATACGGCTTAACATTGTTAGAAGATATGGATGATGTGTATTATAAAAATCCGCATCCGGAACTTTTAATAAAAACACATTACGAGTGTTTAGATATTGCACAAAGTAAAAAAATACATTACCTCCGGTTTTGTTTGCCTTTACAAATTCCACAATTGGATAAAGAACTGCAGGACGAATTAAAAGAAACTGAAAATATAGCATAGCTATTACACTTATCAATAATTCATACATGCCAACTCCTCCGAAAAAAGAAATGCTCTCCATTGCTCCTTCAGAAAAAAAATATAGCTTTTTTGATGATGTATATGCCGTGGTTCGGCAAATACCCAGGGGCCGTGTTACCAGTTTTGGCGCAATAGCAGCTTATCTTGGAACAAAATTATCGGCACGAATGGTAGGCTGGGCCATGAACGGGGCGCATCATGCCAGGCCTAAAGTTCCGGCACAAAGAGTGGTAAACAGAAATGGTATGCTCAGCGGAAAAAATCATTTTAAAACACCAACAGAAATGGAAGAGCTATTAAAAAAAGAAGGAATACTTGTGAAAGACGATACGGTAGTAGATTTCAAAAATAAATTTTGGGATCCTGCTATTGAACTAAAATTATAATTTAATAATAAGGCTCTATCATTAAATATACCAATACACCGCTTACTGCTACATAAAACCAAACAGGCCAGGTAAAACGAGCCAATTTTTTATGCTTTTCGTAATCACCGCTAAGCGCCCGGTAGGCAGTAAATAAAATAAAAGGCAAAATGATTCCTGCCAATGGGATATGAGTAAGCAATAGGAAATAATAGAATATGCGGATACTGCCTACTTTCAATTTTTCATCCTCACTTAGGATATGATCATGATTCAGATCTCCAAATTTTGTAGCATCAGTAAGTAAATGATGTGCGATATAGCTTAATAAAAACAATACGGAGAGTAGGATAGCCGCCAGCATCATTTTTTTATGCCATATTAATTTGCGCTTTTTAATAGCCCACAAAGCAGCAATAAGCAAAATTGAAACGAATGTATTAAGCACTGCATTGATACCTGCAAAAATATGTGGATCAAAAGGAAGTTGTTTCTCCAGCTTTACATTGCTTAAAAATAATATTCCGGCAAACACCAGGGCAGATACTGAGAATATAAGCAGCCTTGCCCGGCTATCATTTTTTTGTAAGATAGGTTTCAGCATGGATTTCATTTTATGCCCGTAATCTTTTTTTACTCAATACAACGGTACCAATGATTACAATACCAATGGCAATAATAATATAGGGTAGTATGGGAATAAAGTCACGCAAAACAGAAGGGCTGTTTTTCTGTTTTTCAAGCATAAGCAATGGAATATCCCTGGCCAGTTGTGCCAGCTTCACGGTATCAAAACCATTGTACCAGCCACGTACAATACGGTTACTATCTACCAGGAAAAAATTTTCGGTATGTATAAATGCAGTATCAACACCGGGATCGGCCACACTGGCCTTCATTTCGGTGAAAGCAAAATCATAAATTTCTTTTTTATTGCCTGTTACAAACCACCAGTTATCATGATTTGCATTAAAGCGGTCGGCAAATTTTCTTAGTTGTGGCACGCTATCCCGTTCGGGGTCAATACTGATTGATATGAATTGAACAATACTATCGTTTTTTACAAATGAATCCTGCAACCTTTTCATATTACGGGCCAGGCCAGGGCATACACTGGGGCAATGAGAAAAGAAGAAATCAATAACTAAAATTTTTCCATGAGCATCATCCAAAGACACTTGTTGGCCAAACTGGTTTGTAAAATTTATATTTTTAATGGGATGCCATATTGTATCTGTTGTTATTTTCCCTCCCTTATCATTCACTACTACACTATCATAAAAATATTTATGAGGCATTTGAATAGCACCTGCACTAAAAGTTTTTAGTAAAAAATACCCGGTAAATGGAATTAATAAAGCGATTAATAAAGCGATCAGCCCCGTTTTATTCATTGTAAAAATATTGGTCACAAAGGTCGGGTTTAAAGAGCAGGGCAGCAAGAAAAATATTAAAAGAACAAATTAAATATTTTGATGCTTTAATAAGTATTAGATATAAATTATCCTTATCAAAACTGCTTTGGTAATTTTTATCTTTAGCATCCCTGTCACCCATGAGTTGATTAATCTGAAATTCCCGGTTTTTAAAATATAAAATTTAACTTTATGCTTGTTATAACTAACGAGGAAACTGCAAATTGTATGAAAAAATTACAACTCGTTATTTTTATCAGCACTTTTTCTTTTACACGTCAATCAATGATCCGCTTCGGTTAATCTTTTTGTAATTTTAAATAAAAAACTAAGATGCTAAAACTTATATTTACTGTTATAAGTTTTTTAGCCTCCCCTGCAGTGCTAAATGCCCAAAATAGTGATCCGGTATTACTTCCGCTCACTACCCGTGATGGATTGAGCAGCAACACCGTGTTTGATATGTTGCAGGATGCAAATGGGTTTCTTTGGATAGCCACTGCCGATGGCCTTAACAGGTTTGATGGTACGGAAGTAGTGAAATACCTTCACGACAGCACCCCCAATTCTATTCCTTCAAATTTTGTTCGCTGCCTTCAGATTCTTCCTCACAATATTCTTGCAATTGGTACCACTGCAGGCCTGTGCCTGTTTGACCTTAAAAATAATACCTATCAGAAATACTTTTATGACAGGAAAAATGGAATGGAATTATACGATAATTTTATTCAATCCATCACCATAGATTCTAATGGCAATCTTTGGTTGTGTACACCTACGGCCATCCTCAATATAAATCCTAAAGGGAAATTAATACGTTTTATTCCATCTGCCTATACCAGCTTTGATATAGGCAGGGAGCGTTTTGCATTTGCTCATAAAATTATAACGCTAAGCAAAAGACAGTTGTTGATTTTCCTGTCCGATGGAAATTATATATATGATATTGATAAAAATAAAATGGAGAATATCAATAATCCGGAGTTTTCGGGAATTTCCTTCTTAAAGAATAAAGATCATTCAGAAGTGTTTGAGGCAGGCAACAATCAACTACTTTTTTTTAATAGAAATATTGACAGTATTTTCCTGTTTAATAAAAATGATAAAACGATTACAGCCGCTTATTACCCTTATGAACGGGGATGGCGGCAAACAGTATCCCGCATTGATAGTAACCAATTCATTATTTCTAACCAAATGTATGGATATAATATAATCAGTACCGAAAATCATTCTATAAAAGTATCAAATAAACAAAATGCAAATTATCAGTTTGGGAAATCAATAAAAGACATCCAGGGAAATATTTGGTTTATCAATTACCTGGGTGGGCTTCTGAAAAAAACCAATTCATCCGGGAGGTTTTATTTTATTCCTTTATATGATAAAGCTACTGGCAACATAATAGATGTACCAGTAAATTCTATCATGCCACTTCATAATTACTACTACTTATCTTCTTATGGCAAAGGGCTTTTTATGTATGATACCATTACGGGCCGGCAAAAGCAAATGAAATTCCAGGGTGGCCTGCCTGAAGTTGATTGTAATTACGTATGGCCAATAACCATACACAGCCCCGATACATTGTGGATTGGTACGCAAGGCGGAATGTTTTGGTTGACGAAAAATAGTGTGTATGGCCGGTTGCCCAATAAAAATGGCAAGCCACCCATTATGGACAGCGTTGCTATTTCTGTTCAATATACTGACGGTAAAGGAAGGTTATGGATTGGGCTTGGAAAAGGCAACGGTATTTGCCTGTACGATAATAAAAAGAATGAGTTCACTTACTTCAAAGGCAAACTTAAAAATGGTTATCCACTTCGCTACCCGATGGATATTGCAGAAGACAGCAACGGCCGTCTATGGTTTGCGAGCGATCAGAGCAATACCTTATTATATTTTGATGAGCAATCAAAAACCTTCATTCCGGTAAATTTGCCATTTCTCAGGAAGAATTCTATTTTCTTTAATTCCATTTTTATTGATGGCCAAAATATCTTTTGGATCGGGTCTAACAGCGGTATTGTTCGCTATGCTCCACAGGATAATACGATTTCTATTTATGGCAGGGAAAAAGGATTGTGCCACAGTTTTGTGGAAGATATTACGGAAGATGCACATGGAAATTTATGGATAAATACGGACGGTGGTTTAGCTTGTTTTAATAAAGAGAAAAAGCTTTTTACCAATTTTTATCAATCCGATGGGCTTCCATCAGAGTTCCTTGATTTTCGTTTTCACAGCTTCCCGGATGGCCGTATTTGTACCGGTGGGTTTGGAGGGCCCGTGATATTTGATCCGGTCCTTTTATTAAATACCTCGAAAAAAATGGTCCCGCTAATCATTACAGGTTGCAAAATAAACGGTCGTGCAATAAATCTTCACAAAGAAAAAACACTTTCTCTCAAATCATCAGAAAAAGATATCAGTTTTCAATTTTCAGGTGTTGACCTTAGCAGCGGCCCGCAAAATAATTACCAGTACCGGCTTTCAGGCGGAGGGGATCATCAATGGATAAGCCTCGGCAGGCAACGCCAGATTAATTTCAGCAATTTAAGCCCGGGGAAATATGTATTGAATTTGCGTTGTGTAGATGAAGCAGGCAATATAATAAGTAAGGAGGTTGAACTTGCTTTCCGCATTAAAGTTCCGCTCACACAAACTGTATGGTTTTACTTATCACTCCTTGCTTTGGCATTTTTAATTTTTTATGCAATATATAAATACAGGATAAACCAGTTAAAAAAATTAGAAATAGTAAGAAGTACGATCAGCCGTGACTTGCACGATGAGATAGGAGCTAATCTTACCAATATCAGTTATCAAAGCCTGGTAGGTAAAATGAACTCCGGCGATAAGGAAAAAGTAGAAGAATCATTTTCACATATTTATGAAGACAGTTATAAGGTTTCGGAAGCCATGCGGGAAATAATATGGAACATTAATCCTGCTAATGACCTTCTTGAAAATGCACTTCCGAAGATGCTGCAATATGCAACTGAATTATTGGAGGCAAGGCAAATAAAAGTGGAAGCCTCTTTGCCGGTGCAGGGCCATAAACTGGAACTTCCGATGGAGCAAAGAAGGGATCTGTACCTCATTTTTAAAGAAGCTATAAATAATATTGCCAAACATGCCAATGCTTCACGGGTAAAAATTATTTTCTCTGTAAAACAACAGGTACTTACTTTACATATATATGATGATGGTATAGGTTACAATCCAAACACGTCTTATGCTGGTAATGGCCTCCATAACATGAGGAGCCGTGCCTCAAAGCATCGTTGGATATTAGAACTTAACGACCAAAAGGTAAATGGTAGTTCCTTTTATTTGCGTACACAATTAGCATGAATATGCTATTGTACAAGAAACGGATGCTCCTTAATTTTAAAAACTATTATGCCATTAAAAATTTTAATTTTTGAAGACAATGTTGCACTGAGGCAATCTTTAAAAACTTTACTTATGGGAGTAGAAGGGTATGAAGTATCCGGCGATTACAGCAACTGCAAAAATGCAAAGGAAATAACAGAAACCATACTTCCGGATATTGTTATCATGGATATTGATATGCCGGAAGTAAACGGAATTGAAGGATTGAAAATCATTAAAGAAACCAAACCTGATACACAGATCATCATGCATACTGTATTTGATGATGACCAACGGCTCTTTGATTGCCTTTGCCATGGTGCCAGCGGGTATATTCTTAAAAACACTACTTTTTCAAAACTTATTGAAGCTATAGATACGGTGCAGAAAGGCGGCTCACCACTATCACCATTGATAGCCCGCAAAGTGCTGAATTCATTTCATCAGGTAGAGAGAACAAATACTTATCAGCTTAGTAAAAGAGAATTAGAAATACTGGGCCTGATGGTGCAGGGTTTCAGTTATAAAATGATTGCTGATGCCTGCTTTATAAGTATTGATACAGTCAGGGGGCATATCCGTAATATCTACAATAAACTCCATGTCAATTGTGGGCGGGAAGCCGTAGTAAAGGCCCTGAAAGATAAAATTGTGCATTGACCCGGTTTTGTCTTCTAACAAATCTTTTTTTACTTACATAATAGCTTTACAAATTTTCGTAATAAGCAGTGCTAAATACTTAAAAACAACATCTTCATGCTATTGATGAACTGTAAACTAATTCGTTGCTTTGTTAAGGATAGGTAGTTCAATTTTTCAAATCTTTATAACATGAAAAATTTAATTTTTCTAATGGCTTTTTGTTTGATGATTATGTCTATTCACAATAGCCATGCTCAGATATTAGAAAAGCTGGAAAAGAAGGTAGAACAAAAAGTAAAACAACGTGCCGATCAAAAAGTAGATAAAGCAATTAATAAGGGACTAGATAAAACGGAAGATGCCGTAAAAAATAAACCAAAAGAATCTGATAAAAATAACCCGGGTAAAGTAGAGAACGGAAAAATCTCATCACAATTTAAGGTCAATACAAAATTTGATTTTGTGGCAGGAGATAAAGTAATTGCCTTAGATAATTTTTCAAGAGTGAATATTGGAGATTTCCCTTCTCAGTGGAATACCAATGGTTCCGGTGAAGTGGTAACCATTGACGGGCAGGAAAGCAAATGGCTTGAAATGAAAGGCAAATTTACGTATTATCCTGAATTTATAAAAACACTGCCCGATAACTTTACGATTGAGTTTGACCTGGTATATAATTATGCCGAAAAATATCTGGAGAGAAATATACTCGGTTTGTACTTTATCGCTGCTGATAAGGGTACCAGGGATGAACCTGTATTTAAATTTGGATTCAATAAACCGGGCAAGTCCGGTGGTGCCGTTGAATTACATTCTTATCAACCCAATACACTGGAAATATTTTCCTGGGAGAATAAACAAATAAATGAAAATTCAAGAACCGTCTCTCAATCGAATTTTATAAAATCAATGAGAAACAATGTTTACCACATTTCTATCTGGCGGCAAAAAGAAAGGGTGAGAATTTACCTGAATGATGCAAAGATTGTGGATGTGCCAAAGCTGTTACAGTCAAAAGATAAAATGAATATGTTCAAAATTGGTTTTGAAGATTGGGAAGATGCAGGCCGTGCCTACATTACCAATTTTAGATTTGCAGAGAGCGTGCCCGACATGAGGAGCAAGCTCATTAGCGAAGGTAAATTTGTTACTTCGGGCATTTATTTTAATACCGGATCAGATAAAATAAAGCCCGAATCGTATGGCATCCTTCGGCAAATAGCAGAAATACTGAAAGATGATGCATCTGTCAAAATAAAAGTAATAGGCCATACCGATAGTGATGGTAGCGCTGATGCGAACCTGGAACTATCAAAGAAAAGAGCAGCCTCCGTAAAAAATGTGTTGGAAAAAGATTACGGAATTTCAGCTGACAGGATACAGACAGATGGAAAAGGCCAATCGCAGCCTGTTTCTTCTAATAATACTGAAGAAGGAAAGGCTAATAACAGAAGAGTGGAATTTATAAAAATGTAATGATTTTAAATAAATAAAAATTTCTTTTTCATCCATGGCTCTGGTGCAGGTTACTATCAATGGTATCACTGATGAAGAGATCCTGGTAAAGACGCAACAAAAAATTGCAAAAGAAATTATAGATAGACTTTAAAATGAATGAACAAGTATTCATACCGGTAATACTTATGCGAAGGTTGTTTTCTGCTCAGCAATCCATTTCTAAAAAGATGAGGCCTTTCTTTTTATTAATAATCAGTATGATGCTCATGCAAACATCCATGTGCCAGGATATTGAAAATGTCAATATTAAAAAACCAGTTCAATTTCATGGAAATGTAAATGTGCAGTTTGAATATTACAAAGCCAGCGGCATCCCTGCCCGTAAAAAAGATTTTAGCTGGCTCATCAATGGAAACCCTGTATTGACAGTACTTGGCGTGGATATACCTTTTTCATTTGTACTCTCTAATTCTGAAAATAAATTTTATCAACCTTTCAACCAGTTTGGAATCAGTCCGCATTATAAATGGGCAACATTGCATCTCGGCTATCGCAACATTACCTACTCTCATTATACTTTGGCAGGCCACCGCATACTCGGCGCAGGGTTTGATTTGAAGCCAAAAAAATTCCGAATTGGTTTTATGTATGGGCAGCTTAGGCGTTCCACTTCCATTGACAGCAGCATGAATGCAAATCCGCTGTATGTGCGTCCGGCACCAACGTATAAACGAATGGGGCTTGCCGGAAAGCTGGGTTATGGCACAAATAAAAATTACGTTGACCTGGTCTATTTTAGAGGATGGGACAAAGAATCGTCGCTTAACAGCAAACTCAAAGATTCTATTCAACCAGCAGAAAACAGCAGCATCGGTTTTACGTCAAAAGTTACGGTGCTGAAAAAACTTACCTGGACAAATGATGTAGGATTAAGCGCTTTTACGCTCAACAGAAATGATGGTAAAGATACCACAGACATTAAAAAAGCATGGCCAAAAACCTTGATGAGTTTTTTGGTGAATGACAGGTTGAGTACACAATATTATTTTGCCGGAGAAACAAGAATAGGATACCAGGAAAATAAGTGGGGCGCCCAATTGATGTATAAAAGGATTGACCCCGGTTACCAATCTATGGGTGCCTATTTTTTCCAAAATGATGTACAGGAAATAAGCCTCGCCAATAATTTTAAATTAGATAGTGGCAAGCTAAACATCAATACCAGTATCGGTTTTCAACAAGATAACCTGAAAAAACAAAAATCATCATCATCAAAGCGTTTCATTGGCAGTGCCAATATCAATTACATTCCTTCGCAAAAATTTGGCATCAGTTTTAATTACAGTAATTATGGCATTACAAATAATCCATTACAAACTTCGCCGGGTAATGAATTGTTCAAACAGGTGAACAACAGTTTTATGTTAATGCCATTTTTTACATGGGCTAATGAGAAAACCATTAAGAATTTGAATATTGTTGGAACGTATCAATCCCTGAGTACACCGCAAAGTTCTTTGGGCAGCATACCCGATCTGAATACCTATTCGCTCACTACCACCTACAACTACACCTGGATAGTGCAGGGCATCAATGCCAATGCAGCCTTGAATTATATCAATTCAAAAACTGCGGCCGGCGATATCGGATCGTATGGGGGGACACTCGGAGGTATGGTACCGCTGGCAAAAAGAAAAGTGATCTTCAATGCTTCAGGTTCTTATCTTGAAAATACTTTTAAAGGAAACAGTAACGGTTACACAATAAATGCCAGCGCAGGGTTTACGGTTCCTGTAGGTACGCATCATAATTTTCAATTACTCGGAAACTATATGACCAATCAGTCAAAAAATATTGGGATAGCACAAAATTTTGATGAACTATCGGTGCAGTTTATTTATGGATTAAATTTTTAAATAAGCAGAAATGAAAAAAAATATTTATAATAAAACACCTTTTTTAAAGAAAATTTGTTTTCTGTTTTGCCTATTTTTTATTCCGGCCTTTTCGTTTTGTCAACTCATTACTTCAGTAAATGTTGTAGTTAGGCCTCCCTATTCTTCCAACTATACTACCTATGAAAACCTCGCTAATCACGCCATCATCACATTGGTTGGTGGCCCCGAAGATGTAAGCGTTATTTTGTATGGGTCCCTTGCAAGCGACCAAACCGATTTTTTTATCCATACCCGTGAAGGATACAACGGAGGATCTTTCATTTTACATGCTCACGAGACAAAGGTGATCATCAACGATGTGCCTAAAATGCTTTTTCTTTCACGTAATAATGTTGATCATGGTAACATCTCTGATGAGCTATGGCAACAAATATTAAAAAACGGTCAATTGCCCGAAGGCCAATACCAGCTTTGCGTACAGGTGCATCAGATCACCGTTGACGGGCAAGTAGATCCTGGTGAGATTGCAAGTGCGTGTGCTAATTTTAGCCTCACCCAGGCACAACCGCCTGTGATAACTACACCGCAGGATGGACAGGAATTAAATCTCAATCTACCTAACACAGTTTTTTCATGGACACCTCCGATAGGTAATACCTTAGGTGCTGCAATTGTTTATGACCTGTATGTGGTAAAAGTGCCGCAGGGACAAGACCCCAACGATGCCATGAATGCAGCGGTGAATTACAAAGCCAACAATCCATTAATAAAAACAAACCTTACCGGTAACCAATATGTAACACAGCCTTATGATTTAAAATTAGACAGCAATCAATTGTATGCTGTGCAAGTGGTAGCAAGAGATATGAACAGACAGGTTAGTTTTAAAAATAATGGGAAAAGTGAAGTGGTAACATTTACCAAAGGAAAAATAAATGTACCTGGTATAATCATTACCGGGCCTATAGAAATTAAAAAGCCAAAACCTCCCAAACCCACATTTGGCGGATATGATGTATCTAATGTGGATCCGGTTCCATACAGCCAGCTAAAAGGAAAATTGTATTACCGGTTTAAAGATGCATTACCTTCTGCTAATAAAAATAAAACTATAGATCAACCAAAACCTGAAATAAAAGGTAATGCGGTTTTAATGGGAGATGATAAACTTAGTTATAATATTGACAATATTCCAATTGGAGATGCAGAACCTCTTGCCGGCAGAAAAATAAGCCTGGTAGTTACTTATCTTTTTACGGGTACCAGGAATTCAAATATAAAAGGAAACAAAAATGCAAATGAAGAGCCATTGAATAAAGAATCAAGCGATTTGTCTCCGGGAAATGCGGCTGATGCTGATAAAGTGCTTGCTACTACAGTAACCGGGTCTGATGGAAGTTTCCAATTTAATTTTGTGAACATTGAAAAAGATCTTGGACTGCTCAATAAAGATTATCAATATGCCAGTTCAGGAGGTGAGTTCTATAATAATGTAAAAGGAAAATTATATAAAGTGCTACGCCTGCGTGTGGAAGATAAATACTATTGCAGCCCGGATGTAAATATAAAAATTGATCCCTGGAAAGGTGTTGACCTCGGCACCGTTGTTTCGTATGTAAAAAGCTATTCTCTTAAAGTGAAAGTTACTACTACAAATGCTACATTCTGGGATATGGCACAAGGGCAGGGATCCCCATTACCTGCAATAACAACAATGCTCACACGAAAAAATATTTTTTCATCTATCCCTGCCAACGAAGGTGAAAATACCGGGGGTGGCAGAAAAATGACAACTACCACAAGGCAATTGGCAACACATGAAAGCGGTAAGGATGGCTTTGTAACATTTCGCCACCTGGTACAGCATGATCCGGATAATAAAACAGATCGCTATTATATAAAATGCGTGCCTGATGAAAAAAAAGGAAACTTTATTTTTAAGGAAAAGGAAGAAACTTACTATCCGCTATACAACGAAGAGCGCAACAATTTCCCCTTTAATTCAACGGGTGAATATATGCCTCCACCTGTTGAGGGCGGCTTCAATATAGCTGTTACTTATGGCCAGGATATTACCTGGAACCACGAATTGGAAATAAAAACATATATAGATAATATCGCCCTATATCCTTCCAGGCCACGCATTGCAGGTAAGGTACAGGATGCCACTAATCCGGAAGCTAAGGCTATAAGTGATGTAAAAGTGGTAATGATAAACAGTTATAAATACAGTTTGGATCCTTCCAAATTATTCAAAACAGTAAAAACAAATATTGAAGGCAGGTATGAATTTAATAACCTGGATATGGAGATTGGCGAATTTAAGCCGGGGTTAGTAACCACCGTAGAAGGTCCAACCCGTACCATTATCACAAAACCCGGAGGATATAAAGCTGGAACATTGCCGGCGAAACCACCCTATCCCCCATTAAAATGGGGACAACAATTACTTAACCAGGATTTTTTTCTTACACCCGATGGAATGCTTTCCGGTTATGTGGTTGATGAAAATGGGAATTCAGTGCATGCGGATATAGATGTGGATGGTTTTTCAAAAACCACAACTAAATTTGTATTTACTTATGATAAGAAGCCCACCCGTGCACCTGCAAATCCATCATCAGGCAATCTTACTTTAATAGCGCCTACAGGTTCAAAGGAATCATTTAGCATGATTGCTCCTTCAGGAAAAAGAAAAATAACTATTACCCCCACAGATAAAGCTTATGCGCCGAATGATACCACACTCATAGTTCCCAAAAGTGATAGCAAATCTTCACCTGTAAAGTTTGTAGTATTTCGTTCCCAAAAAAGACTTCGTTTTAAAATAGCGGAAATGCCATTCAATTACAAACCCCACCAATTGCAATTACCGGGAAGTACCGCCAAAGCTATTGCCGGCGCTAAAGTCAAATTGGATATTCCCGGAAAACCAATGACTCAAACAAGTGACAAAGACGGATATGTTAGCTTTATTTTTGACAACAGTGCATCCGATTTTGACTTTATCATTACGCCACCCGACAATGCAGATTACGAAGAAGGCCATTATAAAATTTCAGGTACAAAAAACACATTGCAAACGGTTACTTACGGTAATGCCTACCTGAAAAAAGCCGCTACTATTACCGGCACTATCACTTTAGGGCCTGATAAAAAAACACTGGCAGGTGCAGAAGTTTATATTGACATGGGTGCTGGTAAAAAACTATCAATCACTACAGGTACAGATGGTAAATATGTATTGAAAGGCGTACCAACTTCCCCGGTGGAAAAAACAGTATGGGCGGGTAAATCAGGAACTGTGCCCAATATCATCAGCCAATCTAAAAATATTACCATTAGTAATAACAACACCCTTGACTTTAATTTGATGAATGATAACGAACTGCTGATAGAAAATATTTATGGTTTTGACGCCGATATACAATCAAAAACAAAACAACCGGATGGCACGTGGCTGGTGAGCGGCAGCCTTATTCATCTTCCTGCAAACGATAATTTTTCTTTGCAGGATGACAAGCAATCCATTCCTTTTCATGATTTAAAAATTAAAAAAAGTGGTGAAACTAAAAATGGTATTCCGGTAGGTGTACCTGCTGAAAGTACGATGGCCACTGATCTGGCAAATATTAACTACTTTTGCAAAAATCATTTGGCATCATTCAGCACCCGGCTTCCGGTGACCAGTTGCAGTTAAAAGCAGAAAATCAAAAGGGGAAGTTGATGGGAAAAATGGCGATCCAAAAATCTTCCTTCCAGTTCACCCAGGAATATGTAAAATTTAATGATGACCCCAACGATGCCATGCTGCTCACAGAAAAAGCTGGTTCTTTCAATACCGATCTTCCTTCTATTGAAGCAAGCACTTCAGCCAAAAAGAAATTTGGCCTGGCCAATCTGAAAGGGCAAAAACTGAACTTTATATTACTTGGATTTAATGCAGATGCAGATGCTGCTCAATCCTGGATCCAGGACAATAGCATCAGTTTGCAAACCATCATTCATATCAACAGCTTGCCGGGAATGTCTCCCTCTACGATTGATGTGAATGCCGGAAATTTAGTAATACATCCTGATAAATTAGAACCACTAAAAGGCGACCAGCCTATTAAATTCAAATTAGAAAAATGGGATTTCATTGGTAGCAACTGGCAGTTGATACAAAGCAGCAGCAGCATTACCATGGCTACCGGCACGATTAAAACGGGAAGTATAGATGTACCTGTTTCCAATATTTCCATAGAACCCAACCACCTTGGCATCGGTAATTTTGATGTGAACAATCTTACACTGGCAGGCATTATACCAGTACATGTCATCACAACCACGCCTGCATTCGGATACAATAAGAGTATTGGTAATGACCAAAAAGCGCACTATGAATTGCGGCTCATTGGTGAAAATGGAAATCCTGGAGTGCTGATAAAAGAATTGCCCGGCATGAAGGCGGGTGATGAAATGAAATTCCAGAATTTTTCTCTCATCAGCAATGGAGAGCAAATGGTAAACCCCGGTAACCAGGGAAATTCAATTATGTTCTATAATATCATGAAAGTAAAACCTCTTGCATTTACCAGCGGTCAAGACTATGTAAATATGGATTGTGGTATAGACTTAAGCATTCCGCAATTGCAGGAAACCAGTGGCGTTATCCAGTTTTCAAAAGAGGCAGGAAAATTAAAACTATTGCTTTATCCTTTGAATGTATCACTGAAAGGGCCTGGTGGCGTGGACTTCAGTGCCAACGTACAATTTAATGACCATCCCCAAAATCTTACCGAAGGTAAATTCACTGCGCTCGGCACCATCCACGATAAAGAAGGAATTTCATTAAAAGGTATTTTAAATAAAACCACACAGGCAGCCTGGATACAGGTGGATCCTGAAAATCAAAAATTGCCATTGGGTGGCGGCAATACCAGCCTCGCAGATATTAAAGGAAAAATGGAAGCCGATATAAGCGCCGGTATTTGGAAGAACTTTATTTTCAGCGGGCGTATGGAGGGCTTCAAAGGAATGCAGGGCGATACGAGAAAAACATTTACCGTTACTGGTTCTATCAATGCAAACAAGGAAAAGGTGGAAGTGAAAAATATTCCTTCTGGCTTTGGCAATATTGGCCTTACTTATGATATCGCAAACAGTCGGTTTACAGGCAACCTGCAATTGGATAAACAAATAGGACCATTAAGTATGTCCGGAACTGCTGCTCTTTTGGTTGATCCCGGCGGATGGTATTTTCTTGCCGGAGGAAAATTAATAACACCCGGGCTGGGAGAAATGTCCGCAGGATTATTGATTGGAGATTACAATAGTATGCCTGGTAATGTAACCACGCAACTGATGCAATATGCTTACGATAAACATGTGCCGCCGAGTTTTCAGCATGGTATTTCCGGATTTTTCTTTACCGGAATGAAGACATTGCCTGTAATCAATATTCCAAACTACAGCATGAACCTGGGCATTATCAGCGCTTCATTTGGTGCAGAGGCCGGACTTGATGGCCGTTTGTGGATGGGCTTTAGCAATGCCGGTAATGAATATGGAATCGGAGCAATGGTTTTCGCACATGCATACCTGAAAGGTGCTTCTATTACCTGCACGAAGTTTGGAGCCGATGCCAGGGCTGAATTAGGAATTAAAGGAATGTATGCTACATCAACCGGGGCGTTTTCATTAAATGGCTGTGGAAGCTTTACCATTAGTGGCAGCATTGAACAATGTTTCCCAACACCTTGCTGGGATGGCATCTGCTGTAAATACTGTGCTGGCATCAGCAAGAGTGCAGGTATTAAAATAGATTTATTGTTAGATTCAAAAGGCAACACGGATATGTCATTTGGCTTTGGAAATTGCAGCGGGCAATCTACGATGTCGGGCAATTGGTGAGGGGGGCAATTAAGAATTAAAAATTTAAAATTAAAATTGGGATGGTGAGTTTAGATGCTAAATCTGAATTATAAAATTTAAAATCTTTTGATATCATGAAACGATTTATTTTTTTATGGCTGCTGTCTATCTGTATTCTTCCAGGTGCGATGGCGCAGGATAACGGCCAGCCAGGCGACTTGCCGGTAGCCAAGCCGGTTTCGCAGGGTGTATGGGTGTATCTCGGTAACCGCCTTCCGAAAAATATGCATTATCAAATAGAAAGGAAAAAAGAAAACACACAGCGTTATGAAAAAATCGGTGACGTTACTGCGCCGGTTTCAGAAATGGAAATAGAGAAACGGCAACAGTCTTATCAAAAATATTTTGAAAGCCTGGATGCCTTAAGTACAGCAGAAATAAAAAATCTTTGGCAAGGCCTGCAGTCTCACACTACTATTGACAGCATGTACAACAATAACCTTCCGATGATGCATTTACTGGCGGGTACCGCTTTTTTTGATAATACAGCCGATAAAAATTCAGCTTACTTTTACCGGGTAACATTATTGAACACAGACAATAAAAATATTTCACAAAAAGAAAGCAATGTTTCTTCTTCAATAAAAATGGTTTCATTGCCCAAAATAAATTTTTCCGGTAAACGATATGCCGATGGAAAACTTTCACTCACCTGGGCAGTAAAAGATAAAATAGATATGGCGCATTTTAATATCTATCGTACCGTTTTTGGGAAGGATGATTTTCATAGAATAAAAATTGAAAAAGGTATTTATTCAGATAAGGATTCTTTGAAATTGATGGGAATAGATTCATTGGGCAAACAGCCAGCCTGGTATGAATATAAAATAGCGCCGGTAGATGCTTTTGGAAATGAAGGCGAAATGCAGGGATATGTAAACGGCGGCAATTTGCAGGATTATTATGCGCCACCGGTCACCAATTTCAGAGTGGTAAACACACATCAAAATCATGAAGTGAAACTTGCCTGGCATTTCGAAAATAAAAAATACCTGAATGGTGTAGCTATTATGCGCAGCCTTATGTATGATTCCGGGTATAAAAGAATCGCTACCGTTCCCGTAGATGACAGTGTATTCACAGACATACTTCCTGTTTCAGGAGAAAACTATTATTATTATTTATTGCTGTTCAGCGCTAATAATGATCCCGTACCAACCGCTAAAATCTTTGCAACCTATACCGATGAAAATGCAAAACCCGAACCACCGAACGAGATAGATGCGACAAACATTGCTAATGGAATAAAAGTGTATTGGAAAAGTGAAGAGCCTTTTGGTAAAGGCTTTTATGTTTATCGCAGAAACAACCCGCAAGATGAATTTACACAAGTAAGTCCCTTAATGCCTGTGGGATCAGCCGTTTATTCATTTACTGATACCTCCCGCCAGTTACAGGCTGGTGAAGTGTATGAATATGTGGTGCGCACCATCAATGAAAATAATCAATTGAGTAACCCTTCAGATACGGTTACAGCAAATCCGGGAATTAAAAAAGCGATTGCTGCTCCTATGAATCTCAGGTACAGAAATGATGATGACCGCATTACCCTGTTGTGGGATGATATGAGGCCGTGGGAAAATGATTTGCTCGGTTATAAAGTGTTTAGGAAAACAGGCAATGGGAATTTTGAAAGAATGGCGAATGACAGTCTGCAACCGATGAAGAATTTTTATATAGATTCTACTTTACAAAAAGGAATAAGCTATTCTTATGCGGTTAGCGCTATAGATATTTCCGGGAATGAAAGTGAAAAATCCACAATTGTAACACCTGCAATTGTTGAACATTTACCTGCTTCTCCTTCCGGCATTACACTTAGCCAAACTGGTAATGAAATTTACATTTCATGGGGACAAATTGCCGGAGATATTGCATCCATAAAAATTTACAGATCAGAGACCGGGCAGCCGGCAAAAATAATAGGAACGGTGAACGATGCAGATTCGTTTACTGACAAAAATGTATCAAAAGGAAAATTATATTTTTATCAATTGGCATCCGTCAATAAAGAAAATAAGGAGGGACTATTGAGTGAGAAAATGGCTGTGAGGGTGAGATAAAAAAATATTAAAAATTCATTGAGGTTAATAAGATTATTATAAATAATAAGATTTATTAAGCGTTAGTGAAAATACGCATGATGAAATGTTTATGGCTCAATGATACAGAATTCACTCATGTAAAGTGTATCGAATAATAGGTGTAAGATCAGGGAAAACAAAAAGCCGTTGTAAAAAAACAACGGCTTTATAAATAAAGTGAATAGGTTAAGGTTTTTCGCCTGGCATTGCCGAAGCAGGAGCATGATGTTTTATATTTTCAATATTGGGACGGCTATGCGCATCTGTATTACGCAGGGTTTTCCAGCTATCTCCATCCCATAAAAATGCAATGATGAACCAAACAAATAATAGGAGAGGTGTTACAATTGTCATGATCAAATTGCGTACTTCATCGCCCAGGTGCATAAATACGGATACGATGTAATAGGCTTTAAATGCGGTGAGGATGCATATCACCCCTTTTACAAATAAGATAAGGCCCTCATTTCCCCCATACCAATGCCTGGCATGTCCGTAACCAAGCAGTAGTTCTGCTGCCGTAAGGAAAGAGAGTAGCCAAAATACTTTCCATATCCGGCTAGTATTTTCGGCAGGTGCATGCTCAAAAGTAATTTCTGATGTTGCTGAATGATTGCTCATAATAATATAAACTCAGTTTTTTTGAATGTTAAATTAGGTAGAAACACAGGAATACAAATACCCATACAAGATCTACAAAGTGCCAGTATAGCCCTGCTTTTTCTATCATTTCATAATGTCCACGCTGATCAAAATGACCCAGCCTGGTTTTAATAAGCATAATGGTATTTACGAGCACCCCGGTAAAAACGTGAAAGCCATGAAAGCCGGTAATGCCAAAGAAATATCCTCCAAACGCTACCGGTCCGGGTGTTGTTACATGCTCGGATGCCGCCAGCCCCAGGGCTGATAATTGCTCATGCGGTACAGCCGGTCCCCAGGGATTTTTAGATACTGTGGTTCCCCAGGTTTCAAGAGCGCCGTTTACTAAAACTTTATGTTCGCCTGTAATTAAATGCGTCCACTCCCACGCCTGGCAACTTAAGAAAGCAATACCACCCAGGATCGTTAAGATCATATATTTTTCTACCCCTTTACGATTCATGTGCCGCCCCTGGTGTACTGCCAGTACCATGGTAACGGAACTAAAGATGAGGATAAAGGTCATTAAACTTACAAAGGAAAGAGGTAAGTCCTGATGACCAAAACCCGGAAACGCATTAAACACCTGGTTGGGATCGGGCCAAAAGTTTACGCTAAAGCGAATGGTACCATAGCTTATAAGGAATGCGCCAAAAGTAAACGCATCACTCATTAAAAAATACCACATCATTACTTTACCGTATGTAGCATTAAAGGGGCTTTTACCCCCTGCCCACCATTTGGTTCCCTGAACTGTTGTTGTTGACATATTATGTAAATTCTAATACCTAAATTATTTTTTCGCTATTTGATCATTAATAAAAAAAGAAATAAATAAATCCACAATGCATCTACAAAATGCCAGTAAGTACTCGTTAACTCCACTGGCACAATGCTGTAATTCCTTACTTTATTACCAAATGCTTTTAGCATCATCACCAATAAAACAATAATTCCTCCCAATACATGTGCGGCATGCAAACCCACAATGATCCATAAAAATGAATATGACACATTGGATTTTAATGAGTGCCCCAGGTCAAACATTTGGACAAACCCAATTACCTGCAAAACAATAAAGAGAACACCCAGGAAAAAAGTGACAGCCATTAATGTTCTATACCGCAACATTAACCGGGCTTTGAAAGCTTTTTGAGCCATCCAGATACTCAGGCTGCTTAATAGAATAACACCTGTACTATACCAAAATACAACAGGTAAATTGAAGCTTTCCCAACCTACCTGGCTCCTTTTTACAATATAGGCACTCGTTAAGCCGGCAAACATCATTAAAATGCTGCCAATACCTACCCATAAAGTAAATTTATGAGGGTGTATTTTATTTCTCTGTTCCATGGCCACTAAACTCATACCGCTTATTGATCTTTATTTAAAAAAATTAAACTCCTTTATCTGCATACATACTAAGTAATACAATCATCAGGTAAAAATAAGAACTAAACATTACCAGCCTGGCGCTTGCACTATCCATTTTTATAAGGAGTTTCAAACTTACTCCTACCATCCAAACATTACAAGCAAACAATATCCAAAAACTTACGATTCCACTTATACCAAAATAGTAGGGTAACATCCCCACCGGGATCATCATCAAACTATACATTACCGATTGTATTGCCGTAAACTTTGTTGGCCCTTTATCAGCAGGCAATAGTTTAAACCCGGCTTTACTATAATCCTTATGCGCCAGCCATGCAATTGCCCAAAAATGTGGGAACTGCCATAAAAACTGGATTGCAAACAAAATCCATCCACCTGCACTAAAGCTATCGGTTGCAGCCACCCATCCAATAAGGCAGGGGAAAGCACCTGGAACAGCACCAACCAATACCGCTATCGAGTTTACTTTTTTTAGGGGTGTATAAATAAACCCGTATATAAATAAACTAAACAAACTGAGCATGGCACTTTGAAAATTGAAAAAATACCAAAGCATTCCAGCTCCCAAAACGGCAGCAATTGCAGCAAACGTATAGGCTTCTGCCTGGCTCATTCTACCTGCTGCCACCGGTCTTTTGGCTGTACGCATCATCATGGCATCTGTATCTTTTTCCATGGATTGGTTAATGGCATTTGATGCGCCTGTAACCAGCATACCTGCTATAAAAAGTAAAAGAACTTGTAGTAAGTCAAATCTCACATTGGGTGCAATCAGGTAACTTACTACCGTACTGAACACCACCATAAAACTTAAAGTGAACTTGATCAATAAAAAATAATCTTTCACTTTACTTGCCAGTACAAAACTTGATGAACCGGCTGTGGGGTTATTCTCCTGATGCTCCATTTATCACTCACTTTACGCTCCGTTTTTAAAAAAGCCGGAGACCTCCATCAATTATTTTATTTCAACATTTTCACTCGCACACATTCAAAAATCAAAACAACTTTTTATTTCTCTAATGAACGGATTCATTTTCTCCCACTGCTTCTGTTTGTGGAATATAGTCACGTCCGTCTTTTGAATAATCATAAGGCCAACGATGTACTTCAGGAATTTCACCTTCCCAGTTACCATGACCGGGGTTAATAGGTGTGGTCCATTCCAGCGTAGTGGCGCCCCATGGGTTAGTTGAAGTAACTTTTCTGCCTTTAAACATGCTATAAAAGAAATTTACAACAAACAGCAATTGGGTAATAAATACGATGATTGCAACTACTGAAATAAATTCATTTAGCCCACCAAACATTTTAAATGATTCCCAGTTGGCAAAATCATAATATCTACGTGGCATGCCTGCAAGCCCTTCATAATGCATAGGCCAAAAAATTAAGTAAGCGCCCACCAGGGTAATCCAAAAATGAACATAGGCAAGTGTATTATTCATATACCTTCCAAACATTTTAGGGAACCAATGATACAGGCCCGCAAACATTCCAAAGAAAGAGGCAACACCCATTACTAAGTGAAAGTGGGCAATATTAAAATACGTATCATGTAAGTGAATATCTAAACTGGAATTTCCGAGGTAAATACCGGTAAGGCCACCACTAATAAATAAACTTACAAAACCAATTGCAAAAAGCATCGCCGGGGTAAACCTGATATTTCCCCGCCACAACGTAGTAAGCCAGTTAAATACTTTGATGGAGGAAGGAACTGCAATCAATAATGTAAGAAGCACAAATACAGCCCCGGCAAAAGGATTCATACCCGTAACAAACATGTGGTGTGCCCATACCAGGAATGCAAGGATACAAATAGCAAACAATGATCCTACCATTGCCATGTAACCAAATATAGGTTTACGGCTGTTTACAGAAATAATTTCTGAAGCAATACCCATAGCAGGTAGCAGTATAATATAAACCTCAGGGTGGCCCAGGAACCAGAATAAATGCTGGAATAAAATGGCACTTCCGCCTTCATTTGGTAAAATTTTTCCAGCTACTACAATGTCACTTAAGAAAAAGCTGGTACCTAAGTTGCGATCAAAAATTAAAAGAATTACACCAGAAAATAATACAGGGAAAGCCAATACACCAAGTACTGCCGTAAAAAATAAACCCCAAATAGTTAATGGCATACGAGTCATGCTCATGCCTTTAGTACGCATATTTAGGATGGTGGTAATATAATTAAGGCCTCCCAATAATGATGATATAATAAATGTGGCCATTGAAATAAGCCATAAGTCCATTCCCGTTTTGCTTCCTTCAGAGGCTTCACCAAGTGCACTTAAAGGCGGGTACACTGTCCACCCACCACTTGCCGGGCCTGTTTGTACAAATAAGGAAGACAACATGATTACCGATGCAAGAAAGAAAAACCAATAGCTTAACATATTCAGCATGGGTGAAGCCATATCCCTGGCACCTATTTGGAGCGGTATTAAAAAGTTTGCAAAGGTTCCGCTTAAGCCGGCAGTTAATACAAAGAATACCAAAACAGTTCCATGCATAGTTACCAATGCATAATAAAATTCAGGATGCAGTTTACCGCCTGCAGCCCAATGGCCAAAAATATCTTCCAGCCAGGGGAAAGTGCTTTCGGGAAATCCTAACTGCAACCGAAATACCACGGAGAAAAATCCCCCAATGATGGCCCAGATAATCCCTGTAATTACAAATTGTTTAGAGATCATTTTATGATCCTGGCTAAAAATATATTTAGTAATAAAGGGTTCGTGATGATGCGCATGCGCTGCGTGTGCTCCTGCATGTGCCTGTGATTCCTGTAATGTAATTGCGGTGCTCATGTCTTTATATTTTTTCCCTTGTAGGAGAATCTATTTTAATTTTTTGCTTCCAGTTTTGCTATGGCTTTAGTTGCTGTTTCGGATTTTGTTACCTGGATACTGTTTTCAATGGCTGTGGGTGTAGTAGCATTTTGAGCCATCAAAGTTGAGTATTCTGATTTTTGTGCGGCCAACCATCTTTTATATTCTTCTTTTGTTTCCACCACTATTACGCCCCTCATCGTAAAATGTCCTTTTCCGCACATTTGGTCGCAGCTAATCTCATATACAAAATTGGGATTACCGGTGCGTTTCTGCATTTGCTTGGTTGTGTACTTTGGAGTAAACCAAAGGGTAGTAGGAATTCCCGGAACGGCATCCATTTTTAGCCTGAAATGATTAAGCCCCACATCGTGTATTACATCCATTGAATTAATAACAAGCTTTACCGGTACCCCTACTGGTAAATGCATTTCAGATGTACGAATATCATCATGGCTTGCAGGGTCATTAAAATCTACGCCTAGTGTATTGCCCGATGGGTTATTATATAATTTATAATTTTTCTTGCCCAGTACATTGTCTTTACCCGGATAGCGCATATCCCATCCAAACTGGTGACCTGTAATTTCAACTACATGTGCATTTTTGGGTGGCTCGCCGGTAAGTTTAAACCACAATCTTAAACCAAACACCACCAGGATCATAAAAGTAATGGCCGGCACTGTAGTCCAAAGTATTTCTAATTTATTATTATGCGGATAGTAAAAAGCTTTTTTCCCTTCTTTTTCCTGGTAACGGAAAGAAAACCAAAAAAGTAAAATTTGAGTAATAAAAAAAGCTAAACCGGTTATGGCTATCGTTACCATTAGCAAAGTATCAATAGATTCTCCCTCTACAGAGGCAGATCCCTGGGGCAGTAAGGTTTTACCATAAAATAAATGGTTACAATACCATACCCCGATAAGCCCCAGTATCAAGAAGCTAATCATTAAAAATCCATTGATCTTATTATTTTGTTTACGGGATGCTTCTTCTCCTTTCAAAACGCTTACATATTCGCTCGCTTTTGAAATTTGGAATATTACCACAAATAGAATAACACAAATCGCAATTAAAAAAAATGCCGTCATTTTATAAAATTTATCAGGCCATTTTAAGGCGCTGGCTATTTAATATTTCTCTTTTTCTTATCCGTTATAACTCTAAGTTAACTCAAAATTATTATTCTATCAGGTGTGGTGGATCATGCTCTCTTTCAGGTAAGGGTTATTCTTAGCCAACAAAGAGTTCTTAGTAACATAACGGCCCACACCCCACATAATAATGCCTATAAACAATGCCGCAATTCCCAATTCAAAGGGCATTAATTGTGCGTGTTCATGTAAAACACCTGGCATTACCATTTGATAAAAATTAATCCATTGACCAAAAATTACCAGGATACACATGAATAGCATAAGCGTCCAATTTCTTTTGGTACTTTTTTTCATTAATATGATTAATGGGCAAATGAAATTCAATATGAGATTTAAGAAAAACAATCCATGGTAGGGGCCACTATTATCGGCGGTACCAATCCTGTCTATAAAATACCTTGTTTCTTCTGTTTGGTTACTATACCAAATAAGCATGTATTGCGAAAACCATAAATAGGTCCAAAAAATTGAAAATGCAAATATAAATTTACCAATATCATGTAAATGTTCATCGGTTACATATTCCAATTGATTTTGATTGCGCAGGTAAATAACAAAGATACCAATGAGCGATAAGCCCGATACAAACGTACTGGCAAAAGTGTACCAGCTATACATGGTGCTATACCAATGAGCATCTAAACTCATCAACCATAACCAGGGTGTGGTAGAAGCTACAGTAAGACCGAATACTACTGTAAATAAAGAAGCCCAAACAGTATTTTTCCAAACCCATCTTTTACCTGTTTCATAATCCATAGTCCCCATCCTGTCGGACTCCAGGCTAAACTTTCTCATTTTTTGTCCCAGTAACCACCAAAGGCCAATGGATACGGCAGAGGCAATTAAAAAGAACCCGGGGTTTAAAAATCCCTCTTTCCCTTTTAATATTTTATCATGTGCAACTGCTTCTTTATCTAACCAATGATATATATCTGTGCGGCCACCAAAAACAATACACATTAATATGATTAAAGTAATAGCGCCCAGTATGGGTACCAGGCTGGATATGGCTTCGGGCACTCTGCGAAAAGCAACTTGCCAGCCACCATGAGCCATGGTAGTAACACAAATAAAGAACATAGATGCATTAACCGTCAATAACCAGTACGTACTATTTTGTAATAGTACAGCCCAAAATCGGGTACTGTTTACATTTTCACCATGGCCTGCATGAGCAGTAGGATGGTACATAATAAGGCCCCATAAAAGTGCAAGTACGCCTGCAATGAGCAAGGCCATTGTCCATTTTTTATATGCTCCCGGTAATTCAAATTGTTGGTTCATCTAAAAAAAATTATTTATGTTTTGATGAGTATAAAACCCGATCTAATTTATTTCTTTACTGTTGAATCATTTGTTGTTGTTGTAGCTGTGTTACTATCAGATGTCATCGTAACATCTACTCCCTGCAAACTGCGTATATATTTAATCACTTCCCAGCGTTGTTTACGATCTAGTTGTGATGCATAACTACCCATATTATTTTTACCATAGGTAATAGAGTAAAACATGGTGCCATCTGTCATGAGTTTATATACATCGCCGGTAAGGTTTGCCACACCGGGCACTTTTGCCGCAACGGGGCCTTGCCCTGTTCCTTTTGCATCGTGACATATTGCACAATTAATATTATACAAACGGCCAGCTTCCTGTAATCCTGCTTTGGTCATCCCGGCTATGGGGTTCTCTACTTTAGCGCTTATACGATACCCCACCGTATCATGAGCAATTATATATGGAAATAATTCCCCCCTCTTGATGGTTCCGGCAGGAGGCATCGCATTGTAATAAATTTTCTTACCGCCCACTTTATCTGGGTTGGTTGTAAATTTATTACTATCTAATTGCGCATACGATTCATATGCCCTGCTATAAGCCATATCTGGCATATAAACTCTACCGGGATCCCGATCGCTTCCGCAACCAACTGTAGCTATTGCAGCTACCAGTAAGCCCGCCATTAAATAAGTGATTCGTTTCATTTGTTATATATCAGCCTGCCTTTTCTGCAGGATTGGTTATACAATAATTAATTAAAAACCTACCTCGTCTCTATATAATTTTTGTTCTGTATCATACCGGCCTATCCACCATCCTGTTTCTGCTTCCTGCACATTAATATCTTCGGCGCCAGCGCTGTTTAAAAAACCTTGCAGCTCTGCTTCACTTGTATTGGGCGTGCACTCTATCGCCATTACAAATTTATCATCGGTTGCCTTTAAGCTAAAATGATGTTTTTTTACAAATGGAGCCAGTGTACACAGGTAACAAAATGTAAGCGTCATACCTATAGCTGAAAATAATACCGTTAACTCAAATGTGATGGGTATCCATGCTGGTAATGCAAAGTGCGGTTTACCCCCAATATTGAGCGGCCAGCTTTTTGTAAAAATCCAGCTTATAAATCCTAAGGCAGTAGCAGTACCTAAAGTTCCGTAGATAAACCCTGCCGTATGGATACTTGTTTCCCTAATACCCAGTGCATGGTCTAACCCATGTATTGGGAACGGGGTATAAACATCATGAATTTTGTACCCAGCTTTGCGTACATTTTTTACTGCGGGAAAGAGTACTTTCTCATCTGAAAAAGAACCTACCACAAATTTTTTTCTTCCTCCAGCCATAATATAATAATCTTATAATATTTTTTAATGCCGTCTTGCTGCTATTTCATTTCCTCTTAAAAAACCTTTTATTTATCAGTGTGCGTGTTCTACTTTTTCAATATAAAATTTCTCTGCATCTTCTTTCTCCATCTGCGTCATTTTTGCTTTATAATTTTCGCCACTCGTTTTTAATATGGCTTTAATTTCTGCCACCGCAATGATGGGGAAGAATTTAGCAAATATGAAGAAGCAGGTGAAAAATAATCCGAAGGTACCCAGGTAAAAACCAAGTTCCCATACCGAAGGTGAGTAATAAGTACTCCAGCTACTGGGTAAAAAATCCCGGTATATAGAGGTAACGATAATTACAAACCTTTCATACCACATACCAATATTTACAATGATGCTCATAAAGAAAGTAAACGTAACATTCCTTCTTAATTTTTGGCTCCAGAATACCTGTGGGGATGCTACGTTACAGAACATCATAAGCCAGTAACTCCAGCCATAAGGTGAATTTATATTTACCCTGTTTTCTTTAAATGCATACCATTCGTAAGGGTTTTGACCATACCAGGCAACAAATAATTCTGTAAGGTATGCGCAACCCACAATGCTACCCGTAAGTACAATTACTTTGTTCATGGCTTCTATATGGCCAATGGTAATATAATCCTGCAGGTTCATCACTTTTCGAACGATGATCAGGAGGGTTTGTACCATCGCAAACCCCGAAAAAATGGCGCCCGCCACAAAATAGGGTGGGAATATAGTTGTATGCCAGCCGGGTATTACCGAAGTAGCAAAGTCAAAAGATACAATTGTATGTACAGATAATACAAGGGGTGTACTTAAACCCGCAAGTACCAGCGATAGAGATTCATGGCGTTGCCAGTGCTTGGTACTTCCCGTCCAACCAAAAGCAACAACGCCGTAAAATAATTTCCTGAATTTGGTTTTTGCCCTGTCCCTTACCGTTGCCAGGTCAGGAATTAAACCCGAATACCAAAATAATAATGATACGGTAAAGTAAGTTGAAACCGCAAATACATCCCAAAGTAGCGGAGAGTTAAAATTCACCCATAATGGACCACGGGTATTTGGATAAGGGAAGATAAATGGCGCCAACCACACCCTACCCATATGCCATATTGGAAACTGGCCGGCACATATTACCGCAAAAATTGTCATGGCTTCTGCAGCCCGGTTTACGCCGGTACGCCATCCCTGGCGGAACAATAATAAGATCGCAGATATAAGGGTACCCGCATGGCCAATACCAATCCACCACACAAAGTTGGTAATATCCCAGCCCCAGCCAATGGTCTTATTAAGGTTCCACTGGCCAATACCGTAGGCTACATCCCGGTAAACACTATACACACCAAATAAAAGGAGTGCGATACTAATAGCAAAACCGATATACCAAAGCCTGCTGGGATTTGTTTCAATAGGGCCAATGATATCTTCGGTTATCTGGTGATAATTTTTATCGCCATCAACCAATGGTTCCCTAATCTGTGATTCGTATTTGAGTAATGACATATTAATTTATTACAGCAATAATTCTTATTAATAAAATTTAAACCTTTTATGAAGTTTTTTCTGCTTCTTTCTTTTCACCCGGCACCTGGTTCATTTCAGTTTCATCTGGTACTGGGTAAATATTATTCCGGTCTGTATTCCTCACTTTTGCCAGGTAACTTACGTTGGGTAATACGTGTAATTGTTCCATTACGTAAAAGTTACGGTCCGTTTGATCTTCATGCCTGATTTTATATACATCGCTTTCCTTATCATTTACATTACTAAAGCTAATGGCATGAGTAGGGCAAGCCTGCATACACGCTGTTTTTACATTGCGTACAATGGAGGGATCGCCTTGTTTTTTCGCTTCAAGTTTGCTGTCTTGTAAACGCTGAACGCAGAAAGAACATTTTTCAATAACCCCCCGGCTTCTTACTGTTACATCGGGATTCAGCACCATACGTGGCAGATCGTCATTCATCATAAATACAACTTCATCCAAATCTTTTCCACGTAAAGGTTCCTGGTTATTGGGGAAGCTATCAGCACCATTATAATCTAACCAGTTAAAGCGACGAACTTTATACGGGCAGTTGTTTGCACAATACCGGGTTCCGATACAACGGTTATATGTCATTTGGTTTAGCCCTTCACTGCTATGGTTTGTGGCTGCTACGGGGCATACATTTTCGCAAGGGGCATTATCGCAATGCTGGCAAAGCATGGGCTGAAAAACCACATCTGGGTTTTCCATATCACCGGCAAAATAACGATCAATACGAAGCCAATGCATATCATGATATCGCTGAACCTGAATTTTTCCTACTACGCTTACATTGTTTTCTGCAGAGCAGGCTACTACGCAGGCATGGCAACCCGTACAGGTATTCAGGTCAATATTCATTCCCCATTTAATGCCCGGCCTGTCATAAGTGGGGTACATGGTACCATCTTTATTAAAATCATCATACCCATGTGGTATTAATTGCTCTCTTTCGTGCCTGGCTTCTTCTAAAACTTCTTTGGGGTTAGCAATAAAGCTCTTCAAATTTGTTTCATAAATCACCGGGCGGTTTTCTGATGAGCTATGAACCTGCATTTGAGCCAGGGGATATACATCAGAACCGGATTTCTCAATGCTTGCGGGCGCTGAATAAATATTATTGGTACCATTAAATGAAGTAAAAATATAGGCATTCTTACCGGATTTATATGCGGCCCTTCCAATTCTTTCATAATTTACTTCATCTTTATCGCTTCGGCCTTTTCTACCGTATCCTACTGCAATGGCAATCGTATTTGCATTTAACCCCGGGATGATCATGGCAGGTAGTTCTAATGAACGGCCATTCACTGTAACTTTCACAACCGGTTTTTCGGGTGTTACTTCGTATTTATCTGCCTGGCGTTGATTATTCAAAAGGTCTAATGCTAATAAGGATTTTCCCATTGCCGGGCTTATCATTGCATAGTTATCCCAGGTTACCCTGGTAATCGGATCCGGCAATTCTTGCAACCAAGGATTGTTTGCATGGTTACCTGTACCTATTGAAACTTTTTCGTACAATACCACTTCTACATCGCCTGATTTTACAACGGCCAATTTAGTAGCAGCTTCAGCAAGGAGCGACCCGTTATAGGCTGCAGTTCCGGTGGGCATTACCGCCGGTTCTACAATACCATCTTGTAATGCTTTATCCCAATTTGTTTCGCCACCAAATTTTGCTGTCCAGTAATCTTTTAAATAACTATAATAATCGTTTTGTGTACCGGCATTTATAGTTATTGTTGCAGGTGCTTTTGCTATGGCGCTATCTTTTGCGGTAGCTGAACCAGTATTTACTGTGAGTTTAAATAAAGATTCCTGGAAAGGCCTGGTTTTGAATAAAGGGTTGATGGCGGGCTGTACCATACTGATATAGCCGGTTTGTGGTTCTGCATCACCCCAACTTTCTAACCAATGGCTGGATGGTATGATATATTTACAGTACTCAGAAGTTTCATCCATGGTACTGTTATACGAAACCGATACCGGTAATTTAGCTAAGCCGTCAGCAAATTTTTTGCCATCTGCTAAAGTATAAACCGGGTTACAATCATAAATTAATAATGCGCCTACATTTCCTGACATTACATCGTTAGCGAGTTGCATCATTTCTGTATCTACCCCCTTAGCCCTGTTATTGGTTAGGGCCCAGTTAATGGTAGTACCATTAGCGCCTATTGCTTCGTTGATGGCATTGATAACGATTTGAACATTTACATCGTTGCTTCCACAAACAACCAACCCGGCGCCTTTCGCAGCTTTTAGCTGTGCTACGGCCAGGTCTATTCCTTTTGCTAATTTTGCATCTTTAAGAGCAGGTGCATTTCCACTGCCTGTTAATTTTGCCAAAATGTTCAATGCAACAGCGCCTACTTCTGATGGCTTATGTGTAAAGCGATCATCAGCATTGCTACCGGTAAGGCTTAGCATACTTTCAAAATGAATATGGCGGCTTAACTGGGGATTGTCTTTATTGATCCGGCGATTTACGGCATACCCATTGCTGAACTCAACAGGGCTTATCCAGGTACCGAGGAAATCGGCTCCCAGGCTCACAATGGTTTTAGCTTTATCAAACTGGTAAGCAGGAATGGCCCTTTTACCATAATTGGCTTCATTCGCCATAAGGATACCACTATAGCTAACTGCATCATATTGTACATGCTTGCTACCAGGGTATTTTGCTAAAAACTTACCAATAAGATCGAGTGTAGTGGGTGAATTTACAGTAGATGTAAGTAAAACCACAGGTTTGCCATTTACAGCAGCCAATCCATCGGTAATCATTTTATCTATTGCAGCAAAGCTTGTTACTTCTTTATGATCACTGCCGCTTAATTGTAAGGGATGGCGTAAACGGGTGGGGTCATACAGATCCAAAACGCTGGACTGAACACGGGCGCTGGTACCACCTTTAGTAATAGAAGACATTTCATTTCCTTCTATTTTTATAGGCCGGCCTTCCCGCTGTTTTACCAATACACTTATGGCTTCGCCGGCATTGATATAAGTGCTGGCATAATAATTAGCCACGCCTGGAATTACATCATCGGGGCGGTGCAGGTATGGAACCGTTTTGCGTACGGGTGTTTTACAACTTGCCGCAATGGCAGCAGCAGCCGTACTAAAACCAAGATATTTTAAGAAATCTCTGCGTGGCGTTTTTGCATCGAGTAAACCTTTGCTATCTAACTCTTCTATAGGAAGCAACTCTTCATTAAATTCTTTCTTCACAGATTCCTGAAAAGCTTCAGACTGGGTCAACTCACCAAAATTTTGCCAGTATTTTTTGTTACTCATATTATTTAGCTAACCCAAATGGGTCTTTTAATCTCAGAATATAATTTTTAAACCCCTAAAACACTTTTAATAATGGCATTTTTGGCACTCGGTACCACCAATGCTTTCTACAGTTACACTATCCATTTTATGATTTTTAATATCGTTATGGAATTTTTCGTATATGCTGTAAAATTTATTTCCTTCGCCGGTTTTATTATTGTAAAAATCTACTTTAGTTTCCCGATGGCAGTTAATGCACCAGCCCATACTCAGGTCGCTAAATTGTTTCACTTCTGCCATTTTTTGAATTTCACCATGGCAGGTTTGGCAATTTTGTTTGCCCACTTTTACGTGTTGGCTATGGTTAAAATAAACATGATCTGGCAGGTTATGAATTTTTACCCAGGCAATTGGTTTTGCCCCGTCTGGAATACCATCGCCATTAGTATCGGGCTTATACTGTTTATTGGTAGCATCCCAGCCTGCATAAGCGTAAAGTTTTTTAATTTCTGCGGTACCATCTACTGCCGATCCATCGTCCCGAACCAATTTTAAATCGCCTTTATATTCATTAATAGCCACATGGCAATTCATACAAACATTTACGGAAGGTATGCCTGCTTGTTTACTATCTTGTGCACCGCCATGGCAATACAGGCAGCTTATTTGGTTTACACCGGCATGTACTTCATGAGAATAAAATATGGGTTGTACAGGTTTATAATTTGTTTGCCGGCCCAGCCCAATAATTCCATCTACTAAAAAGTAGCCTCCTACTGCAAACAGTACAATTACGGCAAGCATAATATAGGCTTTATTGCGATAGAAAGGTACAGGCTCACTTCTTTCAATTCCTTCTTTTTGATCGGTAAGTTTGCGCAGATTGCTGTTTACTTGTAATAATATTAAGGCAACTACAGCAAGAATTAAAGTAAGGATACCATATAGGAGTGAGTTGTTATCTTCTGAACCAGTGGTAGAAACAGCAGTTGCAGTACCCGGTGCAGTTTTGGGGGCTTCGGGTGCATAATTATCTACATATTTCATGATGGCATCAATCTCTTCATTTTTCAAAGAAGCGAATGAGGTCATCATGGTGGGTTTCCATTTATCGAATAATTCTTTTGCAAATGGATCCTTGGCAATCATGGCAGCAGGGTTGTGTACCCAATTATAAATCCAGTCGCCTGGTGGTACCCGGTCTTTCCAACCTTTTAATGCCGGACCTGCAAAGTCTTTATCTACTTTGTGGCAACTGGCACAATTTGCTTTAAAGAGGGCTTCCCCATCTTGTGCAAAAACAGTATTGGTTAAGGAGATACAAGTTAAGAGGAAAACACTTGTTAATATAATCTGAACGATTTTGCGATTGCGTCTCATACAGTTGTCAACTTTGTGGAAAATATCCGTGTTCGTGTGCAAAAATAAGGTTCACTGCCCACATTGTATCAACATTTGTTAAATTTTTTTTTGCATACCAGTATTGCATTTCAGCGAATTGTTGCATTTTCACTTGATGAATTGTCATAATCCTGTAACAAAAAAAGGAAAGAAAAATTTGATTGAATAGCTTGTATGTTTTCACAAAGATTTACTGCATTTTTGCAACATGCTAAAAAAATTACAAAGCAAATGGAAGGTTAGTGGCTGGCGTTTTGCCCTTATTTTAATCACTTTTACATTGGGCGGCAGCCTCTGTGGATGGCTTGGCCGAAAGTTATTATTATTAACCGGGCTGGAAAAAAACATTGGCTGGTTTATCCTTTATATCATTCTTATATCCTTATTATGGCCTATTTGTGTAATTGTGTTAAGTATATTTACCGGGCAATACATGTTTTTTAAAATTTATATTAAAAAAATATTTAGCAGGTTTTCATCAAAAAAAAAACAGAAATCGCAAGCCGAACCGGCATAGCCTTATTTGCAAGTGGACAGGGAAGCAATGCGGCCCGTATTATTTCTTATTTTTCGAACCATCCACTGGTAAGTATTCATTTAATTGTATGTAATAAACCCTCTGCCGGGGTATTGCTACATGCAAAAAACAATGATATCCCCATCCTGCTAATTGAAAAGGAAAGATTTTATAATGGAGATGCCTATCTCCCGGAATTAAAACATTTTAATATATCATGGATTGTTTTAGCCGGGTTTTTATGGAAAGTGCCTTCTTTATTAATACAAAATTTCAAAGGGCATATTATCAATATCCACCCGGCATTATTACCAAAATATGGAGGTAAAGGAATGTATGGCCACGCTGTTCATGAAGCTGTTATAAAAAGTAAGGATGTGCAAAGCGGTATTACCATTCATTATGTAGATGAACAGTACGATCATGGTGAAACCATTTTACAAGTTACCTGCCCGGTATTGAAAAATGATACAGCCGAAAGCCTTGCATCTAAAATTCACGAACTGGAACATGAACATTTTGCGCCTACCATTGAGAAACTCCTGCTAAAAAATTAATGGAATAAAATATCTTTATGCTTCATGAAAGTATTAATTGTAGATGACAATAAAATAGCCCGCTCTACGCTGGTTCAGTTGGCGAGCCAACTGTCTTATATTACCATTGCCGGTGAATGTGAAAATGCACTATCTGCCTATAACCATTTACAAAAAGAACCGGTTGACCTCCTGCTTTTAGATATTGAAATGCCCGGCATTACAGGAATTGAGCTTACCCGCAACATGGGGAAAAATGCCCCTCTGGTAATATTTATAACTTCAAAAAAAGAATATGCGGTAGAAGCTTTTGACCTGAATGTGGTAGATTATATTGTAAAACCCATTCTCCCCGCCCGGTTTTTACAAGCTATGGAAAGGGCTAAAGAAATTTTGGATACTAAAAATGACCAGTTACAAATTGACCAGGATGATATCCTATTTATAAGAGATACCAATATCATTCGCCGTATTAATAAAGCTGACATTTTATTTATTGAAGCCATGGGAGATTATGTAAAACTTTATACCACTCAAAAATATTATGCTGTGCATAGCACATTAAAAAAAATAGAAGACCGCTTATGTTCGCCGGCATTTATAAAAGTACACCGCTCTTATATTGTGGCGGTAGATAAAATTGATCAGCTTAAAGATGGAACCATCATCATAGGAGATAAAAGCATCCCGGTTTCAGATGCTTACCGGGCAAATTTAAACGCTCGCCTGAACATTATTTGAGTTTTAAGATTTGTTAATTACAGCCAAAACAAATGCATAGAGTGCAATGCTTTTTTAAAATTGCTGTACCTTACAATACACTTGAAATAACTTGAAATTATATACTAAAATCTTACTGGCATCGGTTTTTATCAGTTCCATTTTACTGGTTGTTTATTTACAGTTTAACACCAGCAGAAGTATCAATCAATTAATCCGGGGGAATGAAGACCTCATAAATGAGTTGCAGGTAAAATCACAAACCGAAGTACTTCAAAAAAATATTGCATCGCTTGAAAATAAAGTAAAATCTGCCGTAATAGAAGATTTACCAGATACCCGGCTTATTATTGATAGCGAATCAGAAAAAATAAAAACAACTTTTCACCTGCTTGACACTTTAAAAAACGATAGCAGTATTGCACCCTTGCTAGATGAACTGCATAAATTGATTGAAGAAAAGATTGCGTTTAATGTTAAGATCACCGAAATATTTAATACCGATGGCAAGGAGAGCGCTGAAGCGATGATCAATACCCACCTGGGAAGCTTGTTGAGTGATAGCATCCGTGCAAATATCCGGTTGATAGATATTGCACACCGGGAGAATATTACCAGCCTGATTGAAAAAGCAGACAGGAATGGCCAAAATGCAAAAACCCTGGGTACCATTATGGGATTAATTGCGGCTATGGCATCGGTGTTTACTTTTGGATACATCGCTTATAAAATGCGGGAACAGCAACAATTAATATCACTTTTAAAAACTTCAGAACAAAAAGCACTGGATGCCGCCACGATAAAAGAAAAATTTTTGGCAAATATGAGCCATGAAATAAGGACACCACTCAATATCATCCTCGGTTTTACACAACAATTACAGAAAAAGAAGCTAGATCCGGATATCAAAGAAGAAGTAGAAATCATTGAACAATCCGGAAATAGTTTACTTAGCATTGTGAACGATATCTTAGACCTTTCAAAAATAGAAGCCGGCATGATGCGTATAGAAAAAGCTGGTTTTTCTATCAGGGATACCGTACAAAATATGGAAAAAATGTTTGCTCCTAGGGCAGCCGCAAAAGGGCTACACTTTAATGTTCATATAGATTCTTCCATACCCAACATCGTAATTGGAGACGCAGAAAGACTTATGCAAATATTGGTAAACCTGGTAGGTAATGCTATAAAATTTACAGAGCATGGCAGCATTGCCATACGCATCATAGACCAGGGAAAAATAAATACAAATATTAAATTGGGTATTGTGGTAAGTGATACCGGGTTAGGCATTGCACCTCAAAAAATACAAAATATATTCAAACGGTTCAGCCAGTCAGATAATGCATTATCCCGTAAATATGGAGGTACCGGGCTTGGTTTGTCTATCGTACATGAGCTGGTTACATTACAAGATGGCAGTTTGCAGGTAGAAAGTGAACCAATGAAAGGAACCACTTTTATCTTATCCATTCCATACGATACTTCATTTGCCATACAAGCAATAGGAACAACCGAAAAAGAACCGGAAAACAATTTTATTGAATGGAGTAATTATAAAATTTTAATAGCAGAAGACAATACCATGAACCGCCTTTTGCTAAATAAAATATTTACTGGCTGGGGATTAAAATTTGATGAGGCAAAAAATGGACTGGAAGTAATTGATTATTTACAACAGCAAGATTACGACCTGCTGTTAATGGATGTACAAATGCCCGAAATGGATGGCTACCAAACAACAGAAGAAATACGCAACAAATTACAACTTACAATTCCTGTAATTGCGATGACGGCACATGCCATGCCCGGAGAAAAAGATAAATGTATTGCCCATGGCATGTCTGATTATATTGCCAAACCTATCAGGGAAAGAGAATTATTTACGCTTTTGCAAAAATGGTTACGATCCCTAAAAAAAGATCCACCCATTTCTTTTTCAACTATAAATTTATCTTATATGCGCTCCATTAGCCTGGGAAATATTGATTTTGAAAAAAAAATAACACAGGATTTTATTCATTGTATCCCCATAGAAATAAATACAATAAAGCAATATCAATTAGAACAAAACATAACAGCACTCCGCCAGGCTGCACATAATTTTAAAACCACTATCTCCATTATGGGATTAACCGAAAAACTAACCCCTACACTGGACGACCTGGAATACAAAACATTAAATGATAGTGAGTTTAATAAACTATATCGTACATTAGAAAAAATTTGCACTGCTGCTCTTGAAGAGGCCAAACAATTTTATACATCGTTATTATAAACCGTTTTAACGATAGTTTTTGCCCATATACCTTTTTTATCTTCCCGGCTTTCATATTTCTAAGCAATTTTGGTAGTAAATAATTTTTGCCATTAAAATAAGTCAAGATATGAAAAAGATAATTTTTGCTGTAGCAAGTTTAATCTTTATCAGCACTACCGCTTTCTGCCAAAATGCTCAATCGCTTTCAGATAGCCATAAAGAAATAAAAAAAGAAAAAAGAGTAATAAGAAGGGACCTTATAAGAAATGAAGTAGCTCCTGAATCAAAAACACAGTTTCAAAATGATTTTCCGGGAGCCAGTAATGTAACTTATTTGCATACCGGTCAATATGATAAAATTAGTTTTATCAATTCAAAAAAGATAAAACTGGATGCTTTTTATGATGCCAATCATGAACTCATTGGCACCGTAAAGAACATGGCTTATAAAAATATTCCCCAGTCTTTAAAAAATAAAATAGCGATTAAGTTCAAGGGATATACTGCCGACAACGCATTATTTTTTGATGACAATGAAGCAAACGAAACTGATATGATTCTTTATGAATCCACTTTTGACGATGCTGATAATTATTTTATTGAAATGCATAATGGTGCGGGTAAAATAGTGGTAAAAGCCAGCCCTGATGGAGTCATCTCATTATTTAAAAAAATAAAATAATACCCCAATATATCGCAGCGGGGCCCGGGTTTTACCGGGCCCTATTTGAATCAACATTAATAGTATAATTGGTAAATGAGTAACAGTCAAATATTTCAAACCCCATCAAAAAAGAGATGGAATATTTTTAAATGGAGTGGAAGGGTTATTTTATTGGTTTCCATAATCTCAATACCGGTTGTGATCTATACCCTTGCCCGGGGTATTGCACCGGGCTTACCTTTATTAAGCAGCCCGGCAGACACTTTACACCATCTTATAAACCCTACCATACCCAAAGGTTTAAGTAAAAAAGATCAAAAAAAATACAAAGGATTTATAACACTCCTTACAGAAAAAAATAAACCACACCCTTTACAAAAAGTACCCGATTCTGTAATAAAAGATAAAATAAGAGCTGCATTTTTTGTTGACTGGGATCCACAATCATTTGCATCTCTTCAAAAAAATATAACCAAATTAAATACCGTAGTTCCCGAATGGTTTTTTATTGACCCCAATACAGATTCTTTACAACCAAAAATTGATATGGATGCCCTGGCACTCATGAAAGAAAATAAAGTAAGGATACTCCCGCTTATCAATAATACCAATGCAATTACCGGAAATGGAAACTTTGATGGCAAAATATTACATCGCATTTTACACAATCCTCAAAAAAAAGAAAAACTAATTGCAGACCTTTTAAAATATGTAACACAATACCAGCTCCAGGGGATTAATATTGACTTTGAGGAGTTTAATGAAAAAGGAGATGAACCCATCATCGCCTTTCAACAGGAGCTTTACCAGGCGTTTCATAACCGTGGTCTTTTAGTAACACAGGATGTAATGCCCGAAGATGATGATTTTAATATAAAAGAATTATCAAAGTATAATGATTTTATTTTCCTGATGGCTTATGATGAACATTATGGTACCAGCACCCCCGGCCCCGTATGCAGCCAGCAATGGATTGAGAAAGCATTAGATGAAGCTGCAAAAGACATCCCTTCAGAAAAAATTATTCTTGCCCTTGCCGGTTATGGATACGATTGGCCCGCCAGTACCGAAGCCACTACCATTACTTATCAACAAGCGCTTGCTGGTGCCCGGCAATATAATGCAACAATTAATTTTGACAATACAAGTTACAATAACGGTTATCAATATACCGATGGTGATGGCATAAAACACCAGGTTTATTTTGCTGATGCGGCTACCAACTTTAATACCATGCGCTTTGCAGATGAGTATGGTACAGCCGGTACTGCACTTTGGCGGTTAGGCAGCGAAGATGACAGGCTTTGGGCATTTTACGGACGCAACCTTTCTAATGAAGCGATGCAAAAAAATTCATTCAATTTTTCAGTTTTTAATCATGTAAATACACCGGTAGCCAGCCCGGATTATATTGGCGACGGAGAAGTGCTGAATGTAATTGCCACCCCACAGCCCGGAATTATTTCTATACAATATGATAGCACAGAAAAATTAGTATCTGAACAAAAATATCTGCAGTTGCCCACCAAATATGTGATAAAAAAATACGGCACTGTGCAACAGCAGGTATTGCTTACGTTTGATGATGGCCCCGACCCTGAATTTACACCTCAAATTTTAGACATCTTAAAAAGAGAACATGTTCCCGCTGCTTTCTTTGTGGTGGGCGTTCAGGCAGAAGCAAACTTGCCCTTATTAAAACAAATTTACAAAGATGGGTTCGAAATTGGGAACCACACATTCACCCATCCCAATATTGCGGAAGTGAGTAGTAAACGAGCAGTAGCCGAAATGGAATCTACCCGGCTGCTTATTGAAGCAGCTACCGGCCATAGTACCGTTTTATTCAGGGCGCCATTTAATGCAGATGCAGAGCCAAGCAAAGAGGTTGAGTTAAAACCTATTGCCATAAGCAGGCAAAAAAATTATTATACGATTGGAGAAAGTATTGACCCCAATGATTGGGTACCGGGTGTACCGGCAGATAGTATTTACAACCGGGTAGTAAGCCAATATGAAGCGAATCCTGAAAAAGGAATTATTTTATTGCATGATGCAGGTGGCAACCGCCAGGCTACAGTAGATGCGCTACCAGGAATCATTCAGTATTTTAAAAAAAGAAATATAAAATTTATAACAGTAGCCGACCTTTTAAAAACAACCAAGGCAGTGATTATGCCTCCTGTTCATAATAACCTAATGGCCACCAATGCGATTATTATTGGTGAGTGGTATTATTTTCAGGAAGCGCTGAATTATGCATTCTGGACTGCCATCATACTGGGCCTGTTACGTATTTTAATGTTGGGTATTATGGTTTTTTTACAAAAAACAAAAAGACCCATTGAGCAAATGACTGAGCCCAAATCATTTCCTAAAGTAAGTATTATAGTACCGGCTTATAACGAAGAAGTAAATGCTATAAAAACTATTGAAAATTTATTATTACAAGATTATCCATCTTTCAGCATTGAGTTTGTAGATGATGGCTCACAGGATAAAACTTTCGAAAAAGTTTTAAGTGCTTTTAAAAATCACCCTAAAGTAAATGTGCATCATAAGGCGAATGGAGGTAAAGCCTCTGCTTTAAATTATGGGCTATTAAAAAGTGATGCAGATTATGTAATGTGTATTGATGCCGATACCCAATTAAAGCATGATGCATTAAGGCAATTGATGAAATATTTTATGGATCCGGGGTTACAATCAAAAATGCAGGTAGGCGCTGTTGCCGGAAATGTAAAAGTGGGCAATAAAAACACAATCCTTACCCGCTGGCAAAATATTGAATACATAACAGCTCAAAATTTTGAACGCAGGGCATTCGATCTTATTAATGGCATTACCGTTGTACCCGGTGCCATTGGGGCATTTAAGAAAGAAGCAATTTTTAATGCCGGGGGTTTTACTACCGATACCCTTGCAGAAGACTGCGACCTTACCATTAGAATTATAAAAAATGGATACCGGGTAGTAAATTGTACCGAAGCCATTGCCGTTACAGAAGCGCCTGAAACGCTCAGCCAATTTATGAAACAACGCTTTCGCTGGAGCTATGGCATCATGCAATCATTTTGGAAAAACAGGGATGCTTGTTTCAGGCCAAAATACAAGGGATTGGGTATGGTAGCGCTTCCGGGTGTACTTATCTTTCAAATTATTTTACCCATTATTGCACCGCTGGCAGATTTTATGCTCCTATTTAGTTTAATTTGGAACCGGCACAATTCAGCGAGCCTGCATAAAATAGGATGGTTCTATTTATTGTTTATCCTGGTAGATATCAGCGTAAGCCTTTTAGCCTTTAGCTATGAAAAGGAAAATAAATTACAATTACTTTGGTTAATCCCTCAACGTTTTGTGTATCGTCAATTAATGTATCTTATCTTATTCAAATCAATACGTAAAGCCCTTAAAGGAGAAACTCAGGGATGGGGTGAGCTAAAAAGAACTGGAAATGTAAAACAGGTAAATCAATATTCTCATTCATAATTCAACAATGATAAAGTATGATTCACCGATAGTTTTTGCCGTTTTACCTATTTATTGATTGTTTCCCTGCGTTCTCGCATTAATTTTATCCTGTCATTATTCATCAACACAAATAAAAATAAATGAAAAAATTATTCTTAGCAGCTTTAATCCTGGCAGGATTAAGTTTTAATGCAATGGCGCAAACAACACCTACTGCAAAAAAAGCAGAAGTAAAAAAAGCAAGTAACACCGCCATGGCTACTACTAAGTTGCCTGCTAAATCTACCACAGTTGCAACCAATACTAAAGTAGCAAAAGTATCCCCGGCTGCTACTACAGGTTCAAAATTAAAAAAGGATGGCACGCCCGATAAAAGATATGCCGCCAATAAACACCTAAAAAAAGACGGTACACCCGACAAAAGATACAAAAGCAACAAGAAAAAAAGTTAACCGCAAGAATATAGATACCCTTGAAAAAATTAGTTGATACTGGGTTTTGGCTTACATTTTTGGATGGATAAATAAACACAGGTGGTTTTTGAATGAGAAGGCTCCTATAACAGGGAGCCTTTTTCTATTCATCAGTAAACAATCAGTTCATAAAAATTTTCGGGTTGCAAATACTTTTGAGCCAACTCCTGTAATTCTTCAGGTTTACTATTCTTAATGGCTTCTACAGAACTATAAAAATAATCTTCACCCAGTCCATTTAAAATAATATTCTTCCATTTTGCAATAATATGAAAAGGACCATCCAGGTCGCCCAGCAAACTCCCCATCATATAATTCTGCACCAATTTTAATTCTTCATTACTTACCGGGGCATCTCTCAACAATTTCATTTCTTTATACACTTCTTCAATCAATGGTTCACAATATTCCAGGCCGGCCTCTGTGCTTATCATCCAGGCACTTTCCTGTATATGGTTTTGTAAATAACTGTATATGCCATAGGTATAGCCCTTTTCTTCCCGAATATTACTCATGAGCCGGGAACCAAAATAACCTCCAAAAATATTATTCAATACAATGGCTTTTTTAAAATCAGGATGATGCCTGTTGGGAAATGAAGCCGCCATGCGAATAGCACCCTGCACTGCATGTTCATCATTTTTTATGCGCCATTTTTTTTCAGAAGAAGGATCAGCTGGTAAAGGCTTTAATAAATAATCAGGTTTTTTTAAAGGCATTTTTCCAAAATATTCATTTAATATACCCATGATATTTAAAGGCAATTTTCCTGCAACAAAAATTACACAACTTCCCTGTAAGTAATATTGTTCATAAAAGTTTTTAAGTAATGCTACATCCAGGGCGTCAATTTCAGGCTCGTTAGAGTATGCTGCATAAGGATGTTTTTCGCCATATAATAAACGATCAATTTTACGGCCTGCTACAAACTCACATTTTTTTTGATTTACCTGCAAACGCTGTTTGCTGTTTTGTTTAAAAATTTCGAGTTCTTTCTCGGGAAATACAGAATCGCTAATCATTTCTGCAACTATACCCACTCCTTTTTCAGCATGACGATTTAAGCAATGTAAAGAAACCGTTGCTGTTTCATTATAACAAGACCTGCTGCAATAAGAACCGTAGTAATCAAATGCTTCGTTAAGTTCGTAAGCATTTTTTGAAGAGGTTCCGTTTTTAAGCATAAAGTTTGTAGCCGCAGCTACTCCTTGCTGTTGCTCAAACCAATTACCTGCATAAAAAACCCATTCTATTTGCAAAACATCCTGCTCGCCGGCATCAATACAATAAACCGGTATCCCATTATCTAAAGCATAATATTGGTAAGGTTTTAACTGCAGGTTAAAATTTACGGCATCTACTATGGAAGGGGCTATTTTTCTGTTCAAAATTTTTAATTGTTACTTAAATAATAAAGTGTGCTGCAATTGTTGTTTGTAAAAACTTGTTTGCACTCCTGTAATACATCGTATGCTGTTACCGCCCGGTATTTTTCCAACTCGGTATTAATTAAGTTCGCATCTCCCAGCATTTCATAATTGGCAAGGCTGGCAGCACGGTTGGCAAGGCTCATATCTTCAAAAGCCATGGCGCTCTCCGTACGGTTTTTTATTTTCTCCAGTTCGGATTCTGTAATACCATTTGATTTTAATTTTTCTAATTCATCATTGATGGCATCATCTGCATCTTTAATATGCACGCCTTTTACCAATTTTCCATCTATTACCAGCAGGCCTGCATCGGTGCTACCCAAATGATAACAATCAATATTGCTAAACAATTTTTTCTCTTTCACCAATGCTTGAAATAACCGGGAGGAGCCTCCGCCGCCCAATACTTCAGTAATCAGGTCTGCCCTGTAATACCGGTCGCTAATCCTGTCTTCAATATGCCAGCATTTATAAATTGCATCTAATGGAACATCGGCTTTCACTTCTAAAAACCGGGGAAACTCCTGCATGGGTTCGGCAGGTAGGTTCCGTTCATATTTGGGGCCGGGCGCAATATCCCCAAACCATTTTTGGGCAAGTATTTTTATTTGTTCTGTTTTTACATTACCGGCTACCACCATCACTGCATTGCGTGGATTGTAATGCTTTTTAAAAAATGCTTTTACATCGGGCAACGTCACCTCTTCTATATGTTGCAATTTTTCGCCAATGGTCATCCACCTGTAAGGATGAGATTGATAAGCCAGCGCCCTTAATTTATGCCATACATCACCATAGGGTTTATTAATATAGTTTTCCTTAAACTCTTCGCACACTACTTTACGCTGCACCTCCAGGCTTTTTGCATTAAAGGCAAGGCTTAGCATCCGGTCGCTTTCGAGCCAAAAAGCAGTTTCAATATTTTCTGCCGGTAGTTGACAATAATAATTTGTAAGATCATTGGTAGTATATGCATTATTATCGCCGCCAGCCCGTTGCAGGGGTTCATCATAATCTTTAATGTGAATACTTCCACCAAACATCAAATGTTCAAACAAATGGGCAAAACCTGTTTTATTGGGATCTTCGTCCCTGGCGCCTACATCGTACATTACATCCAGTACGGCCATGGGTGTGCTGGTATCCGGGTGAACAATTACACGTAAGCCATTGGGTAATGTAAACTTTTCAAAATGAATCATAGTTTGCAAATTTATTAAAACTATGTTGTACAAATTTCAGGAACAAAAACAATCCCGGTTATCCATCAAACTGAATACAATTGATATTTTTTACCTTTGAAATAAGTTATCTCCTATGTATCATCCTGACGAAATTAAAATTTTACAAAAACAAAGCCATAACTGGCTATCATATGTTTCAAATACCAATCAAGAAAAAAAAGCGCCAGGAACCGTTGAAGACCTGCGCCAGGTTTTACGTTTTCATGAAAACAGGTATTATGTAATGAACGATCCGCTGCTGAGCGATTTTGAGTATGATAGCCTTTTTAAATATTTAGAAAAATGGGAGAAAGAGGACCCGTCTATTATTACCAAAGATTCACCTACACAAAGAGTAGGTATCGGTTTGATAAAAGATTTCCCAAAAAGGCAGCATTTAGTGCCCATGCTATCATTAGAAAATTCTTACAATGCCGATGACCTGCTGGATTGGGACCGTAAGGCAAGAGAATTGAGTAAACTCGCTGAGATTGAATATTGCGTGGAACCCAAGTTTGATGGCGCCAGTATTTCTGTGGTATATGATCATGATCAGCTAAGCCGTGGCCTCACCCGTGGCGATGGAGAAACAGGCGATGATATTACGCCAAACATTAAACAAATAAGGACCCTGCCGCTCTCTGCAAAATTTAGCAATTATGGTATAGAGCAAATTGAAATAAGGGGAGAAGTATTGATGAATAAAAATAATTTTAAACAGTATAATGAAGCGCTGATAGAAGAAGGAACGCCCCCTTTGGCCAATCCCCGCAATGCGGCTGCCGGAAGTTTGCGTATAAAAGATCCATTCATAGTAAGCAAAAGAAACCTTGAAGCTTTTTTATACCATGTAAGTTATTTTACCCTTACTGCACAAAGCGGCCTTGAACCTAAAACACATTCCGGCATGTTGGAAATGTTGTGGATCCTTGGATTTAGAAGCCCTAAACAAGAGATGAAAGTGGTAACAGGCATACAGGGCGTGATACAATACATTACTTCGTTTGAAGAAAAGCGGGACAGCCTTCCTTATGAAATTGATGGAATGGTAATAAAAGTTAACGACTTGCATTTGCAAGATCAATTGGGTAACACATCGCACCATCCACGGTGGGCTATTGCATATAAATTTAAAGCCCGGCAGGCAACCAGTCAATTGCTGGGAGTTGAGTTCCAGGTAGGGCGTACAGGTGCCGTAACACCAGTTGCAAAAATAAAACCGGTACAGGTTGGGGGCGTTACCGTAAGTAGTATTTCTATTCACAATGAAGATTATATTAAAGATAAAGACCTGATGATAGGAGATGCCATCCTTATTGAAAGGAGTGGCGATGTGATACCGCAAATTGTAAAATCGTTACCCGAATTACGAAATGGAAATGAAACCTTGATTGAATTTCCAAAAAAATGCCCGGTATGCCATACTGCCTTATTTAAGCCGGTAGATGAAGCGGTATGGCGATGTGTAAATATTAATTGTGAGGCACAGATCATAGAACGGATCATCCATTTTGTAAGTAAAGATGCGATGGATATCCGCAGTTTTGGTGAAGCCAATGTTAGGCGTTTTTATAGCCTGGGTATTTTACCGGATGTACCTTCTATCTATACTTTGGATTTTGAAACAATAAAAAAAATAGAAGGCTTTGGCATTAAATCAGCAGAAAATTTACAGCAAGCCATTGAAAGCAGTAAAAACCAGTCTTTGCACCGGCTTATTTATGCATTAGGCATCCGCTTTGTAGGAGAAACCACGGCTAAAACATTGGCACAGTCTATTGATCATGTATATGACCTGGCAAAATTATCTCCCGAAAAATTAATGTTATTTGAAGATGTGGGTGTAAAAGTTGCCAACAGTATTTATGAGTTTTTTAAAAATGAAGACAATTTAAAAATGCTCCAAAAGCTGGAACAACTGGGTGTATCCTTACAACGAAAAGAGAATATGCCTGTTTCAGGCGATTTAGCCGGGCAAACATTTTTGTTTACAGGCACTTTACAAGAATTAAAAAGAAGCGAGGCTGAAACGATGGTTGAAAACCTGGGTGGTAAAATTGTAAGTGGCGTAAGCAGTAAACTTCATTACCTGGTGGTGGGCGAAGATGCCGGCAGTAAGCTTGAAAAAGCAAAAAAGATACCTTCTATTAAAATCTTAAATGAAAAAGATTTCTTAACCCTGATGAATAAATAATGGATCCTTATTTTAGTTTATGATAGACCCCAATACTTTAAAATTCTTAACCATTCTCCAAAAGAATAATAACAAACCCTGGTTTGATGAGCATAAGCAAAGGTACCTGGAAGCTAAAGAAAATTTTGTAAATTTTGTAGCAGAACTTCTTGAATCAATGTGTGATTTTGATAAAAGCCTGCTGCACCTGGAACCCAAAAATTGCTGCTTTAGAATAAACCGGGATGTGCGTTTTAGTAAAAATAAAATGCCTTATAAAAATAATATGGCAGCTTATATAAATGAAACCGGTAAAAAAGGAGAAGGCCCGGGATATTATTTTCACATGCAACCAGGAAAAAGCTTTTTAGCAGCAGGGATATGGATGCCCAATCCAGAAAACCTTGCCAGGATAAGGCAAGAGATTGATTATAATTATTTACAGTTTAAAAAAATCATTAACAACAATACATTTAAAAATGAATTCCCCGGCGGGCTTTCTGCAGAAGATAAATTGAAGCGCCCGCCAAAAGGTTATGAAGAAAGTAACCCTGCAATTGATGTATTAAAAAATAAAAGTTTTATTGTAACCCATACACTTAGCGATAAAGAAATATTAAACCCCTCACTTACGGGAAATTTGAGTAAATCGTTTAAACTGGCATTTCCATTTATCCGGTTCTTAAAGACAGCCATCGGGGAGATATAAAAAACGGCCAGTGATAAACATCACCGGCCTTGCTTACCTCTGAAACCACAAGAAAAAGTTATTGAGGTATATATATAATCTATTAAACAAAAAATTATTGAAAAAAAATCGGTGATTTTTATAAAGAATGTTGGAAATGAGAAGTTTTCAGGAATACAGGCTTCAGATAAGATAGAATTGGAACGCTTTATTAGGCAGGTGGTAAAATTAATATTTTTATTTAAAACAAGTAACTTTTTCTCTGTTATTTAGCAATATTTGATTTTTTAAGCTCCTTTTTCGCCAAATCCATCAGTTTCCCTTTTTTATAATGATACCACCAGGAAGGGGATGTTTTTTTCATTAGGGTATCAATACCCCGCATTCCAAATAGCTTCCAAACCCCGTTCAGCTTGCCTCCCAGGCCTTTTTGCATAGCTCTCAGGCTCATTGCAAAACCCGATTCAATATATTCCATGTGGTGCCAATACCCCGCAGGCATAAATAAGGTATCGCCATGTTCTAAAATCACCTCGTAACCCTTAGCTAATTTTACAGCCGGGAAATTATCATAATCAAAATGCTCTGAATAATGGGCATAGTTTGCCAGGCTTAATACTTCCCATGGTTTTCTGTATAATTTATACTGCTCTTCAAAGGGAAAAAGCAGTACCCTTTTTTTACCTATAAACTGAGTATGCAGAATATGACTCATATCTATATCGAAATGCATGTGTGTAATAGCACCCTCGCCGCCCACAAAAAGCATCGGGTATTTTTTTACAAAACCTTTCATGTATTCATCCGGCCAGGTAAAGTCTTCATTTAGTTGTGGCGCATGTTGAAATATATTAAAAAGGAAAATCCGTAAATCAAGGGGGCCTTCTTTTACTTTTTTTAAATAATCACCAAACATCATATAAGCATCTGCAGTATTAATGGGGGTATAAGAGTCGCTTTTAATATTGTTATATACGCCTACTTCTTTTTGGCCTACCACATCAATAAAAAAATCCCAATCCCACTTTTTATATGCAGGCCATTGTTTTGCCAGCCCGGTAATCACCAGTGGTTTCATAGTTTCGTAATAATTTTTCTTAAAATCAGCAGGGCTTATCTCCGTTACTTTATCAACCGGTTTCAGTTGCATGGGAAAAAATTTAAAAGCAAAAATAGTAAATAGGGGGCTGTACAAAAAAGATAAAAACTGCTTATTCTTTTTACATACAATTTGCTTATTTTAACAAAAATGAATTTATCATTATTCATTATTTGATAGCATCTTTGTTTATACCATATAGCTATTTATTATTCGTTTTGAAATTTAATTTTAATTCCATATTACATCCCTTTTCTTCTTTACGTAAGCGTACTAAGATTATCGTCATAGTGATGATCTTATTGGGAGTTTGGTTTTGGTTCAGTTTGCCGGCTACTTTGTTTCATGCGCCCACCAGTTATATTCTTGAAGATAAAGAGGGTAACCTGTTAAACGCAATGATTGCTGAAGATGGGCAATGGCGTTTTCCGCCTGGAAAAGATTTACCCAAAAAATTTGTGGATTGCATTGTAACGTATGAAGACAAACGTTTTTTTTATCATCCCGGTGTAGATCCGGGCGCCCTGGTACGTGCCATAATACATAATACAAAAAATAAAACCGGCAGGCAGGGTGGCAGTACCCTGACCATGCAAGTGATACGGCTTTGGAAACAAAACAATAAAAGAACAATCTGGAATAAAGCCAAAGAAAGTATCCTGGCCCTCAGGTTAGAATGCTCGTATAGCAAGAAAGAAATCTTGAATTTATATGCATCCAATGCCCCTTTTGGAGGTAATGTAGTAGGCCTGGAAGCTGCAGCCTGGAGGTATTATGGCCGCAATCCCAGTAATCTTAGCTGGGGCGAAATGGCTGCTTTAGCGGTACTACCAAATGCACCATCGCTGGTACACCCGGGAAAAAACCGGGACATCCTGTTGCAAAAAAGAAATAGCTTATTGGATAAATTGGTACAGGAAAATAAAATTGATGCAGCAAGCGGTGACTTAGCAAAGCTGGAGCCACTTCCCGGTATGCCGAATGCCCTGCCGCAATTAGCCCCGCATCTTTTTCAGCGTTTTAAAAAAGACCATATACCAGGCCAAACAACAAGGCTAAAAACCAGCATTGACCCGGTTTTGCAATTGAATACCGCAAATATTATTCAGCAACATCACAACCGGTTAAAAGGGAATGGCATCAATAATTTGTGTGCCTTAGTAATGCGTGTAGAAACAGGTGAAGTATTGGCATATATTGGAAATGTAAATGATCCGAAAAATAAAGAAACTGAAGCTGCAGTAGATATTATTGCGGCACCCCGAAGCCCGGGCAGTGCTTTAAAACCTGTATTATACACTTCGGCATTGCACGATGGGTTAATATTACCGCACAGCCTGATACCCGATATTCCCATGCAGGTTGGGGGCTATTCACCAAAAAACTTTGAGCTCTCTTATGATGGTGCCGTACCGGCAGATATGGCACTGGCACGCAGTTTAAATATCCCCGCAGTAAAATTGCTGATGCAATATAAATACACCCGGTTTTATGAAACTTTAAAGCAAGCTGGCATTACCACATTAAATCAACCGGCAGATCATTATGGTTTAAGCCTGATATTGGGGGGCTGTGAAGTAAACCTGTGGGATATGGCCGGTATGTATGCCTCAATGGCAAGGGCATTAAATCATCAATCTAAAAATAAAGGGAAAGTATTGGCTAATGATTTTCATCCACCTGTTTATAACACCGGTATAAAAACAGAAAATAAACAAGGTAATATGCCGATGGATGCTGTTTCACTTTGGTATTGTTTTAAAGCCATGCAGGAAGTAATGCGGCCCGGGGAAGAGGGGCTTTGGCAACAATTTGGTTCTTCTCAAAATATTGCATGGAAAACAGGCACCAGTTTTGGCTTTCGGGATGCCTGGGCAATTGGTATTACCCCAAAATATGTGGTAGCCGTTTGGGCCGGAAATGCAGATGGCGAAGGCCGCCCGGGACTGATTGGTGTACAAGCTGCCGCACCGGTTATGTTTGATATTTTCAGATTGCTCCCTCCATCGGGCAGTTTTGAGAAACCCGCCAATGCCTTTTCATTTGTAGCCACATGCAGGCAATCCGGCTTTCGTGCAGGAAATGATTGTGCTGATATTGATACGATCATGGTGCCGCTAAATGGAGTAAAATCTCCGCAATGCCCGTATCATAAAATAATAAATGTAGATGCTACCGGCCAGTATCGTGTTACAGAAGCTTGCGAAAGCCCACAAAATATGCAGCACAAAAGTTGGTTTATTTTATCTCCTGCAATGGAGTATTATTACAGGCAACGAAATGCAGATTATAAACCGCTGCCCCCTTTTAAAGATGGATGTGGTAATGAAAATACAAATCCCATTGAGATCATTTATCCGCAGCAAAATGCAAAAATTTATGTGCCATTAGAAATGAGTGGAGAAAAAGGAAAAACAATTTTTACTGCAGCACACCGGAATCCCAATGCCAGGATCTTTTGGAGTTTGGACGATCAGTATATTACGACCACTCAAAATATTCATCAATTGGCATTAAATCCATCCAGGGGTAAACATATTATAACTTTAGTTGATGAATATGGAAACCGGGTAAGCCGCAGCTTTGAGATTATAGATAAAGACTAACTGACTTGCACTTACCATTTTATTATAATATATTTACAGCATATTTAATGAAAAATGGGGAAAAACCCCGTTGCTTATGTTTAAAAAATATGCAAGATTTGCATTAAATATTCCCTAACAAAGCTAATTGAAATGAAGCCTATTCCTTCAAGGATTATATATCTTACCCTTATAGCTCTCTTATTTGCAATGGCAGGCTTAGCCGCTGATGTAGTATTTCACAGTTTTTACAGTTTCCTGTTTTTCTTTATAACCGGATTTATCATTTTAATCGTTGTTATGGTAGATCTTTTTATGAATGTTATAAGAAAGAAACCCGAATAAATTCTCTCCTTTTCATTTTCTATTTAAGTTTTTATTAACGAGGTAAAACAAAAAGCAAACTAAACTTTTGTTTTAAGCAGTTGTCAAAATACTGTAAACCGCATGTTTTTGATAACAACAATAAAGATTAAGAAAATGAAAAAAATTATACCCATCCTCAGTTTAGCCATATTATTTACCGCATGTAAAAGCAATAACAGTGCAGATAATGCTGTACCCATATTATTAACTCCAGATAATACTAACATTCAAACAGCATCTGCCGATACCATGGTGAGTAATGAACCCATAGCAAAAGCGATCAGGAAAAACTCAAATAAACCTACGGTTGTAGAGAAAACCATCGTAGTGTACAGGGAACCTAAAAAAGCGGCCGTTGAAGTAGCAATGCCTACACCCGCTGCGCCTCCAGTAGTAACAGCACCTGTTCCCGAAAGTTCAACATTACCTCCCGCAGCCGGAACAGATAATACTACAGCCAGTACAGGAACTCCCGGAGATGCCGGAGCAGGAACAGATACTGAAGTTCCTGAAAAGAAAACAGGCATTAGTAAATCTGCCAAGGGAGCTATTATTGGTGGTGTAGGCGGTGCAGTGGTAGGAGCTGTAATTGGTAAAAATGCAAAAGGCGCCATCCTTGGTGGTGTAATTGGCGCTGCCGGTGGTTATGTATTAGGCCGTAAACAAGATAAAAAAGATGGAAGAATAGAATTTAGCCATTAAAAAACAAATACCCTATGTATAAAAGAGCCGCCTCTTTAAAAAGAGTGCGGCATTTTTTTTGTAAAACAATTTTACTCTTTTGTCTTAAATTTTTCAATGGCTTTTTTGGTAAATGAACTCAACACCAATCTTCCGCTTACGGCTGCCCTTTCTACCAGCAGTTTATCCCAATGTTCGGTGCCTTGCCAAAAAATATTTTTTAATTCATGCATTGCTGCCGGGTTTGCATGGGCTAAACTATGTGCCAACCGATTTATGGATTCATCCATGTTGTGAATATTTTCATGTACCTCGGCAAAGAGGCCTTTCTTTTTTGCCCAATCGCTGTTACGCCACATGGAAGCATCTATTGCTAAAGCACTAAAAGCAGCTTTGCCCATTTTCCTTTCTACTGCAGGGCCTACTACAAATGGGCCTATCCCAATCGCCAACTCACTTAATTTTATAGAAGCGCCTTCTATTGCAATTGCATAATCGGCTGCTGCTGCCAAACCCACTCCACCGCCAACACATTTACCTTGTACCCTGGCAATTACAAATTTTCCACAACTGCGTATAGCATTTATAACATGTGCAAAACCACTAAAAAAAGCCAGTCCCTCTTTTTCAGTTTTTATACTCATCAATTCATCAAATGAGGCGCCCGCACAAAATGCTTTTTCACCGGCACTTTTTAAAATAATAACACGGGTTTCTGCATGGGTACCTGCATAGTGGATTTCTTTTGCCAGTGTTTCTAAAATTTTAGACGGAAGTGAATTGCTTTGAGGGTGAAAAAATTCAATGTGGGTAACACCTTGCCTGGTATCCACTTTTACATAACCTTCTGAAATGTGTTGTTGCATCTTTTATTGTATTTTATTTTTCATCTGAACCATGGTAAGGATGGTGCCCACGCCTGTAAGTTCATCGGTATCATCAAAAATTTCCACATACCATTTCACAATCCCTTTGGGAATTTCCATCCCTTTTACATACGTGATATTGGCATTTACATCTTTGGTTTCCTGTGCAATTTTTTCTTTACAGGTAAACCGGATATATATACTCATACCCGGGTAAACTGGTTTTGTAAAACGTAGTTCATCAATTCCGTAATTTAACAATACCGGGTTTTTTTCAAAACTATCTACAAATAAACCGGCGGCCATACTCATGATCAAATATCCATGTGCTACTTGCTGATCAAACATAGTTCCGGAAAAATCGGTATTGGTTTTATGAGCATAAAAATGATCACCGCTCAACTCTGCAAATTTATCAATATCATCAGAACTGATCATTCTTTTTTCGGTAATTAACTGATCGCCTACCAACAATTCTTCAAAATACATTTTAAAAGGATGCACTTCTGAAGTGTTACCATGTGCATACGGTTGAAATACATTACTGATTGCCGTAATCATAGTAGGCGAGCCTTGTATGGCGGTACGTTGCAGGTAATGCTTTATACCTCTTAAGCCTCCCATTTCTTCGCCACCACCCGCCCGGCCGGGGCCGCCATGTACCAATAAAGGTAAGGGTGAGCCATGCCCTGTACTTTCTGCTGCACATTCATTATTTAATATTAAAATGCGGCCATGATAGGTAGCCGCACCCAGCGTATACGATCTTGCCAAGGAAGGGCTCGAAGTAACAATGGTACTGCATAAACTCCCTTTCCCCAATTTACTTAAAGCAATGGCTTCATCCACATTCCTGTAAGGCATCATTGTACTTACCGGCCCAAATGCTTCTATTTCGTGAGGTTCCGATGATTTAAATGGATTTTCATTTTGCAATAAAAGCGGGCTTATAAAAGCGCCTGTTTGTGCATCTGCATCTATCACCGAAACAGTATCTAAAGAACCATACATGATTTGTGAAGATGCAAGTAATTTTTGTACCTGTGTTTTTACTTCAGTCCTTTGTTCATTACCTGCCAGTGACCCCATCCTCACTTTATCGTTCAACGGGTTACCGATGAGCGTTTTTTGCAAGAGCGGGATCAGTGATTTTTTCACATCTTCTAATTTATTTTCAGGAACAAAAATCCTTCTAATAGCAGTACATTTTTGGCCTGCTTTTACCGTCATTTCTTTTTTTACTTCTTTAATAAAAATATCCCAATCAGGTTTTCCGGGTTCCACATCTTCACCCAAGACAATGCAGTTTAATGAATCTGCTTCCATATTAAAAGGTACCGATTCTCTTACAATCGCTTCGCCCGATTTTAATTTTATACCGGTAGTGGCAGACCCGGTAAAAGTTACTACATCCTGCGACTGCACATGATTTAAAATATCGCCTGCACTTCCACATAAAAGTTGCAATGCTCCCTCCGGTAATATATTTGATGCAATAATTTCTTTTACTACTGCTTCTGTTACATAACTGGTAACGGTAGCAGGTTTCACTACCGCCGGAATGCCGGCAAGCAAGTTCACTGCAATTTTTTCTAACATGCCCCACACCGGGAAATTGTAAGCATTTATATGTATGGCAACCCCTTCTTTAGGAACTAAAAGGTGATGTGCCATAAATGTATTTTGCTTACTTAATGAAATGGGATCGCCATCTAAACAAAAAAAATCATCCGGTAATTTGCGGCGTAGCGATGCATTTGAAAACAGGTTGCCGATGCCGCCTTCTATATCTATCCAGCTATCTACTTTGGTAGCGCCGGTTTTATAACTAATCTTGTAAAATTTATCTTTATGTGCTAATAAATGCAAGGCGAGTGCCCGTAACATTCTGCCCCTTTGTTGAAAACTCATTTTCCGCAGGGCGGGATTGCCCACGGTACGGGCAAAATCCAGCACGCCTTTAAAATCAATTCCTTTAGTAGTGGCAGCCGCAATGGGAGTTCCGGTCACGGCATCAAAAAGTAATTGTCCTTCCCCATCTCCTGTAATCCATTCTCCTTTTATGTAGTTATTTAATTTTTGCATCATATTTGTAGTTAAATGACTAATTTATTAAAATTAATGTATGAAATTCCTTATCATTTTGCTTTTTACACTCACTCAATGTTGCAGTACGCATCAGCAAAAGTCAACTATTGCAAATATAGAAGATAGTACCGCTGAAAGTACAAAGGGTGTACCCGCATGTATTCAAAAAATGATTATACAATTTAGCAGTGAAGAACGCCAAAACCCGCCGCATAAAATTTACAGTTATACTTACCATGGAGAAACGGTGTATTATATCAATGCAGCCTGTTGCGATAATTTTAATGATTTATATAATAGTGATTGCCAGTTGCTGGGCCATCCGGATGGAGGCATTACCGGGCGTGGTGATGGTACCATGCAAGATTTTAATAAAACCAAAACGGATGAAAAATTAATTTGGGAAGACCCCCGCAAGCCTTAAGGTTTTTTGGTTTCGTTCCAGGTTTTATAGTTTTTTTGACGGGGTTGTTCTTCTCCCGGTAATTCTGTTAAAGATTCGCAGGCTTCCCAATGCAAAAACATTTCTTGCGGGAGTTGTTGGTACAAAGTGGTGCCTGCAGATTTCCATTGTATCATATCATCCGTTACTTCTTTAATTTTTCTTGCCGGGTTACCCACAATCAGGCTTCTTTTTTCAAACACTTCATCGGCTTTAATAAAACTTAACGCACCCACAATACACTCATCGCCCAATACTACATTATCCATTAAAACAGCATTCATCCCTACCAGGCAATTTTGGCCAATGGTTGCACCATGAATGATCGCACCATGGCCAATATGGCTTCCTTGTTTTAATAACACAGTGACTCCCGGAAACATGTGAACAGTACAATTTTCCTGGACATTACACCCATCTTCTAAAATAATTTTTCCCCAATCGCCACGGAGTGCCGCACCCGGGCCAATATAACAATGCCTGCCAATGATAACTTGCCCCGTTACGGCTGCTTGCGGATGTACAAAAGAAGTTTTATCAACAAAAGGTGTATGTTCTTTAAAGCGATAAAGCATAAAAAATTAGATTAGTTTATCAATAATAGAAAATGAGGTACAAAGAATAACCTCTCTTTATATCGTATCCACCAATTTCCGGGCTGTTCTGAAACAGGTGCCTTTAAAGAAGGCTACCAAATGCTCATGCTGATTGGTTATTTTAATATGATATAGCCCGGTAGATTTACCATTGTGTATTTCAAGCGCTTCGGCAATCAATTCATCATCTACCTGTACCGGCTTTGTGAAGTTGATGGAGGTATCTAATGCTACTGATAAATTATTTCGGTTATTACAGGCAAATGCAAAAGCGCTATCTGCCAGCGAGAAGGCAATACCACCATGTACAATCCCAAAACCATTCAGCATTTCGGTGCGAACTTTCATTTTTATTTTACTATATCCCTCCTTGATTTCTAATACAGAAATTCCGAGCCACTGGCTAAACAAGTCATGTTTCATCATGTGATCCACTACTGCAGTGGCCTTTTCATCATTGGTCATAGCGTATATTTTATTGCCCTTTAAATATCGGAATCCTTTTTTCAATGAATGCTTTTACGCCTTCGGCATAATCTGTGGTAGCGGCAGCTTTCGATTGTAATTCATCTTCTTTTTTTAATTGTGTTATAAAATCATTTTGTAAAGATGCATTTAAAGCCTGTTTGGTAAAAGCGAGTCCCCTGGTAGGCATTTGTGATAACGTATTGGCGATGGCGAAACTTTCTTCTTCAAATTTTTCATTTGTAAACACTTTATAGATCATCCCCATTTTTTCTGCATCTACCGCATTGATTCTTTCTCCCAGCATCATAATGGCACTCGCTTTTTGAAAACCAATTAACCGGGGTAAAGTAAATGTACCACCACTATCAGGAATTAATCCAATTTTACTAAACGCTTGTATAAAAGAAGCTGATTCTGCGGCAACTACAATATCGGCACAAAGCGCAATATTAGCTCCTGCGCCTGCTGCTACACCATTTACAGCACACACGATTGGTTTTTCAATTTGCCGGATCCTTGTTACAACCGGGTTATAATGTTCGGCTAATATAAGTTCCATGGCGGGTGCATTTTCTCCCTGGAGTTCAGCCAGGTCCTGGCCTGCAGAAAAGGCTTTACCTACGCCAGTAATATAAATACAACGCACTTTTATATCCTTTGCTGCATCATCTAATTTTTGTTGAAGGTTCAATGCCATTTCCCTGTTAAATGAATTAAACTTTTCGGGCCTGTTCAATTTAATAATGGCAACAGCTCCTTTATTTTCTATTATTATTGAATCCATATTTTACTTATATTTTAATATTAGGCATCAAACCCTTTTACATCTTTATGCCCAATCAGGTATTCTTCTACACGGGTATAATTCCTGTCGGGTGCACTTACCCTATAAAGATATACTGCATCCTGATTATCCTTAGCTGATTTCAAACAACGAAAATCAAAATCATTGCGATTAAAGAAATCTTCCAATTCCATTTTAAAAGCAATCCCCAAATTCCCGGTTCGTATCCGATAATCTTTCACTTTATGAAACCGCTCAATAAATCGTTGCAAGGGTTCTAATATAAATAACACCACTACTACAATAACGGATACTACAATGGTGAGTGTGTAATTATGATAACCAATAGCCATACCCAGTGCAGCCGTAACCCATATTAAAGCTGCCGTAGTAAGGCCATTTACAGAAATACCTTCTTTAAAAATTACACCCGCCCCAATAAAACCTATACCGGTAACTATATTACTGGCAATACGATCGGCACTGCCATTGGCTGCTTCTTTTGATAAAATTGTATAGAGGCAGGCACCTACACATATTAATATCATGGTTCTAAACCCCGCAGGTTTGCTCCTGAATTCCCTTTCCATTCCAATGATTGCACCAATGATAAAAGCAAAAAAGACCTGGGCGGCCCCTTCAAAATAAACTGTAAAATCCATGAATTAAATGTACGCAAAAATTAATGAAGGAAATTTTATAAATATAAAATCGAACGATGGATATCAGCCATTTTTCTTAATGGCATTTAAAATAATCGAAAGGTTCTTTACAAGCATCACATTGGTATAAAGCCTTACAAGCGGTAGAGCCAAACTCACTTACCCGGTGCGTATGATAAGAATTGCAAAGGGGGCATTGTACCGCTTCATGGGGTGCAAATAAATCATTGTTACAAACCTGTTGCCTGGCATTGGGAGGTGCAATACCGTAGGATTTCAATTTTTCTTTCCCGGATTCACTCATCCAATCGGTGGTCCATGCAGGAGAAAGCACATGGGTTATTTGTATGTTTTGATACCCGGCTGCCAATAATTCCATACGGATATTTGTTGCAATCATATCCATCGCCGGGCAGCCGGAATAGGTAGGAGTAATTACAATTTCAAGCGTATGGGGTGCTATATTTACGGCTCGTACAATACCGAGGTCCAGTATCGTAAGTACAGGTACTTCAGGATCGGTAATATGAGCCAGTAAATCCCACACTTTTTTTTCTTCTTGTTTAATATCTAATGTTTGTTTTTGCATCATTACCAGTTTGCATCAGGGTACATTCGTTGCAGGTATTGCATTTCTGCCAATAGGAAACCCATGTGTTCTGTATGTATTCCTTTTTTGCCACCACTTTGCATAAATATATTCCCGGCGGGCAGTTGCAATGTAGCTTCTTCTAATATGGAGCGTACCTGTGATAGCCATTGTTTTTTTATACTTGCCAAATCAATCTCATTATTTTCAAAACCGGCTGGCATAAACATTTCGCCGGTATATGGCCAAAGGAATTGAAGCGCTTGTTTCATACGTTGGTTACTCTCTGCTGTACCATCGCCCAGGCGCATTACCCATTCACCACTCCAGCGCACATGATAAAGAACTTCTTTCAGAGATTTTTCGGCAATAGCGGACAGTTGTGCATCCTGGCCCTGTAATAATTGGGTATATAAACCTTTGCAGAAAACACTATAAAAGAACTGGCGTAAAACAGTTTGAGCCCAATCTCCTTTGGGTAATTCACAAAGCAAAATATTTTTAAACTCTCTTTCGGTTCTGCGGTATGCCAGGCTATCTTCGGTAGCGATATTACCCGGCATATTACCAGATTGATTAACCAGGCTGGCAGCGTACTGGTAAAAGTTACGGGCCTGTCCCAAAAGATCGAGTGTAATATTGGTGATGGCAATATCCTGTTCTAAAACGGGGCCATGCCCGCACCATTCTGCATTACGCTGTGAGAGAATGAGGTTAGCGTCTGCCAGTGATAGGATGAAATTTATCTGTTGCATGATTTGTTTCAGTTACGTTATTTCCGTTTTTTATGCATTCTTTTTTTACATGTGTTTTACCTCATCGGGCAATTCATAAAAACTGGGATGCCGGTACACTTTATCTTCTGCAGGATCAAAGAAACTCTCCGCATCATCCGGATTGCTGGCATGTATATTTTTACTTTCTACCACCCATATACTCACACCTTCCTGCCGGCGGGTATAAACATCCCTGGCGTTTTCGATAGCCATGGTAGCATCGGCTGCTTTTAAACTTCCGGCATGTTTATGATCAAGGCCCCTTTTACTACGGATAAAAACTTCCCATAGAGGCCATGCGGCTGTGTCGGCCTTGGCTATATATGCGGCTCCGCTTCCGGGTTCATCAGGAATGTCTCCGTAATACAGCTTTTTTATAAATTGATGATTCATGTTTTTTATTTTAAATAAGATTCGATAATATTTTTATGCGGCGCTAACTGTTTTTATTTTATTCTTTTTTTCAGCATACGCCAATGCGGCTTCTCTTACCCAGGCGCCTTGTTCATGCGCTTTTATCCGGGCATCAATCCTTTCTTTATTACAAGGGCCATTTCCTTTTACCACATTCCAAAACTCTTCCCAGTTTATTTCACCAAAATCATAAGATTTTTTTTGTTCATTCCATTTTAAGTGTGGATCGGGAAGCGTCATGCCCAGCAATTTTATTTGTTCAGCAATCATATCAACAAAATTTTGGCGGAGTTCATCATTGCTCTTTCTTTTTATTTTCCATTTCATGCTTTGATCGCTATTGGTGCTCTCACTGTCTTTGGGGCCAAACATCATGAGGCTGGGCCACCACCAGCGGTTTATAGCATCCTGGCACATTTCTTTTTGAGCGGCTGTTCCTTTGCTTAAAATCAATAATGTTTCAAAGCCCTGGCGCTGGTGAAAGCTTTCCTCTTTACATATACGCACCATTGCCCTTGCGTAAGGCCCGTAAGAGGTTCGGCAGAGCATTACCTGGTTTAAAATAGCAGCACCATCTACCAGCCAGCCGATCGCCCCCATATCTGCCCAGGTAAGTGTGGGGTAAT
>Ga0138256_10000174_pt1 | contig 75618 bp, 66 predicted proteins | sample KNB2016incub_MG_FD_105486 | JGI IMG/M metagenome (GOLD analysis project Ga0138256, IMG submission 105486) | Active sludge microbial communities from wastewater in Klosterneuburg, Austria - KNB2014incub_MG | ecosystem: Engineered > WWTP > Activated sludge > Unclassified | place: Austria...
GAGTGCTCTACTCGATAAAGTCTGAAACCACGCTTCAGACACAAAATTATTCAAATCTATCAGCGTATTCTTTTTGTCAATGAACTCAATATACTCGCAACCGCCCTTTTCGGCGGCACGCTATATCTTTCCCTTGACTTCGAACCCGTCTTTAGAGACGGGCTTCTGACACCGTGGTATCCACGAAACCTGGTTGCTATTGCTTCCGGTTCTGACAGGGATCGGTCTGGCTTTTGTCTTGACGTCTAGTTTGTTTTCGGAGTGATCTTCAGCGACAGGCGGAAGTTCGCGGTTCGCGCGCCGCCGGCCTTTTTGCGGACAAAGAAATAATAATCGCTGTCTTGCGGCAGCGTGAGCGTGAGCGTGGGTGAACTTTCAAACTCGGTTTCGACATCGGCTTCGTTCGAGAACACACGGAAATCGAATGCACTCGGCCGCGAATTCCGTATCGTGATCTCGGAACCGCTTTTTGCACGGAAGACGTATTCCATCTCTTGTCCGTTTGCGAGGCGGCCTTGAACGATAGTTTCCTTTTCGCCGACCGTGATGCGTCTCGATTCTGCCTTGCCGCCTTGCGCCGAAGCGCTCATACCCGCCGCACAGAAAGCGATCGAGACGAGGATCGCGAGGAAAGTTTTTGATGTTATCGACGCGGACATTGTCTGTTATTCTAGCAGACACGAAGGATGCGCATATGTTCAAACCCGAAACGACGGAATTCGATCCGTATTACAGCAAGTACCTGAGTCTCGTGCCCGAAGCCGATATACGCAACGTGTTCGCTGCGCAGCCGGCGGAATTGCGTGTCGCGCTGCAAGGCCTGCCGGAAGCACGCGGCACATTTGCTTACGACGACGGAAAGTGGACGATCAAAGAGGTCTTAAGCCACATTATCGACACCGAGCGGATATTTGCATACCGAATGCTGCGGATCTCGCGCGGCGATACGACGCCGCTTCCCGGATACGATCAGGAGAACCCCGGATATATCGGTTTTTCGAGGGCGAATGAGCGTAGTTTCGACGACCTGCTCAGTGAATTCGACCATGTCCGGCTTTCTAACTCCTTGATGCTCAACAATATGGACGAGGCCGCTCTGAAGCGTATTGGAATCGCGAACGACAGTCCGATCTCGGTTCGTGCCCTTGCCGGCATTTCGGTCGGACACGTTCGCCATCACCTCAACATTCTGAAGGAACGCTATCTTGGGTGATCGGCGTTTCGATGCAATAGTGATCGGCGGCGGTGCGGCCGGGCTTTTCTGTGCGATCGAGGCCGGCAGGCGCGGCAAGCGCGTCGCCGTTCTCGAACGGAACAGCCAGGTCGGCCGGAAGATCATTATTTCTGGCGGCGGACGTTGCAACTTCACGAACCTTGACGTCAGAAGCGAGCACTTCATCTCGCAGAATCCGCATTTTGCAAAGTCCGCGCTTGCAGGATTTACGCCGCAGGATTTTATCCAACTCGTAAAGCGGCACAAGATCCCGTTTCAGGAAAAAAAGCACGGCCAGTTGTTCTGTCGCGGATCGTCGCGTGCGATCGTCGAGATGTTGCTTGCCGAGGCGAAAGCCGCGAAAGTAAAGATCGTAACCGGTGCAGAGATCAAGGGCGTCGAACACGCCGGGCATTTCGTCATTCGCACCGACGCATCGAGTTTCGAGGCCGATAACCTTGTCGTGGCGTCCGGAGGGCTTTCTTTTCCGAAAGTTGGGGCGACAGGTGTCGGATACGACATCGCGAGGCAATTCGGGCATACGATCGTCGAGACGCGCCCTTCGCTCGTCGCCTTGAGGCTCAAGGGAAGGGCATTTCCCGGCCTTTCGGGCGTCTCTGCCGACGCGGAGGTGCGTTGCGGCGGTGCGGCATTCCGCGAGAGCATTCTATTCACTCACAGAGGCCTTTCAGGCCCGGCGATCCTGCAGATCTCGAACTACTGGTCGCCCGACAAACCCGTTCAGATCGATCTGCTGCCGGACACAGACCTTTTCGAGTTTTTTGAAGAAAATAGCGATTCGCGAATGCAGATCGGCAACATTTTGTCGGAGCGTCTTTCGAAACCTATCGTCGAAGCCTTTTTGCCGCAGGCGGTTAGAAAAAAAACGGTCGCAGAGATAGACGCAGCAGCGCAGGCCGACATCATCACCGCGTTAAAGAATTGGCAGCCGCATTTTGACGCGACCGAGGGCTGGGACCGTGCGGAAGTAACCTTAGGCGGCGTTTCGACCAAAGATATCTCTTCCCAAACGATGGGCTCAAAGTTACAGCCGGGGCTCTATTTCATCGGCGAAGTTCTGGACGTGACGGGCTGGCTCGGCGGATACAACTTTCAGTGGGCGTGGGCTTCGGGAGCCGCGGCAGGACGTACGATCTAACGGCTTGCAGGCGCAAAACGAGTTGACAGGTATTGCATAACACACTACGATAGCGTATCTCACCCTACCGGTGCGCTAAGAAAAATTCCAAAGAGGTTCCAAATGAAGCCACTTCATATTTGTTTGATACTATTGGCCGTGCTTAGTTCAGGTCTCATACCAACTCAGGCTCAAGATTTGTCGCGAGTTGGCTCAACGAAAATTTCGGACCAAATTCCAATGGAATGGATTTCTGCCTCGAACCTAGAGAACTTTTCTGCCTCGTCGCAGAGGTTGTTGAATGCCACCGAGGTAGGACAGCCAAGGAAGGCTCGATTTGTTTATCTCGTCCCGTCAGATAAACAAGTTCGAGACGACTACAAGGTTGCACTTTTTGATTTGGCCCTATACCTACGCGACAAGTACCAAAAGGAGTTGGGTAACGACCTCACGTTCTTGCCTCAAGTTGAGGTGTACCAGACTGACCATACCGCTGACTGGTATCGATCCCATGTGAACGGAGGATCTTCAGCTTGGTTTCTTAACAATGCTCTTGGGGAAGGTTTTCGATACTCTGGAGGATATTTTGGAGATCCGAATAATCGATGGAATTTTTTTATCGATGCGGACCCAGCCTGCGGACAAGGTATTGGGGCGAACGGTGTTCCGCCGAATGGCGGTTGGGCCGTATTGTCGGCGAATGACCTAAGGGGACTTACTGGTAAACAAAATGTTCCCCAATGTGCGGGTGATCCTCCTGACAACGCGGGAATCTATCGTTGGATCGGCGGTGCCGGCCACGAACTTGGGCATACTTGGGATTTACCGCACCCACCTGGCTGTGGCAGCGGTGGCGAATACGGGGGTTGTACCGGTGGAGCCACAGCGTACTTCTCTTGGATGTACGCAGGTTACTATTTTTTCCCCGGTACATATTTTTTGGCGGAGGATAAGCAGAAGCTCTTAACTGATTCAATTGACTCCCCTTTCTTCCAGCCCATCGACTTGCGATCTCCAGCCCGTTTGGATTTTGACGATGATCGGATATCCGATCCGGTCATATGGAATGTGGGAGCCGGAGTTTGGCAAGTTTATAAGAGTTCGACCGCTACCATCACATCATTCCAATGGGGGGCGAATGGAGATGAGCTTGTGCCGAATGATTATGACGGTGACGGGCAAACGGATTTTAGCGTTTGGCGCCCTTCGGACTCTACCTGGTACATCTTCCAAAGTACGGACAGTACTATCGTTGGCGTAACCTTCGGGACAGCATCGGATATACCGGTTCCCCGAGATTACGACGGCGATTTGAGGGCGGACATAGCAGTTTGGCGACCAAGTTCGGCCGTTTGGTACGTTTATCGTAGCGGTACTAACATCACGACTGCCTTCCAGTTTGGGACGACCGGAGATATTCCGATCCCAGCAGATTTCGATGGAGACAAGCGAAATGACTACGCTATTTTTCGACCGTCGGAGAATGCTTGGTACATCTATAAGTCTTATCTTAATTCGTTCGATATGGTGACCTTCGGCTTGAGCGGTGATGAGTTGGTCCCTCAAGACTTTGATGGTGACTCGAAAGCGGACATCGCAGTTTGGCGTCCGTCCGACGGAAATTGGTATGTACTTGGATCGGCCGTTGGGTTTTACTCGACGCACTTTGGTTCGTCCGGTGACCTGCCAGTTCCAGCGGACTATGATGGTGATGCAAAAACAGACCTAAGTGTTTGGCGTCCATCGACAGCCACTTTCTGGATTCTAGGGAGTTCGGCAGGGCTGCAAGTTGTTTCGTTGGGGCAAAGTTCGGATGTTCCAGTCGCTTTTCACGCAAGATAGATGTCCGTGCGAAGAGTGCGCTCCATAGTTTACTTTGTCATCGGGGTGAAAGCAGTAGTGTTGAGCTTCGGTTGGGTAGCCTTTCTCTTGCTTTCATCTCAGACGGCCGGGCGCCTTATCAATATATGGGCTCGATGGGATGCGTTGGCGTACATTAACATTGCCCAAGAAGGCTATGCCTCGGCCGGCCCCAACAAGTGGAACATAGTCTTTTTGCCGGTGTATCCACTCTTAATGAGTTTGATCACGCCGATTACTCGGGACAGTGTTCTCAGCGGACTCGTTGTCTCAGGTATCGCTTCCGTTCTGCTTGGTATAGCTTTTCATAGGCTCGTTGTCATAGACCACACGTCAAGGACTGCCGATCTATCGGTTTGGTTCTTCTTCGTTTACCCAACATCGTATTTTCTGCACATTCCATATACCGAGAGTACGTTCCTTTTGCTTGCTGTCTCCGCCTTCCTCGCCGTCCGACAAGATCGCTGGCTCTTGGCGGGATTGTTTGGCGCCGCCGCTTGCGCTACCCGGATCAATGGGTTGATTCTTTGCCTCGCACTGCCGATCGAAGTTTGGTCTATCTGGCGACAAGATCGAAAATTCAATTTTGCTTGGTTGTGGCTTGGTTTGGTTCCGGTCGGCTTTCTTGTATATCTCTCTATAAACTACGTTACGTTTGGCGATCCATTTGCATTTATGTTCGCGCAACGGGAGCATTGGCAGAAGTTCTTGACAAATCCGATTCCCGCGTTGATCGGTAAGTTTCGAGGAGTGATCGCTGAGACTCGACCGACACAAATGCTTGAGGGCGCATTTGAACTTGTATTCATCGCAATTGGGGTATTCTTTACCGTAGTTGGCTGGAGGTCTTTGCGCGCGTCTTATCGCGTTTGGATGATTGCTTCTATGTTGCTCTTCGTAAGCACTTCTTTCATCTTGAGCGTTCCGAGATACACCCTTACGATGTTTCCGATGTTCATCGTGATGGCGGTATTTTTCAGGAAACCGGTGAGGCTCGCTGTCGTTTCGCTTCTTTCGATCCTTTATCTGGCACTTTTCACTGCGGGCTACGTGCAGGGACGTTGGGCATTCTAGGAACTTGCGGTATTGCTAGCTGGAGCCGCGGCAGGACGTACGATCTAACGGCTTGCAGGCGCAAAACGAGGGAGACGTCTCCCACACCGCCTCCCTCTTTTTTCGCATTCCCGTACGTGGAGCACGTTCTTGCGAAAAACCTTGTCGTTGGCTTGTAAAACGACCATCTCGACGAACTAGCTCCGGAGAGGGTCAGAGGGAGCAACGCAAAAACTTACGTTGACAGTAGATAGAGTTTACATAATCAGGGATTGTTGTCAACAGGTTATTTGTGCCCCTTATTTGACGCGGTTTTCCGAAAATCCTCGATATTCATCCCGAAAGTTTCCTCGACGTGGGCTTTAGCTGCCGCATTTACGTTCCTAAGGCTCTGAAGCCGCCTATTTGCACGCATTATGTGCACGGCAGTCCGGGCGGCGATCTGTGCGATCATATCGCGGCCTTCGCCACGCTCTGCCCTTGCCTTGCGGAAAAGAATGTAGGTTTCCGAGTTTTTTGCGGCCTTAGTTTCTTTTTCAAGCTCAAAAAAGCGGGATTTAACCTGCGCGATCTGCCGTATCACGCGCACAAGCCGGTCGCCGATGGAATCACCCGGCACAAGCGCCGGAGAATGCCGCAGGTCGTCAGCGAGCTTGTCTAAGCGAACCTGGTCGCCCGACGAGTATGCTTTGTTCAGTTCCGCCATCAGGACGTGCCGACGTTCTTTTTCATCCGAATCGAGAGCTAGGTCGGGATGAATCGTGCGTGCGAGGTCGTGATACGCCTTTTTCGCTTCTGCGGTGGGCTTCCAATCGGCCTTCTCGGCGGCTTCGGCGGCTGCGGCACGGGCGGCAGATTCCTCTGCCTTTCGGCGAAGTTCCTCGACGCGCTTCTTGATCTCTTCGTCATCGGGGACGAGTTTCAGTTCTTCCTCGGCGATCGCGGCCTCGATCTCGTCGATCTCGGCATAAAGGCGTCCGACCTGCATTGAATACTGAGCTTCGAAGCGTTCGAGTTCGCCGCGAAGATCCGCCATATCCTCTTCGCGAAAGGCGACGCGATCCTTTAGGCGCTCGAGGACACGCTGCTTCTTCTTAAACTCGAGCTCTTCGGGAGCGAGTTGGCGTGATACCGATATTTCTGTCGATGACATTTGCCGAAAAACCGACCTTCAAAATGAAAATGGCACGAACGAGATCGAACCCGGTCCGTGCCATATTGCAATGTTCAGGCACCTTGCGCGTGTGCCCTTAGGGTACAAAGGTTGACGGAAGCGGTTTGTCGCCCGCAAGGCCGAAGCCGGTCACTGCGAAACCACCGGTCGAACGAAGCATATACCAGACTCCGTCGCGGAAAACACCGGCGTCTGCCTTGCCGTCGCCATCATAATCACCGGCGGCGGGAATGTCGCTCGCAATGCCGAACTGGAAGGCTGTGAAGCCGCCGGTAGTTCTCTGCAGATACCAAATGCCGTCGCGATAAACAGCAAGGTCGGTCTTACCGTCGCCGTCATAATCGGCCGGGACGGGTTTGTCGGTAGAGATGCCGAATTGGCGGGCTGAGAAGCCGGCCGTTGAGCCGAGAACGTACCAAATGCCTTGTGACGGCCGGTAAACGGCATAATCAGCCTTTCCGTCGCCATCGTAATCGCTTGCCGCGGCGATATCTCCCGCGAGGCCGAACTGTGCCACTGTGTACTGCGAACCATTGCTCTTAAGCACGTACCAAGTGCCGCCGCGATAGACGGCCTTGTCCGCCTTGCCGTCGCCGTCGAAATCCTTCGGCTGCGGCTTGTCGCCCGCGATGCCGAAGCTCGTGATATTCACAGTGCTCGTCGCGCTTAACATCGAGTACCATACGCCGTCGCGATAGACCGCGATATCCGTCTTGCCGTCGCCGTCAAAATCTGCCGGAACGGGCTGATCCGTCGAGACGCCGAACTGTGCCGCAGAAAAGCCTGCCTGCGAGCCTTGGATATACCAGACGCTGTTCGACGGACGAAATACCGAAACATCGGTCTTGCCATCGCCGTCAAAATCCGCGAACTTCTCGGCGGACGCGGTCGGGGCGATCGTGCCCTTTGCGAGTTCCGCCATATAGGCGCCGGCGAGTTTTGAGAATTTGAGGGCGTGGGTCGCGTTCGGATCGCTGTTCGCGAGCGTGTCACTCGCCGTGTGAATAAATGGATTGTCCGAACCCATCGGGGCTTCGAACGGGAATGATGCGGCGTATCCGCGTGCGTCCCAAGGGGCGTGATCCGAACAAGAATATCCGCATTGTGTGTCCACGACCGTCAGCGTTGAGAGGTAGGTCGAGGCAAGATTTCGCACGAACGTGTTCTGCGCTGCATTCGTGTGGTCGGTGATCATCGCAATGTCGGTGGATGGGGCTTTGTAATTCGTCATATCGAGCTGAAGCACGCCGACTACATTAACACCCGAATTTTGATAGCTCGTTGCGATCGCCTTTGAGCCTAGAAGGCCGGCCTCTTCTGCCGCGTAGGCCATAAATTTGACCGTCTTTGCCGGACGGTAATTACTTTCCATCGCAACTCGGATCACTTCCGTCAAGGAGGCGATACCCGACGCATCGTCATCCGCACCCGGAGCCGGAAGCGTTTGGCAGGTCGTACTGGCCGAACATCCCGACCGGATCGAATCTTGATGTCCGCCGAGGATGACGACCTCTGAAGGGTTCGTTGTACCCTGGATAGTCAGTATTATTGAAGGCTGCACCCACGAATGGTTGAAATACTCAACGGTCACATCGCTGCGGCCGGCGGCAAGCGTGGTCCATTTGTTCTTTATCCAAAAAGCCGAATCCAGACCGGTCGTTGAATTGTAGTACCGAGTGGTAAAGCTCGAAAGCGACGTTATCGTGTCCTTGATATTCGGCGCCGCCATATCGTTGATCATCGGCTGAACCGTGGCGGCGTTGTCGATCGTGTAGGTAACGGTTGCAAGCGATGGTTTCGGCCCTGTTACCATATCGATCGTATCGAGAGCGTCCTGCTCGTCCGGGTGGGCCATAAAACCCGCGCATTTATGCAGGTTCTTATGTGCATGCTCCGAGATGATCGAGATCTCGTCATCTGTCGCCTGAAGCACTGCGATACCGTTCCTGACGGTTACGATCTCCGGGGCCAGGAATCGACCGCCCATCGCCGCGAAAACCTGCATCGTTTTGAGTTCGTTCATATCGACGGTTATCCAGGTTTTATGGGGCGTCGCGGCCGAGACCTGAGTTGGCTCGGCGGCAGTGTAGCCAAGGATCGCGACGGCAGCGACAGCGGTCGCAGCTAACAAAAGAATTCTGTTCTTCAACATAGGATTTACTTCGACCCTCGGACACAGACCCGGAAACAACAAGGTAAGACGGGCAGGCTTACGGAATATACTTCTCTTTTTTGTAATCGGTCTTTGAACTAACTTTAGCCTTGCAAAAACCCCCACAGGCTGTTGCTAAACACAGCAAAAGAGAACCTCTTGCTTGCCTAATAAGGCGCTTCGGAATTATGGCAGGCTTCGCGAGTATCTTCAATACAAAAGGGCAGAAAATTGAGCTTCGGTTCCACCGGGCCTTCGGTACAGCTTGGGCATAAAGGCACCGTCATTGCGGGTTACATAGAGAAATTGAAGTTTACAAAGCCGACGGCCTTAACGGGTTGGCCGTTGCGTTCAAAAGGCTTAAAACGCCATTTGCGGATCGCGTCTTTTGCCGCGCCTTGAAGCAAAGACGGGCCGCTCGTTCTTTCGATCGACGAGACCTCACCGCTTTCGTCAACGACCACTTCGACGCGTACGACCCCGACCGCATGGGCTGTCCGTGCGAATGAGGGATAGATCGGCGTTGCTCGATTGGTCGCGAATTCGGTTAGCGAGCCGACGCTCATCGGGCCGGTTTCTACCGGAACTTCGGGTGCCGGAGCAGCGACAACTTTCTCGGCTTGTTTTTCGGTCGCGGGGGCAGTTTTCTCTGGAGCGGCGGCGGGCTCTTCCGCCGTTTTTGAAGGAGCAGCGGCCACAGGCCCTTCGATCTGCCGCGGACGGCCAGCGTCCGCATTCGGTTCGGATTTCGGACGAACGGGTTCAAACGCAACCGGTGCAGGCTGCGCTGTCGCTGCGGGAGCGGACCGAGCCTCAGTTTTTTCCGCGACGACCCTTCCGTCGGCGACATTCGTTGACGGCACGCCGCTGATCGCGCTAATGACGACGGAACGCGAATTTGCGATATCTTCGCGTGCGTCAGCGACCTCGTCGCGCCAGCGACGCGAATCATATTCATCGCGCGCGAGCATACTGCGTGAATTGGTGGCTTCTTCGAGCAGAGCCATCGCCTCACCGGCTTTTGACGGATCGGCACCCATCTCTTTGGATTCGGCGATGACGATCTCGAGAGTGTCGCGCATCTTTTCGAGATCGTTGACGGCCTCGAGCGGAAGCGTCCGGTCGGAAACGCTAAGGCCGAGCGTTTGATAGCGTTCGAGCCGGTTGCGCGCTCCCTTTACGATCTGGCCGGCTACGGCGAGATAGTTCGCTTTTGCGCCGGCTTTTGTGGTCTTTTGCTCCGTGTAGAACTCTTTCAGAAGATCCTGCGCTCGTTTGTAGTCGCCCTGTTCGAGATAACTGTTCATCAGCAGGACATTCACGCCGGATACAATCGCGGGATCGGAAGATTCGCGTCTGACGTTCTCAAGCTCGTAGGTGGCTGCGCTGTAATTTCGAACGGCGATGAATGCCTTCGCCTTCGAAATGCGCGACCGTAGAAGGTCGCCGGACGTTACGGCCGGTGCGGTCGGTGTCGGTTGTGCGGGTGTCTGTGCGGACGGCGAACTTTGAGGGGCCGGTGCCGTCTGTGCGAGCGCCGCGACGGAAAAGCTGCCGCAGATCAAAATTGACGATGTGAAAAACTTCCTGACGTTTAACGGCATCCTTTCTCCAAACTGGATGAGGTGATCTCCGTAAAGGCCAGAGCCGGCGTATATGCAGGCTCATTCTAGCGACCCGAGAAAATCCTTAAAAAACGCAAATCGTAGGCGTGGTTTACCACTCCTAAGGTTCCCCGCCAGATCAATTGCCTAAACTCTTGATGATTTTATCGCGGTATGCGTTTGCGTCTATTTTTATAGCATTTTCGTTTAACGTGAGCAAACGGCGGCTTTTCATAACGATGCGTCCGTTAATGATGACGGTGTCAACATCGGCGGCTTTTGTCGAATATACGAGTGCCGAATAGATGTTGTAGAAAGGCGTCTGATGAAGCGAACCGAGGTCAACGATCGCGATGTCTGCCCGCTTGCCGATCTCTAGCGAACCGATAAGCTTATCGAGATGAAGAGCTCGTGCGCCGCGGATCGTCGCCATCTCGAAAGCCTGCTCGGCATTCACGACCTTCGGGTCGCCCGTGTGATTCTTGTGCAGCTTTGCCGCGGTGTCGATCTCTTCCCACATATCGAGGTCATTGTTGGACGCCGCTCCGTCGGTACCCAAACCGACCGCAACGTCGGCTTTCAGCATCGACGGCACAGGAGCAACTCCCGATGCAAGCTTCATATTCGATTGCGGGCAATGCCCGACGCCGACATTCTCTCGTGCGAGAATTCCGATCTCCTCGTCCGTTACCCAAATGCTGTGAGCAATGATCGTGCGGTCGGAAAGAAACCCGATGCTGTCGAGATAATCGACCGGCGTCTTGCCGTATTTTGCGAGGATGTCGTCCCGCTCCTTTTTCGTTTCCGCCACGTGTATCAGCACGGGCGAATTCCATTTATCCGAGAGCTTGCGAACGCGTTTTAGATCATCGGTCGAAACGGTGTAAGGCGCGTGCGGCGCGATCGCGGCAACGATGAGCGGATCGTTTTGCCACTTGGCAATGAAGCGATCTGAGTAGGCGAGAGCCTCGTCGGGAGTCTTGTTGTCGGAAACGGGGAACTGGATGACCGTCTCGCCCAAGACGCCTCGAACGCCGGCCTTTTTCGTCTCCTCTGCGATCGCATCCTCGAAGTAGTACATATCGCAGAATGTCGTCGTCCCGCCGCGGATCATCTCTGCGAGTCCAAGACGTGCGCCGACACGAACGAACTGCTCATTCACGTTCTTAGCTTCGGCCGGGAAGATATATTTCGTCAGCCACTCGTTAAGATCCAGATCGTCCGCAAGCCCGCGAAAGAGCGTCATCGGAACGTGGGTATGTGTATTTATCAGCCCCGGAATAACGACCTTACCGCGGGCGTCGATCGTGGTCTTCGCGCGGTATTTTTTCGAGATCTCGGCAGTCGTGCCGACCGCGACGATCTTCTCGCCGCGGATCGCCAACGCACCGTTCTTGATCACCTGCTTCGATGCATCCATCGTTACGACCTCGCCGCGAACGATTAGAAGATCGACATTGATAGCACGCCGATCTACCGGCGGCTCTGTACCACGGCCTGTTGTAAGGATCTTTCGCTGAGGCTGCGCAAAGGCCGGAAAGACGGAAACAAAAACGAACAGTAAGACAAATATAACTCTAAGCTTATTCATAGCTGAAGTTACAACGATTTTATTGATCGAGCAAACAAGGCTCTGACCGAGATTCGTTGAGGATTTGCTGAAAAGGGCTCCAAGGGATCATAAAAAGCTCTAGTCAGCTATTCTTGCGAACTAACTCTTTAACATCCAACTTATCCTTATCACGCGCAACTGCACTTTTGTTTGTAATAAGGTCAGTCAGCGAGATCACAGTTATATCAATATCTTCGACCTTTCGAACTGACCGCCGTTCGTAAGCGTCGTCAAAATCGACGCCTTCGATATAATTCATGATATCTACGGCAAATGGCTCAACTCCCATAACCACCAAGCTGCGCGGTGTGGAGAATAGCTCTTTTTTTAGATTTGGAGCCGCCAGCCCAAATTCCACGAGCGCGGAAAAGACCTTCGCCGCATTATTTGTATCAGGGGCGACGACTATATCTATGTCATTCGTTGCCCTAGGATGACCATGAAGGCCAACAGCATAGCCGCCGATCAGCAGATATCTAACGCCGTGGTGATTGAATGTCTGTAATAACTCTTTGAAGTCTATCGGTAGCTCGAACTCCATAATTTAGCCGTCTCAATCTCTCGATATGCTGCAAACGCTCTTTAGTGGAAGTGTTTTTCCAGTACTCAACGCTTTCCGAATCATCACCCACCGCGACGACCCGAATTTTTGTTCTGTCCAGCCTTAATTCAGGTATGTCCTTTCGTTCTTCTGTCATTCTTCAACAAAATAATCCGAATCGATCCGCTTGATCGCAAAGGTTCCGCAAGCACCCCAACTTCTTGATCTACCATCAGTTTACAGTATCGCTATCCCTCAAAGACGTCCAAGGCTGTTTCTCTTATAGCAAAAAGTTGTCTTAAGCTTTCGTAAACTGTTTCTCTTTCTATATTCAAGCCAAATTCTTCAATTACAACATCGTCGAAAAACTGTCGGTCTGTACATTCAAGTTCGTCTGCGATTTCTAAAACATCGCGAGCCAGAAGCGGCTCAAACGCAGCTTTTATTCTATTTGCCTGTTCGTCCGTAAGCAGCTTTGGGTCAAGCATGTGCATGAATTTATCTACACGATTTTTACTGAGGTCGAGCACACCTTCTCCTCGATTCAGTCCAAAGATCACTTAAAGGGATGACACTATCCCATTTATTCTGAGTAGTGCCATACGGAAGATCACACAAAATCATTCCAATCGAGTCATCTGCAAGTTTCTTCATCTCTTGCAGACAATCTCCTTGAATAAGTTCACCACCTATGAATCTCATCAAACGTTCTCCTTGAATGACCATTTCGGTAGCCCAACAGCGTGTATTATTGTATGTTGCATGTTGCATACACGCAACAGCAATTTGTTAGTATGCAAAGTGATTATATGGTGACCACTCTTAAATTCGGCAGTTCTGATCAGTGAAAATTTCCTTTTAGTGGGGGGAAGCAACCATCAAGTGGCTGAAAATCAGCCATTAAGTGGTTGATTTACACAGCTAACTTATTGAGTCTATTGGACAATCCATCAAAAAGGCTTCCCCCAGGGAGCTACTTCAAAAACTTTGCATCGAAGGCGCGTGGGAGCAGTTCACTCATCTGAATCGTTTCGGTGCGGCCGGCGAGGTTCGCCATCGTTACCGGAATGTCGCCGCAGAATTCCCAAATGATCTGGCGGCACGCACCGCAGGGCGGCGTTAACTCATCCGTATCTACTACGACGGCGATGGCTGTGAATTCGCGTATGCCTTCCGAGACGGCTTTAAAGATCGCGACGCGTTCGGCACACAATGTGAGGCCGTAGCTCGCGTTCTCGATATTGCAGCCCGTAACGATCTCGCCCGCAGCTGTCTCGAGGGCGGCGCCGACCTGAAAGTGAGATAACGGCGCATACGCCCGCTCGCGCGCATCTCTTGCGGCAGAGATGAGTTTTGCTTTGGCTGCTTCGGATGACATTACGTTGGCCTCCTACGATATAGAAAACAAGATCGCGCCGGGCACAGGGCTAATTTACAAGACGGCATCATCTTGTTGGCCCAACTTTTCGCGAACTAAACTACAGAGCATTCTAACGCTCGTGTCGGTTTGGCCGCCTTCCGGAATTATCACATCCGCAAAACGTTTTGACGGTTCGACAAATTCGAAATGCATTGGGCGTATCGTTTTCTCGTATTGGTTGAGCGTCCTTTCGAACGTGCGTCCGCGTTCGTTGATGTCTCGGCGAAGTCGGCGCATCAGACGGATGTCGTCCGGCGTATCTACAAACACGCGGACGTCGAGAAGCTCGAGTATTCGCGGCTCTGCGAAGATCAGGATCCCCTCGACGATCACAACGGGCCGCGGCGCTATCGCTTCGATGCGGTCGCTGCGAGTATGCGTAACCATATCGTAGATCGGAATCTCGATCGGTTGGCCGAGTTTCAATCGCTTGACGTGATTGACGAGAAGGTCGCTGTCAATCGCATCCGGATGGTCAAAATTCGCTTGATGGCGCTCATCAAGCGGCATATCCGCCAGATTCCTATAATACGAATCTTGCTCGACCAGAATTACATTTTCCGCGCCGACAGCGTCAACGATCGCTCGCGCTATCGTCGTTTTTCCCGAACCTGTTCCGCCGCAAATTCCGATTATCATAAGCCAATTTAGCTGCCGATCCGCGAGATCACGCGTCTCAAAAGCTCCTTGAAAACTCCCTTGACCTTGTCGCCGGTTTCCATCACTTCGCTGTGATGTATGATCTCGCCGCTTAGGCCGGCGCCAAGGTTTGTGATGCAGGAAATGCCGAGGACGCGAAGCCCTGCGTGTCGGGCGGCGATCGCTTCCGGCACGGTGGACATCCCGACGGCGTCGGCACCGAGAAGCCTGTACATTCGTATCTCCGCCGGTGTTTCGTAGGTCGGCCCAGAAAGCGCGCAATAAACGCCGCGTCCCAGATAGAACTTCGACCCTGAGCTTGCGATCGCAGCCGCTTCTTCTTCGGCAAGCTGTTGAAACTCGCGGTCGTAAACTATCGTCATATCCGGAAATCGCGGCCCGAAAGAATCGTCGTTCTTGCCGCGAAGCGGGCTCACGCCCATGCAGTTCAGATGATCCGTTATGACCATCAGCGAACCGGGTTTCATATCGGTGTTCAGACTGCCCGCGGCATTCGTCAGGATCAAGTTCTTTGCGCCGAGGCTTGCAAGGGTGCGCGCCGGGAAAATGACCTGCTCCATTTCGTAGCCTTCGTAGAAATGAAAACGTCCCTGCTGGACGGCGACCTTCACGCCGCCGATGCGTCCCAGGACAAGTTGGCCGGCGTGGCCTTCTACCGTCGAACGCGCAAAGCCCGGGATCTCTTCGTACGGAATGCGTATGGCATCTTCGATCTCGTCTGCAAAGGCTCCGAGTCCGCTGCCGAGAACGACAGCGGTCGAAATTGGTTCGCTAAAACGCGAACGTATGAACTCAGCCGCATCACGCGGACTTGTAGTAGAAGGCATATTCAGTCTTCTTTGCTATACGGAATACCAAGCGCTTTCGGCGCGCGCGACAAGCCGATGAATCCCGCAAGTACGATTATCGTCAGCAGATACGGAATGATCTGAATGAACTGTACGGGAATCTCCTCGCCGCCGACACGTGCCCAAGATGCGCCTTGGATCTGTATCGACAATGCTTCGGTCAAGCCGAAAAACAGACACGCTCCAAGCACAGGTATAGGGCGCCACTTTGCCAGAATGAGAGCGGCAAGAGCGATGAATCCTCGTCCCGCGGTCATATTTCGCGTAAAGAGCGAAGATTGTCCGATCGAGAGATACGCTCCGCCAAGCCCGGCGAGCACGCCCGATATCGTAACAGCGATATAGCGCAGTCGTATGACGTTCACGCCGGCCGTTTCCGCCGCGTCCGGGTTTTCGCCCGTCGCTCGGATTCTGAGCCCGAAAGGCGTCTTGTACATTATCCACCAGCAGACTGGCACAAGCGCGAGCGCGAGAAGCGTCGCGATCGAGATGCGGTTGTAAAAATCGGGGAGTTGAAATATCTTCTCGATCTGCGGCGTCGAACCTGCGGAATCGTAGATCGCGCCCGAGATCAATGCGGGCAGCCCGATCATCAGGAAGTTTATCGCCATACCGGCCACGACCTGATCGGCCTCGAATTTGATACAAGCGACCGCATAAACGAACGCGAGAAAGGCACCGGCGCCGACGCCTGCGAGTACGCCGATATACGGGTTGCCGACCTGATAGGTTACGACTGCCGCAGTGAACGCGCCCGCGAGCATCAAACCCTCAAGCGCGATGTTGATCACGCCAGACCGCTCTGAAAAAAGGCCGCCCAAAGCCGCAAAGATCAGCGGCGTTGCGAGTCTTAGCGAAGAGAATAAAAGTGCTAGTGTGAAAATCTCGCCCATCGCCTATTTCCTCGAATATTTCTGTAGGCAAGCTACGAACAGAATTATGATCGCCTGCAAGACCCAGCCAAGATCCTTCGACACTTTAGACGTGAACGCATCGACGAAGATCTCGCCGCGAAGCAGTACGCCAAAAAAGATCGCCGCGACAAAGATGCCGAGCGGGTGATTTCGACCGAGCAACGCGACCGCAATTCCAAGAAAGCCCCATTCTGCGGAGAAGCCGTTATAAAAATTGTGCCGTGTACCGAGGACCTCGCCGATCGCCACCATTCCGGCAAGCGCTCCAGAGATCGTCATCGCGAGAATGATCTGCTTCTTCGGCGAAATACCGCCGTATTCCGCAGCCGACGGATTTTGCCCCACCGCCCGCAGTTCATAGCCCCATTTTGTTTTCCACAAAAAGACCCATACCGCAATGCAGGTGAAGATCGCGATGATGAACGCGACATTGAGGGGAACGTCCGGCGGCAATCCGGGTATGAATGAACTCAGTTTCGGGATCGTTGCATTCTCGCCGATCGGAGCCGTCTGCAGGATCGGGTCGCCCGGGACCTTGTAATAATATTGCGTAAAATAGCTCACGAGCGCGATGCCGATGAAGTTCAACATAATTGTGTTGATGACTTCGTGCGAGCCGAATCTTGCCTTCAGAACGCCGGGAATGCCGCCCCAGATCGCACCCGCGATGATCGCCGCCGCGATGCACAGCGGGACGAGAAGGAATGTGGGAAGGGTCGTCCAGGACCAATTCTGCTCAACGCCGCCGACGTTTACGACAGTGCCGCCGAGTTTGATGCCGACCCATGCGGCCGCAAAAGCCGCGACATAGAGCTGGCCTTCCGCGCCGATGTTCAAAAGCCCGCAGCGCAGCGCGACCGCGACCGCAAGCCCCGTGAAGATCAGCGGTGTCGCGTAATGCAGCATCCAACCGACGTCACGCAGCGAGCCGAACGAGCTCGAGAGCAGCAATCGATACGCCTCGATCGGGTTGTCCCCGAGCGCGAAAATAACGATACCGCCGACAATGAAAGCTGCAACGACCGCTATGAGCGGCCAAAGTATCTCTTTTAGAATCTTCATCTAAGATCGGCCCGCTTGAAAACGCCTTCGGTTCCTATTGTTCGGGATAAACGCTCAGGCAAGGCTGCCCGACGTTTGAGAAAATGCCGATTTTTGCAAAGTAAATATACCGTCAAACTCCGCGAATGTCACTTCAAAACAGTAATCTCATGTCCAAAGAACCAAGATACAAAAAAAAGTATGGACAATAGAGAAAGAATGAGACTATGCTAGCTAAACATTCACTTTGCTGATTGTAAATTCTCACTTCTGGAGGGCCTTGACGTCCGAAGGGCTTTGCAAGGCGACAAGACAAATGAAACCTCATCTTCACGCAGTTTCAGCGGCGTTGATTCTTCTCTCTGCCCTTACATTTGGATATGCGGCACATCCTGCCAATAGCGGCATTTCGCACAACCCAAATGGCCAAAGCAACGTACAATTCGTACTCACCACGTCGTCCGATGACCTAAATGTTTACGGGAATGCATCGCTAACGGAGCAGGTCCAGTCAGACACGAGCTACAAGATCACAATCACTGTCACATCTCCTTCCGGGCGCACGAATACAACTGAAAGCGACTGGAGCCCCGCTCCTGTTACCTTTTCAGGCGGCTTGTCGTTCGGATTTGAAAGCGGCAACTATCAGGTCGAGGCGAAGTACACCGGCCGAACGGGGACATACGATCAATACGGAAATTTCTCGCCAACTGGGGCAAAAGTAACTGGTTCCGCAACGGAAACATATCTTGTAAGACCTATAATTAGCATCGTCAGCGTCCAACCGTCGAGCATCATCTTTGATCGACTGAATCAGATTCCACGAAATGCGACGGCGATGGTTGCTGTTGGCGGCGACCTGACGGGGTTTCCAAATCCCATTTACATCACGATGAGTTTAACTAACGGGTCGGGTCTCCCTACCTTTTACGAGGTGAGTTACCCGTTAATGAGCGGTAACCCAAGATACCGCCACAAGATGGTCTTCGATACCCAACAGGGTCTGCTTCCCGTTACGTACACCTTTACAGCCAGTTTTGCGGACCAGAGAGTTCAAACGAGCTTAGAATTATTTATGCTTGGTTCGGTTTGGAAAAAGGAAAATGGCGTCTTTGTCGAATTGATCGAAGATCGAGATTACAAAGTTGGAACGCGGATAATGAATCTGTCCCTATCAATGCCGGCGGCACAGCAAGGTGGTGGGGGTGGCGGCGGCGGCCAGCAGCCCGATACTTGCTTCTGCGCCGGGAGTGCCGGATTGATCCCTCCGGGATCGGGTGTTTGTGCAGGAAATTCGATTCCCGCTTGTCCGCAGGGGTCATTTAACGGAGGGTCTCCCGGCGTCTGTTGCTGGTATAACTCGCCCATACTCCTCGACATCGATGGAAACGGTTTCAATATGACCAGCAACGAGAATGGCGTCCTTTTCGATGTTTCCGGCCGCGACTATTCAACACGAACGTCTTGGACAACGCCTAATTCAGACGATGCGTGGCTTGTTCTTGATCGAAACCAGAACGGGAGGATCGACGATGGGCGCGAAATGTTCGGTGATGCATGCCCTCAACCGGCGGGTCAAGCTCCACGGAACGGGTTCTCGGCCTTGGCGTTATTCGATCAGGCGAATTTTGGCGGCAACGGGGACGGCAAAATAACACGGCGAGATCAGGTGTTTAAGAAACTACGGCTTTGGCAAGATCGAAATCACAACGGCATCTCGGAGGCGGAAGAGCTATCGACCCTCCCGGCCCTCGACGTTGTCGCGATTCGACTGGACTACAGTGAATCACAGCGAACTGATATATTTGGCAACAAATTCAAGTACTGGACAAAAGTTCGAGATCGCGCGGACGCCCGCGTAGGTCGCCGAGCTTGGGATGTATTCTTGGTCGTATCGCCGCCGGGAAATTAAATTGTTGAAAATTCGACCGTTCAGGGGCTGTCTGACAAGACGGCCCCTTTTTATTTTGATCAAAAGTTTATCATGAAGTTGACAATTCAACACTCATATTTTATTATCTTAATTGACTAAGTGATTAGTCGAGTATTTTCAAGGATTTAGGAGGTAATACATAAATGTTCATTGCAAAATACGACCCTTTCCGCGATATGCGTGGGCTACAGAGTGAGATGAATCGGATGTTCTCGGACCGTTTTCGCGGTGAGGAAGCATTCGGGACCGCATGGAATCCGAAGATAGACATCTTCGAGAACGCCGATTCGATGGTGCTCGAAGCAGAACTGCCGGGAATGAAGCGCGAGGATTTCGAGCTTTCGTTCGAGGACAACGTGCTCACGCTCAAGGGCGAGCGCCGGTTCGAGAAAAAGACCGACGAGGAAAATTATCACCGCGTCGAGCGTGCGTACGGCGAATTCTCGCGTTCGTTCACGCTGCCGCACACGGTAACCGTCGAGGACGCAAAGGCTGAATTCGACAACGGAATGCTCACCGTTACGCTCAAAAAGCGTGAAGAGACAAAGGCTCGCAAGATCGAGGTAACCGGCACCGGTCGGGCGCCAAAGACGATCGATGCGACAAAGTCCGCGGGTGCATGATGAAGCTCGAGGGCGATCCGGCCCTTTGATTCAGCTTAAGAAATAAGGATACGCAGCGTGCGGCAACACGCATACAGCACAAAAACTGTATGGACCCGCACCCTGCGTTTTTCGCCCTAGTGGTAAAATACTCATTGCTATGAGATTCGAGAAATTCACGATACGCGGCCAGAGCGCCGTCCAAGAGGCGATCGGCATCGCCGAAAAGAATCAGAATCAGCAGATCGAACCGGAACACATCCTGGCTTCGATGCTCGAACAAAAGGAGACGGTCGTAACGCCGATCTTGGGAAAGATCGGCGCCAACGCGCAGGCCGTTCTGACGGACGTGCAGGCGGCGATCGCCAAATTCCCGCAGGTTTCCGGCGGCCAGCCTTTCTTTAGCTCGCGGACGAACACCTTGTTCCAAAAAGCGCAGAAAATCGCCGAGTCGATGCAGGACGAATATGTCTCGACCGAGCATCTTTTAATGGGAATCGCAGAAGAAAAAGAGGGCGACGCCGGCCGCATTTTGCGTTCGAACGGCGTAACGCGTGAGGACCTCGAAAAGGTCGTCTCCGATATGCGCGGCGGTTCGCGCATCACGGACCCGAACGCCGAAGAGAATTTTCAGGCGCTTGAAAAATATGCGCAAGACCTAACCGAGCGAGCACGCAGCGGCAAACTCGATCCGGTGATCGGCCGCGACGACGAGATCCGCCGCACGATCCAGATCCTATCGCGCAGAACGAAGAACAACCCCGTTCTGATCGGCGAGCCGGGCGTCGGTAAAACGGCGATCGTCGAGGGACTCGCGCAAAGGATAGTTTCGGGCGACGTTCCGGAAACTTTGAAGAACAAGAAGCTTGTTTCTCTCGATCTAGGAGCTATGCTCGCCGGTGCGAAATATCGCGGCGAATTCGAAGACCGCTTAAAGGCCGTGCTCAAAGAGATCGAGAATGCCGAGGGCCGCATAATCCTGTTCATAGACGAATTGCACACGCTGGTCGGTGCAGGCGCGAGCGAAGGCGCGATCGATGCGTCGAATATGCTCAAGCCCGCGCTTGCGCGCGGCACTCTGCGTGCCGTCGGTGCGACGACTCTCGCCGAATATCAAAAATATATCGAGAAGGACAAGGCTCTCGAACGCCGTTTCCAACAGGTTTATATTGGTGAACCGACGGTCGAAGACACTATCGCGATCCTGCGCGGGCTGAAAGAGCGTTACGAAGTCCACCACGGCGTACGCATCAAGGATGCGGCGATCGTTGCGGCCGCGACGCTCTCGAACCGCTACATCACGGACCGTTTTTTGCCCGATAAGGCGATCGACCTGATCGACGAAGCTGCATCGCGCATTCGCATCGAGATAGATTCGCTCCCGCAGGAGATCGACGTTCTCGAGCGCGAGATATTGCAGCTTGAGATCGAACGGCAGGCATTGAGTCGTGAGACGGACGAGAAATCAAAAGCTCGGCTCGACGATATCGAGAAACGCATTGCCGACCTGAAAGAACGCTCTTCGGGTATGAAGGCGAAATGGCAGTCCGAGAAAGAAGAGATCGACAAGATGCGCGTCGCAAAGCAAGAACTTGAGGACGCAAAACTTGAGCTTGAACACGCGCGTCAAGCGGGCGATCTCAACCGCGCCGCGGAACTGCAGTACGGGAAGATCCCCGATATTCAAAAACGTCTCGACGCCGACCAGTCTCGGCTCGAAGAGATACAGAGCGACGGCGTTTTCCTAAAAGAAGAAGTTGACGAAGAAGATGTCGCCGAGGTCGTCGCGCGTTGGACGGGCGTGCCCGTATCGAAGATGCTCGAGGGCGAGATGCAGAAGCTCGTCCAAATGGAATCAAATCTCGGCAAACGCGTGATCGGCCAGGACGAGGCACTCGGTGCGGTAGCAAATGCCGTCAGACGCGCACGCGCAGGTTTGCAGGATCCGAACAGGCCGGTCGGCTCGTTCATTTTCCTTGGGCCGACGGGCGTCGGCAAGACCGAGACGGCGCGTGCTCTCGCTGAATTCCTATTCGACGACGAACGCGCGATGGTGCGGCTCGATATGTCCGAATATATGGAGAAGCACGCCGTCGCGCGTATGATCGGCGCGCCTCCCGGATATGTCGGCTACGAAGAAGGCGGCCAGTTGACCGAGGCAGTTCGGCGAAGGCCGTATTCGGTCGTACTTTTCGACGAGATCGAAAAGGCTCATCCGGACGTCTTTAACGTGCTGCTGCAGATCCTCGACGATGGGCGCCTTACCGATTCAAAGGGCCGCGTTGTCGATTTTAAGAACACGGTGCTCATAATGACCTCGAATCTCGGTTCCCGCGAAATACAGGCCGCCGAGGGCGATCAGAAGCAGGTTCGCGAGGCCGTAACACAGGTGCTTCGCGATTATTTCAAGCCCGAATTCTTGAACCGCATCGACGATATCGTTGTATTCAACCAGCTTAGCAAGGAACAGATCGCGTCGATCATCGACGTCCAGCTTGAGAAGCTGCGTTCGATGCTTGATGAACGCGGCATCACGCTCGTTCTCGAAGGTTCGGCACGCGATCTGCTGATCGAACAAGGCTACGATCCTGTATACGGTGCGCGGCCTTTGAAGCGTGCGATACAATCGCTTATACAGAATCCGCTCGCGATAAAGCTTTTGAACGGCGAGATCGCATCGGGAAGCACCGTGAACGTTTCTGCCGAGAATGGCGAAATGAGATTTTCGTCGCCCGACAGCAAAAGTGCGGCGACAAGCCCAAAGGCTTAGGACTATTTTTACGAAATGACGCAAGAAAAAGTGGAAGAATTTGACGAACTCGACGGGAAGATCCCCGTTATGGACAAGCGTAGGTTTAACGCCGACGGTTCGCGCAATGCGGAAGGCGAAGCGGCCGCCGCAAAGCCCGCCGAGGCGGTAAGGCCGGCTGCGGAGGTCGCACTTGAAGCTGAGCTTAAAGCTGAGACCGAACGTCGCGAGGCCGCCGAGGCGAAACTCGTCGGCGTCCAGGCAAAGTTCGAAGAGGCTAAGGCCGCGATGGAACTCGAAACGCAGGAGATGCGCGAGCGTATGAAAAAGACGCTCGAAGGAAAAGCGACGCAGGCTCAATTCAACTTTCTGACGACGCTGCTTCCGGTGCTCGATAATCTCGACCTTGCGATACAGGCCAGCCAAACCGATCCGTCGGTCGAGCATCTAAGGGATGGAGTTGTCGGTACTGCACGCTCTTTCGAGCAGGCCCTCGCTTCGGTCGGCGTCGAGGCGGTTCCGTCGGTCGGTGTCGCGTTTGACCCCGAAATTCACGAGGCCGTCGATATGGCTCCCGTCGAACCGGACGAAGACGGCAAGGTCGTAGTTGAATATGTGCGGGGCTATAAATTCAACGGTAAGCTCTTGCGGCCGGCACGTGTGCAGGTGGGAAAAGGGGCATAAATGGGTGGGAAAACGGCCGATATGGCCGATTTTCCTTTTCGGGCATTTGTGGTAAGTGTTATTATTAGGCTGAGACCGGCCTAATGCCTCACCGGTTTTGTCCCTTCCTCGAATTTGGCAGTTTTCATGGGGTCTTATGGCAGACATTGATTCGTATAAAGATAAATTCAGCGACAGCGGTCGGCGCGTACTTGAGAGTGCGCTGGCCGAGTCTCGTAAACGCGACCAAAATTACGTTGCGGTCGAGCACATACTTCACGCGGTAGCCTTCGAAGAAGAGGATCTTTTCTCGACCACTATGCGTGATCTTTCGGTCGATCCGCGCTCGGTGCGGCTTTTGATCGAAAAGCGTATGGAATCAGGCCGTCAGCATACGGGCAAGGGATTTCGCATCGCGCCCGAGACGACCGAACTTTTCAAACGTGCGATGGATCGCGCGCGTTCGCAAGGCCGACGCGTGATCGACGCCGCCGATATTTTTTACGTGCTTTCGAACGACGAAAGAAGCGTTCTGAACGATGTTCTGCAAAATCTGGGAGTGCCGTCCGATGAGGTCGCGCAAATTGCGCGTACCCGCATACGCAAACGCGAAAAAGAGGAGGAAAGAGTAAGGCAAAAGTACGAACTGCCTTCTTTCCTCCGCCATTTTGGCATCTCGATGAATAAGCTTGCGCGTCAGGACAAGATCCCGCCGACGATCGGTCGCGAAAGCGAGATCAGGCAGATGATGGAGATCCTTTCGCACCGCGAAAGATCGAATTCGCCGATGCTCGTAGGCGAACCCGGCGTAGGCAAAACGGCGGTCGTCGAGGGACTCGCTCGCCTGATCGAACTTGAGCCGGAGAAGGTGCCCGCGCGTCTGCGCGATTCGCATATCGTGCAGCTTCAGATGGGCGGACTCGTCGCCGGTACGATGCTCCGAGGTATGTTCGAAGAGCGTATCAAGGGCATCATCGACGAGGTAAAAGAAAAGGACAACATCATTCTTTTCATCGACGAAGCTCATACGATCATCGGTGCCGGTGCCGCAATGGGCACGACGTCGTATGCCGCGAATATGTTCAAGTCGTCATTGGCCCGTGGCGAACTCCGCATTATCGGAGCGACGACAATAACCGAGTACAAGGAATACATCGGCGAGGACGAGGCGCTTTCGAGACGTTTTCGACTCGTGCGTGTCGAGGAACCTTCGATCGATGAGACAAAGCAGATCCTCCTTGGCCTGAGGCCGCGGCTTGAGAAGAATTATTCCGTAACCATTTCCGACGAAGCGATAGCGACCGCGCTTGAGATGTCGCCGAAATACATACGCAATCTTCACCTGCCGGATAAGGCTATCGGCTGGCTCGATACCGCGTCGGTAAAGGTTGAGATCAACGAACCGTCGTCGCTCGTCGTACGTCCCGAACACATTATCGACGTCATTTCTCAGGAATCGCGTATTCCGAAGGATATGATCTATCGCGACACGGCAGATCGTTTCTCGCAAATGGAGATCGATCTCGGTAACCGTGTCATCGGCCAAAAGGACGCAGTGCGGGCCGTTGCGGAACGCCTGCGGCTAAACAAAGGCCCGCTCAAAGACAATCATTACGCGCCGGACGGCGTACTCCTTTTCCTCGGCCCGACAGGCGTCGGAAAGACCGAGCTTGCGAAGGCGGTTGCCGAATTTATGTTCGGCGATGAAGGCAAGATGGTCCGCATCGATATGTCCGAATACGGCGACGGTACCGTCGGCATCGAAAAACTGATCGGTATGCCGCGCGGCATTGTCGGCAGCGAACGCGGCGGTATCTTGACCGAACAGCTTCGCGATAACCCGTACACGGTGCTGCTGCTCGACGAGGTCGAAAAAGCTTCGCCGTATCTGATGAACATCTTCCTACAGGCTTTTGACGAAGGCTGGATCACGGACGGACGCGGCAAGAAGGTTTACCTCTCGGATGCGATCGTCATAATGACGTCGAATCTCGGTTCGGAGAACTTTAAGAAGTACGAAAAGCCGCTCGGATTCGGCACAAAATCGCTCGGCGATGTTAATGCGATCAAAGGCGACGTTATGAAGGCCGCCGAAACGCGATTTACTCCCGAATTTCGCAATCGTATCGACGAGATCATCATTTTCTCGCCGTTGACGATGGACGAGGTTCGCGATATCGCACGTCTTTACCTGCAAAAACTGACGACCAGCATGGAGCGGAAGGGCAAGATCGTCGAGATCACCGAAGCAGCTCTCGACGCCTTGACCGAGAAAGGCTTTAGCCCCGCGTATGGCGCGCGTTTCCTAAAACGCCACATCGATCAGACCGTCAAACTGCCGATCACGAATCAGTGGAAGACGGCAATGAAATTCATCGTCGATGTCGAGAACGGAGCGGTCGTCGTAAAGTCGGCCGAAACTTTCAGCCTGAACTAGGCGAGAACGAAATCCAACTTTCGTGCATCAAAGGCTTCGGTGATATATTTCACACGAAGCCTTTTTTTGACTGTAAAATGAAGCGACTTTTTTTTCTTTTCCTTTCGATCTTTCTGCTGTCTTTTGCCGCGTTCGCGCAGGATTCTGCGCTTGAGATCACAAAACGGCCTTTGCCGGAAGCTTCGACAACGGCGAGCGACGGCAGTTTCCAGGTCGTGCTGCGAGTCGAATTTCTCGATTCGGGAAGGATCGGCGACGTAACGGTGCTTTCTGCGCCGACGCGTGAATTCGGCAAAGTAGCGGTTGCGGCCGCAGAGAATATCGAGTTCGTGCCAGAGAAAAGGGCCGGGCGAGCGGTCTCAGTTACGCGCACGATCTTCTATATATATGACAAGGGTTGGAAAGGCGATGTCGGCGGCGACGCCGCGGCGGCCGAACCGAAACGCGACACCGATCTCGAGGCCGACAAGGCACGGGCCGTGATCGCAAAGGCGGTCGAAGCCCTCGGCGGCGATCGATTTCTGGCGGTCAAGACGCAGATCGGCCGCGGAAAATACAGCTTGATGCGGGAAAATCAGCTTGCGATGTTCCAATCGTTCGTCGATGTGATCAAATTCCCCGATATGGAACGCACCGAGTTCAAGCAGAGCGGAATGCGAACGGTGCAGGCGAATTCCGGGAGTTCAGGTTGGGTCTATGACGGCGACCAAGAGGTCTTGCAGGATCAATCCGAGCAGCAGATCGAGGCATTCAAGCAAGGCCTGCGCGTTAGCCTCGACAACCTGCTCCGCGGATATTGGAAAGGCGCTGCAGAACTTTCCTACGTCGGACGGCGTCCTGCGACTCTCGGTCGCCGCAACGACGTTGTAAAACTCACTTACAAAGACGGTTTCACCGTCGAGTTCGAATTCTCCGCCGACGATCACCTGCCGCAAAAGGCGATCTATACTCGCAAGGCAGTCTCCGGCGACGAAATGAAGGAAGAAGACCATTACGGGCAATTCGTCGAATTCCAGGGTGTGAAGTCGCCGCTTGTCATCGATCGTTTTGAGAATGGCGACCACGCCTCGCGTATCAATTACGAGTCCATCGAATTCAACAAGAACCTCCCGGACTCTATCTTCGCAAAACCTACGAACGTAAAAGATGCTAAAAAGTCGTGGAATTGACGGAAGTCTGACCCATCGCCGCAGAATCAACACCATGACCCCGATATTTGACCTATCGACCTTTTTTCGGGGCTTTTAGCTTTCCGATGGGTTCAGATGGCTTCTTCGTGCCTTTGTGGCATTTCCGATCAAAGACGGCGGCCACGAAGACACGAAGATCTGCTCCTCTCGGTTCTCCGTGCCGTTGTGCCTTTGTGGCATCTCCGACGAAAGACGGCGACCACGAAGGCACCAAGGCACCAAGGCACGAAAATCTGCTCCTCTCGATCATTTTGAGACGCTTTAGCTTTCCGACTGGTTCAGATGGCTTCCAATTGATTCGGAGACGCCAGCAACCCACGACTTACACAAACGCAAAGTCAAACTGTGCCTGGTGGACAGTCTTGTCGCTTGATAGATCGACGCTGCCGAGGTGAGCTTCGATCTCTTCCATCACTTGTCTTTCCGAATTTCGAAGAGCGGTCGCAACCTCCGGATGGACACGCAAGGTCGTGTGCCGAATGTCATCAACCTGGCGTGCAAGCCGGCGAGCTTCGCCAAGTATCTCATAACAGACGGTCTGCGGAGATTTCACCCAGCCTGCGCCTTCGCAGTATTCGCAAGGCGCGCACATCGTCCGCTCGAGCGATTGCTTGACACGCTTGCGGGTCATAATGATCAGCCCGAAGTCGTTGAACGAGAGCACCTTCGTCGGTGACTTATCATGCGAAAGTGCGTCCTGCAGAGCCTGCGAAACCTTGTGCCGGTTGCGTCGATCTTCCATATCGATCAGATCGAGCACGATGATGCCGCCAAGGTCGCGAAGTCGAATTTGACGCGCGATCTCATCGACGGCTTCGAGGTTCGTTTTTGTGATCGTGTCTTCGAGACGCGCGTTGCCCTTGCCGACGAACTTGCCTGTATTGACGTCGATCGCGACGAGAGCCTCGGTCTGGTTGATGACGAGATAACCGCCCGAACGCAGCCAAACGCGGGGCTTTAGCGCCTTCTCTATCTCTTCCTGAACGCCGTACGCATCGAGGATCGGTTCATCCCGGGTGTAGAGTTTTACGCGGTTGACCATACGCGGCGCCATACGGTTCATAAATTCAACGGTGCGTAAATATTCTTCTTCACTGTCAACACGGATCGCAGTGAAATCATCCGAGAGTTGATCGCGAAGCAGACGCTGCACAAGATCGAGATCCTGATGAATGAGCGCCGGCGACTTCTTCTTCTCCGAAGCCTTCTTTGCATCCTGCCAAGTACGAGCGAGATAGACCGCGTCGTTCCGTAAGTCTTCTTCAGCGATGCCGATGCCCGCCGTGCGTACGATAAAGCCGCCCTGACGGATCGCGTCATCCTGACGGATCTTTTGGATAAGCGTGCGTAGCCGTCCGCGTTCGGACGAAGATTCGATCTTACGCGAAACGCCGAGGTGCTCGATCGTCGGCATATAAACTAGATACCGGCCCGGAAGAGCGATGTGCGACGTGATACGTGCGCCCTTCTTCGCGATCGGTTCCTTGGCGATCTGAACAAGAATTTCCTGTCCTTCGCGTAGGAGATCGCTGATCGTCGGCTGAGGCCCGCGATCGCGTCCGTGGCGTCCGTTCCGATCGTTACGGCCTTTGTTTTCCGTCCGTTCAGGACGCTCCGATCGTTCGGGACGCTCCGTTCGTTCACTCCGTTCCGGGCGTTCGCTTCGTTCCGGACGGCTCTTCTTCTCGGAGTCATCGGATTCCTTCCGTTCTTCGCGGTCGCTTCGCCCGCGTCCGCGCCGTCCGCGGTTCCGGTCCCCGCGCGCCGGCTTTTCATCCGACCTTTCAGCTTCACCGTCGGCAGACGGGCTCGCTGCTTCGTCCGGCTGTGCAGGATCGCTGCCGTCGGACTCGACGCTCTCAGCGTGTTCGATCTCAACTATATGATCGTCCGTTTCGCCAATATGCCCATCGTGCTCATCGGAATGTTCGCCGCCGTTCTCGCCGCCGTTTCCGTCATCGCCCGCTTTCTTGGGCTTGCCGCCACGCCGACGGCCGCGTCCACCGCGACGAACGGCCATCGAAGCCGTATCGTCCGCGACGCGTTCGAATGCCTCGGCGTCGGCAAGCGGTTCTTCCGCCGCCGCGGCTTCAGCTTCGGCGGTTTTATCCGCAGCTTTCTTCTTGCCCTTGGCCGCGGGCTTTTTCGGCGCTTTTTCCTTTACAGCCTTTGCCTTTGCGGGCTTCTTCTCAGCGGCGGCTTTCGTACGGCGTCCTTTCTTCGGAACTTCTTTTGGAAGGTCGTCTTCATCGGCGATCCGTTCGAATCCGTCGGTGTTCGAGACCTCTGAAAGGAGCGATCCGACCTCGGCGACGCCTGTGCTTTCGCCTTCATCGAACTCGACCGCACGAACGCGCGCAACGATCGCTTCCTGGCGATATGCATCCTTGAATGCGTCGCCGGTGTCGCCATCGTCATCATCCGCGATACGCTCGAAGCCGCTCGCATCGAACTCGATCTCGATCGGTTCCGCAACGGAGCTGACCTCGTCTTTCTTATCCCGCTCCTTTCGGCCGCGGGAGCGCTTTCCTCTTTCAGGCCTTCCTGACGCCCTTTCAGCGACGCCTTCTTCAGCAACGTGCTCTCCGCTCTCGGCAAGCGGCTCGCTCAATTCCTGAGCAGATTCCATTTGCTTCTCGCGCTCGATACGGCTACGGTCGATACGTTCATTCACCTCGCGATTCGCATCTTCATGCGAACCCTTTTTGCCCTTTTCAAGGACGATCTTCTCGATCTCCTCGTCTTCATCGAAGAAGTCCGAAACATACAGGAACGCATCGCGTTCGAGCCCTATATCTACGAATGCGGACTGCATTCCCGGCAGGACACGCATCACGCGTCCTTTGTAAACATTCCCGACCACGCCTTCGTTTTCCTGACCGCGTTCTATATAGAACTCGGTAACCTTGCCGTTATCGAGAATTGCAATTTTCTTTTCGCGTCCATTGACGCTGACTATCATTTCCTTTGACATAGAAAGTGGTAAATTACCCTTAAAATTCTAAATTAAGGTTCGGCCCGGTTCGCTTTTAGAAGAGGAAAATTGAGAGGCAAGAACGGTCGGTATATTCAGGAATAGCGACCCGAAACCATATTGGCCGGCACGCGTTTCCTTTTGGATCACATAAAATGATCGCTTTCTTCGCTGAGTGTTAGAGAGGTATCGGGATTTTCGAGGTAGAGGTGGATTCCGAATATTCAAAATACAATTGTATTTCTTCAATGGGGAAATTCCTTCAAAATGTGCGGCCAGTAAATAACAAAAGCCGTTTCTCACACCAGGGAGCACATATCATTTTATCGATCGTGCTCGAAACCCGGTTAATCCGTTTGCCGCTTAGTTCAGCGTTAAAGATCCTTTTCAACCGTTTGCATCTATCCCGTTCCTAACGAGCGGGGGCAAACCTGTAAATAATTATATATAAAGAATTTCGCGAATGTAAACCTTTGATGATGCGAAATTTGCAAATCTTTTCGGATGCAGTTAATTCGCGTCGAACTTGGAACAGGTTCCGCCTTACGGATACAATGAAGGACATTCGTTTCTTATGGAAGTTTATTTTCAGCTCATAAGCGATCCGGAATCGCTCGCAAAGGCCTGTTCCGAACTCGAACGCGAAGAATTTATCGGATTCGACGTTGAGACGACCGACCTAGATCCCTATAAGGGTGAACTGCGGCTCGTACAGCTTTCGAATGGCCGCGAGACGAAGGTCGTCGATGTGCGGGCGTTCGGAAGCGGGGACGAATTGAAGACGGCGGCGGCATTAAAACCGCTGCGCGACCTTCTATCCTCGAAGAAGCAAACGAAGATCGCCCACAACGCAAAATTCGACACGAAGTGGACGAGGCATCACCTCGGATGCGATGTCGAAAATATCTACGATACATATTTGGCGAGCGTGCTGATCGGTTCGGCGGACGGTGAGCGACGGCATGGGCTCGCGGACGTCGCACAGTTCTTTTTAGGCAGAGCGCTCGACAAGAAGGAGCAGGTAAGCGATTGGGGAGCGGCTGAATTGTCCGCCTCGCAGATCGAATATGCGGCCAAAGATGCGTTAATAATGCTCGAAGTTCGTGAACGTCTGCACGAACGGATCGTTGCCGACGGGTTGAACCAAGTCCTCGCTCTCGAGAACGAGTGCGTTCTGCCGATAGCTCAAATGGAGCTGAACGGCATTTATCTCGATGGAACTCGATGGCGCGAGCAGCTTGCCGTCGTGTCCAAGAAACAGGCCGTTGCCGCCGAAGAACTACAGGGAATGCTCGGCGCCGGCGTCGCTCAAGCTTCGCTCTTTGGACGGCCGGAGATCAATCTCGATTCGATCGATCAAGTTACAAGCGCGCTGCAGAATCTTGGCGTTCCTGTCGAAGGTACGACCCGTGCGGGCGCTCTCTTGCCGCTTGCAGATGAATATCCCGTGGTCGCAAAACTGCTCGAATACCGGCAGGTCGCAAAAGCGAGCCAGAGCTTCGGCGAGAATATACTCGGCTTTATCGAACCGAAAACTGGCCGCATCCACGCAGATTTTCGTCAGATCGGCGCGCCGACCGGACGCTTTTCGTGCTCGAATCCGAACCTGCAGCAGATCCCGCACGAGACCGAATACCGACGCTGTTTTATGGCTCCGAAGGGCAGGAAACTCGTCATCGCCGATTATTCGCAGATCGAACTGCGCATCCTCGCCGATATCTCGAAAGACAAGGCTTTTATTGACGCTTTCCAGTCCGGAGCAGACTTTCACGCGGCGACCGCGGCACAGATATTCGGGATCGCGGCCGACGCTGTTACGCCCGACCAGCGGTCATTCGCAAAGCGTTTGAATTTCGGCGTCGTTTACGGGATCGGCGTGCAGAGATTTGCGAAAATGACGGGCCTTTCGAACGCACAGGCCGAAGATACGCTTCGGCGATACTTTGCGACGTATCCTCGGATGGACGAATGGCTCCGTATGCAGGCGAAGGCCGTCTTGAGCGACCGAACCGCCCGCACGCTATCGGGCCGCATCGCCCGTATGAGATTCAACGAGAATGACCGCGGCGAGGTCGGAGCGGCGCAGCGTTATGCGAAAAATATGCCGATACAGGGAACTTCGGCGGACATTTTGAAACGCGCCTTAAGACTGCTTCACGACGATATTCGCGGCACGTCCGCAAAGCTCGTAAACATCGTGCATGACGAGATACTTGTCGAAACAGATGCCGCAGAAGCAGAAGAAACGGCCCGCAAACTCGAGAACGCGATGCTCTCTGCGGGCCGTGAATTTCTAAAAGATGTCCCTGTAAAAGTGGACCTCAGCGTTTCCGATGAATGGTCGAAATGATCTCAGCGTCCTGAGCCGAGACCGCGTATGAAGATATCTGCGTCTTCGCTCCGGGCGGTCTGTAACTTTGCGTAGGCTTCGAACAACTATGCCCTGCCGCCCGCCAAGTTTTTCGGGTTATTGCTATTTGCTCCCTTTATGAAGCGTGCTGGAAAGCCTTTGGTTAGGCTCTCCTTATCGATCTAGGCTGCCGCCTCGCTGGTTGCGGCGCGTACGAATAGTATCCGTGAGCAATTCTCGCACGTGAGTATCTCGGCACCGCGTCGTACATCGACCTGGACCTGCGGACGCAATGAAATAAAGCAGGCATTGCAGGAACCATTGACGACCTCGGCGACGGCGATGCCGTCACGACTGCGTTGCGCAAGCCGGTCATAGACCGCGGCGAGACGATCCGGAAGAGTCGCAAAAGCCGTCGCGCGATGCTTTGTCTCGGTATCGAATTCCTTCTTGTCAGCGGCGAGGGCAGCGTCGAATTCGCTCAAGGCAGTTTCGCGGCGGCCGTCAAGGCTCGATATCTCGTCGGCTCGTTCGCCGAGTTCCTTCTCGACCCCTTCACCTTCTTCCAGAAGTTCGACAATGGCGGTCTCCGATTGTCCGATCGCCTTCTGAAGAGCATCGACCTCGCGCATCGCGGTCTCGTATTCTTTCTGGTTCTGTGCGTGCTTTAGATTTCGTTCGGCACGTTCGAGATACGTTTTGTTTTCGGCGATCTCACGTTCGTGTAGGGCGCGTTTCTCGTTGATGGAATCTCGCCGGTTCTGAATTTCGCGTATAGAAAAGGCGTGCTGTTCAAACTCCTGTTCGATCGCTGCACGCCCTGCTTCTGCGGATTCTATTGCCTTCTTCAGACGACGAAGATTTGTGTCCGTCTCCTGTAACTCTATTAACTTATCTAGATCTTCGATCACGTTCGTGTTTGTCTCCTAACTTCAAGTCAAACAAAAATTGTATCGCACGGTCGGCCTTGAACGCAAAGAACCGCTTAGATCGCGATGACCTCGATGTCAGGATCGACCTCTTCACGGAGCATATGCTCGATGGCCGCAAGCGTGCCGCTGATCGAGCTCGGACAACTGCCGCACGAGCCTTGATAGCGGATCTTCAGTTCCGACCCGTTAAGTTCGATGATCTCCATCCAACCGCCGTCGCCCGCAAGATACGGCAGGATCTTCTCGTCGAGCAGGGCCTGTATCTCGCGAAGTTTAGGGTCGTCATCGTTCCCCGCTGCTGCGATAGCGCCGCCGACCTTGCTCGCCGCGTGTCCGTTGCCGTTGCCGTTCGTCGGCTTCACGGCGACCGCCTCCGCCGCTCTGATAGGGACAGCCATTTCCGGTAAGATCTCGTCCCACTCGGAATCATCCGTCTTCTCGACCGTGACCATCTTGTCCATATAGAACACGGACACGACGTTTCCGACGTCGAAAATAGATTTGGCGAACGTGTCATCGACCGCAGATTCCGCGGTCGGGAACGAGTGCGACGTGCCGTAACTGATCGGCTCGCGAAGGATGAACTTAACGGCGTTCGGGTTCGGAGTTTCTTGTATGTCTGAGATCTTCGGCATTCCTTGTAAAAAGCGGCTTCCAACTGCGGCAAAGCCTACAAACCAAGTATCTTAAAACATTACATTTTTGTCAACATTTCAGACGTAAGGTAAGCCCGGAAGGCAAGGCAAAGAACTGCCTGCTCACCCGGGCTCAAAAAGATCAGAGACTACGGAACAGAGATAAGAAGCAAGAGTTAAAACTCGTCAAGCCTATTCAGTGATGTGAATATCATCGGTCTTATTCATTCGGCCGGACATAAACATCGCACCCAAAGCCAAGAACGCAAGGATCGCGATTATTCCGATAACCATCCATATCTTGTTATCGGCGCTGGCCATATACTTGTAGATCGAGAAAACACCCACAATCGCGGCAAGAACTGCCAAAATGCCGTTAAGAGAACCCATTTATAAAGTCACCTCCGAAATCTAATGTCAGTGGTGAACAGACCGGACGCTTCCGGCGTGACCATCGAACCTGATGGCACGATGCGCTAAATGAGATTTCAACGCAACTGTCTCTAAACACCCTAATCTTACCCCCAAAATCGGTTTGAAAGCAAGGTTTTGACGCTCCTTACAGGCGAAAAGCCCGTAAAATGCGCGGTATCGACTGAAGATCGGAGAAAAACCGAACGTCCGTCCACTTTCGAGGAGAAAAAAGCGGCAGAATTCGTTCGGATTGTCCATAACCGATCTCCAGAAAGAGAACACCGCCGGGACGCAGTTTGTGTGAAGAACCGGCAATTATCTTTCGAATGATCTCGAGGCCGTCGGCGTTATCGCTCAAAGCGATCTCAGGTTCGAACTCGCGCACTTCGCGGTCGAGTGTTGCAAGCTCGGCGAGCGAAATATACGGCGGATTGGAAACGACCGCGTCAAAGCCGTCCTCCCCGACCGAATCGAATACGTCCGAGAGGAGCAGATCGAGCCGATCGAGCACTTTGTGGCGTTCGGCATTTTGACGTGCGATCGCCAACGCGTCGGGCGAGCGATCGACGGCAATGGCCGACGCAGTCGGAAGCTCCGTGAGCATCGCGACGCTGATACAACCCGAACCGACGCCGATCTCGCAAAGGCGCGCCGCAGCGTTTCCCTTCAAAGCATTGACGGCGTTCTCGACCAGAATTTCGGTTTCGGGCCGAGGTATTAGAACTGCGGGCGAGACGTTGAACTCAAGCCCGTAGAACTCGGTCGTGCCGATGATGTACTGCACCGGTTCGTGTTGCGATCGGCGACCTATTGCGGCGTCGAACGCGGCCTTCTCTGCGTCGGAAAGTTCATATTCAGGATGCGCGAAAAGGAATTCCTTCGCTCGCTGAAGCGCGAAACGCAACAGCAGCCGAGCGTCTTTTTGCGGCTCTTTGAGGCCGGCGTCAACGAGCGCGGCATTCGCGTGTTTCAGAGTGTCGGCGATGTTCATCTTGCGCCGTCGCCTCGAAAGACCGCAGGGATCGTAAGAGCGAGAATTTTCGCGTCGAGCATCAGCGACCAATTCTCGATGTAATAGAGATCGACGCGGACCATCTCTTCAAATGTCAGTCGGCTGCGGCCCGAAACTTGCCAAAGTCCGGTCATTCCGGGCTTCATATCGAGGCGTTTTCGCTGCCAGACCTCGTACGCCTCGACCTCGTACGGGATCGGCGGCCGCGGGCCGACGATGCTCATTTCGCCGCGAAATACGTTCAGAAGCTGAGGCAGTTCGTCGATGCTCGTACGCCGTAGAAAACTTCCTGCGCGCGTTATTCGCGGATCGTTCTTCACCTTGCCGAAAACTGGCCGAGAATCATCGCCGGAGTTCGCGCCCGCCTTGCCCGCGATATTCTGTTCATATGCCACACGATGCACGCCCTCGTCGGCGTCGGCCTTCATCGTGCGAAATTTGTAGCAGAGAAAAACGCGGCCGTCCATCCCGACGCGTTCTTGGCGGAAGAGAACTTTGCCCGGCGAATCCAGCTTTACGGCGATCGCTGCTACGATCCACATTGGCGACGTTACGGCCGTTGCGACGGTCGCGATAACGAGGTCCGAGACGCGTTTTACGAACCGCTGCGCGTCCGAGAGCGGCGAGCGAAAGAGCCGCACCATCGGAAGAACGCCGATGCGGTCAACGCTCGTCTTCTGCGGCAAGAGATCGAACAAGGTCGGCGCAAATCGAAACTCGACCCGACGCTTTCTCCCCAATGCCATCATTGCCTCGAAGAGCCTTTCGCCCGCAAGTGAGTTGTCCGTGATGATCACTTCCTTTATGTCGAATCGGCGGATCACGTCGGCGAGTTCGGCGATCGACCCGAGCCTTTCGGCGGTTGACGACGGTTCGATCTCGTCGGCAACATATCCCACGACGCGATAGCCGAGATGACGACGGTTTTGTAGCTCCGAAATGGTCTGCTCGGCTTCCGAATTGCTCCCGACGATGATCGTCGGAATGAGGTTGATCCCGCGCTTGCGCGCCCTTGATTGGGTCGCACGGACGGCGAGGTGAAAAGCCGAAAGCAGGACGAGCGTACATAGCAGATCGAGCGCGAAAACGCCACGTGAATACGAAAAATCGCGGTACAAATATCCGCCGCGAAACATAAATGCCCACGCGATCACAAGCAGCGACGAAACGAACACGGCGCCGAAAACGCGTGCGAGTTCGCGTGAATATTCAAATGCACCATCGAACCTGTAAACTCTAGCGAGGCCGAGAGTTACGATGCGGCAGGGAACGGCGAAAGCCAGAATGCCGACATACGGCAAAAAGTTTTCGCTCCAAATGGCGGGGCCCGCCGCGAACGCACTTTTGCCTTCGCGAAGCCAAAAGGCAAAAATAAATCCGGCGGCGGCAAGAAAGGCGTCCGCCGATATGACGCCGACGCGAACCACAGGCATTACCCAACGCGGCATTACCGCGAGGTTCGCGGCTCGTTCTGCTATCGTTGCGGTCGTCATTTCGGTTCCCATTTTTTGCGCGTTCAGCCCGAGCGAGAAGAATACCTTCGAACGATTGTAGAATGAAAGTCCTGATAACCGCACCAAGCCTTAGGGAAAAAGACAACGTCAGCGGTATCTCGACGCTCGTTGCCAACATCATCCGATTGTCGGCGAACGAATATGTTCATTTTCGCGCCGGACGGCGGGACGGTGCGGGCAAGAACGCTAAATGGATCGCCTCGCAGCCGAAAATGGTCGTCGATTTTCGCGAAGCGATCGAACGCGAGCGGCCGAACGTCATTCACCTGAACACGTCGTTCTCCCGTCTGGCGATGCTGCGCGACGCTGTCCTCGTTCGGGCGGCGGCGGGCAAGGGCGTCCCCATCGTGCTGCACATACACGGCGGCCCGTACTTTTTGAAAGATGAGCCGGGCGTGATCCTTCGAAAATGTATCTCGACGATGACAAAGCATTCCGCTCGGATCATCGTTTTGAGCGAGCAGGAAAAGGCGGTTCTCGCGAACCGTCACGGGCGTGCCGATTCGGATGTTCTGGCGAACGCCGTTCCGACGAACGAGGTCGTCCCGCGGAAGCCGGAGAAGAGTCCGCGATCGATCGTATATTTCGGAAGGCTCAACCGCGAAAAAGGCCTCGACCGCATCGTCGAAGCGTGCCGCGGCCTCATCGAACGCGATATTCAGTTTCGCTTCAACGCCTACGGCGCCGGGCCCGACGCGGAAAGTTTTCTAGCCGAAATGCGTGCGGTATGCGGCGAAAGGTTCGCGTTCTGCGGCGTTGCGGACGGCGAGAACAAGTGGCAGGCGCTCGCCGAGAATGACATCTTTCTCTTGCCGTCGGATCACGAAGGCTTGCCGATCGCGCTTCTCGAAGCGATGGCCGCCGGCTGCGTTCCCGTCGTCAGGAGAAACGACGCGATCGCTGCGGCGGTCGAGCAAGGCGTTGCCGGATTCGTGGTCGATATCAACGACAAGAGCGAGATCGTCGAACGGCTCTCATTCCTGCTCAACGAGACGCACGATCTTACTGCGTTGCGGGAAAACGCCCGAAGGACCATCGCCGAACGATATTCGTTCGATCGATATCTTTTGCGGCTTGACGAGATCTACAGGAAGGCAGCGAGATGAGCGAAAGGACAACAAGGGTGCGTGTTGTAAGCCTCGATGTTGACGTCGTGGAATTCGCGTCGCTCATCGAGCGGATCGACGCATTGCGGCGGCAAGGCGGCGGTTACGTGTGCTTTTCTACGGTTCATATGGTGATGGAGGCGTTCGACGACGCCGCGTATGCTGAGAAGGTGAATGCCGCCGACGTCATCGTGCCGGACGGTATGCCGCTCGTCTGGATGCAAAAGATCGAGGGGCGACGCGATGCGAACCGCGTTCGTGCGAACGACCATATGATCGGCTTGTGCCGATTTGCGGAAGAACAAGGCCTTTCCGTAGGTTTTTACGGCGCGAAGGAAGAGGTGATCGAAGCGATAAAGGCTCGTGCCGCGCGGGACTTTCCGAAACTCGATGTCGCATACGCATTTTCGCCCCCGTTCCGTCCGCTCTCGGCGGAAGAAGACGCAGAGATCACGGCCGACATTGCGGCCAAAGCGCCGGACTTTCTGTTCGTCGGGCTTGGCTGCCCGAAACAAGAGCGTTGGATGAACGAACATCGCCCGCATCTCAAAGCCGTAATGCTCGGCGTCGGTGCGTCCTTCGACTTTTTCGCGGGCAATGTTGCCGAGTGTCCGCCATGGATCGGGCGTCTTGGCCTGGAGTGGCTTTTCCGGCTCACGCAAGAGCCTAGAAGGCTCTGGAAGCGGTATTTGGTGCTGAACCCAAGGTTCGCGTTCAGAGCGGGCTTGCAAGCGGTTCTTGGGCGAAAGTAGCTCGCTCCGTTGCCGTTTCTTGCGAAAGGCTACATAATTATTCGTTTGACGGACGGTTTATCGGCTCAGGATGAAATTCTTCTCGGATATCAGGCTTCTACTGCTCGCGATCTGGTTCGGCGGCGCGATATTTTTCATCGGCGTTGCCCAAACCGCTTTCGCCGTGGTGCCTGACCGTGAGCTTGCCGGCGCGGTCGTCGGACGCTCGCTCGCGATCTTGAATTACGCCGGCGCTGCGATCTCGATCATCCTGATCGCAACTTCATTCATCGTCAAACGCGCTAACGCCCTTTGGCTTTGGATCGAAAGGCTTTTGCTGCTCGTTATCGCGGCGGCAAGCCTCGGCGGGCAGTTCGTTATCAGCGCTTGGATGGCGACGATCCGTTCGCAAGCCGGCGGCCCGATAGACGCTCTTGCGGGCGATAACCCTTTGCGTCTGCAATTCGACAAGCTGCATCAATGGTCCGAGTGGACGCTTTCGGCCGCATTGATCGCCGCGCTTCTGACCTTTTTTATTATGGCGAATCGCCGTTTTTCGTCGGCAAAGACGGCGGACATCGCAACTTTCGATATCGACAAGGAATTCAAGTTCTAAGTTATGGACGTCATTGAAAATAAGTGGGATTGGGAAAAGCGTTTTTCTGCGTGGAAGGCCGACGAGGGCTTTCAGCGTTATCCGTGGGTCGCGAATACGCACACACCGTTCACGCCGGCTCGCAGGGCACTGCCGATGCTGAACCTCGCATTGATCTCGACCGCCGGCGCTTATATTGACGGAACCGAAGCCTTCGATACATCGACAAAGGACGGCGACATTGAGTTTCGCGAGATCCCGATCGAGGTCGATGCAGCCGACCTGAAATATTCTGCCGTAGGATATGATCCGGCGGCCGTTATCGCCGATCGAAATTGCCAAATTCCGATCGACCGGCTCCTCGAATATCAGCAGAATACGGTCATCGGTTCGCTCAACAGCGTCTGGTGGTCGCTCTCAAGCCACATCCCGAATGCCGCCCGCGTGGCGGACGAACTTGCGCCGAAACTTGCCGAACGCCTTGACCGTTACGAGGTGCAGGCCGCGCTCGTCATCCCCGCGTCAAAGCTCTGTCATCAAACCGCCGGCGTTGTCGCGCGCTGCATCGAAAACGCGGGCATTCCCACGATGATGCTCGCGGTCGATACCGAGATTATGAGCAAGGTCCGCCCGCCCCGTGCCGCTTATTACGGCGGCGAACTCGGCTCCGTTGCCGGTACCCCGAACCATAGCGAATATCAGCTTCGGATCCTCGATGCGGCCCTTCGCTGGATCGAACCATTCGATCAGCCCGGAGCGAGAAAACTCGCCGTCGATCTACAGACCGAGGTCGAGATCGCCCGCGGCGAACGCTAACTCCCCGCTCCGAGACAAGAGACAAGAGATTAGAGACAAGAGCGAACCCCGGTTCTTCTGCCGCACGTGTCAGTAGCCAGCAGGTGTCAGCAGCCAGCATGTGTCAGTAGCCCGCACGTTAGTAAGGGATTAGCGTCAGAACCGCGAACGCTCGCCCTCGTCCGCTCTTCCTCTGCGGCTCCGCGACTCTGCGGGATCCGTTCTTAAATGCAAAGATCACATAGGCCGTATCAGTAGCCCGCAGGTGTCAGTAGCCCGCACGTTAGTAAGGGCTCACCGTGCGCCTCACACACCGTTCGCTCCCATCCGCACGGCCCTGAATTGCCACAGCTTTCAAGCCGTGGATCAGGTGTCGGAACGCGGACGCCCTCGTCCGCAATGGCTCCGTTAGGAGCCAAATGTTTGTAGCACCGTCCATCATCATCGCCACCTCGGAGGCGGCTTTGCCGCCGACTTCCTCTGCCGCGTGCAAGGCACGCTTCCCGAGAGGCAGACAGGAGACGGGAGAACTCTCAATTAAATTTTCGAAGACCAACCAACCATCAACAAGCTTACCGAATCGCGGGCGCGCATTTGAAGCACGTTTTTCACGTTTTGTATCAAAATGCACGTTTTGTATCAAAATGCACAAAACGCACAAAACGGACAAAACGGACAAAATGCACGCTTTGCACATAACGCGCGAGAACGAGGCGTTATGTTTGGATATCTCGCGGGATTCTCGCTAATATTGCCGAGATGAAACTCGAAACCGGCTCGCTCTTCACACGCAAAACCTTTCTTATCGCGATCGGGATCGCGGCCCTGACCGCTCTCCTCCTGGCTTTCGAGGGGCGTGTGCTTTGGTGCCAGGCAGGCGACTATGTGCCGTGGTCTTTCGACATCTGGTCAACGCACAATTCGCAGCACCTGTTTGATCCGTACTCATTCACGCATATGCTTCACGGCGTCGCGGAATTCTGGATCCTGTTCGCGCTTTTGGGGAAGGTTCCGGTCAGGTGGCGTCTGGTGATCGCGGTCGGGATAGAAGCTTGTTGGGAGATCGCCGAGAATTCGCCTTTCGTGATCGAAAGATACCGGGCGGCGACGATCTCGCTCGACTATTTCGGCGATTCGATACTGAATTCGATGTCGGACATCGTGTTCTGCGCGACGGGGTTCGTGATCGCCTCGAAATTGAGGTTTTGGCGCTCGCTCGTACTGTTCATCGCGACCGAGACGATCCTGATCCTAACGATCCATGACAGCCTGCTGATCAATATTTTGATGCTGCTCTACCCGATCGACGCCGTAAAGCACTGGCAATTGGGCGGATGAGTCGGTAGCCGAACCCGTTGCGGACGAGGGCGTCCGCGGTCCGGTCTATTTTTTGCCGATCGCATCGAACGGGATGTCGTAGATGGCGTATGACTGCCAGTCCTTGTAGTCGAAATGCCACCATTCGTTCGGGTTTACGAAAAAACCTTCGGCTTCCATCAGAGAGCGGAGTTTGTCGCGGTTTGAACGCTCCTCGTCGGTACCTCCTGTATAGTCGGGCGAGGCGCGCTCAGTGAATTCATCAAAATCCGACGGCATCGGAATGAGCTTTCCGGTCTTTAGGTCGTAGATGCTCAGATCGACGGCGCAGCCGCGATTGTGCTTCGAACCTTTCGCTGGGTCGGCGACGTATTTACGCTCTTCGGGCTTTACCACATCCCAGAAGAGTTTCGTGATCGACCAAGGCCGATATCCGTCAAAAATAACGATGCCGAGGCTGTCCTTCTTCAGCTTTTTGTGCACGCGGACAAGAGCCTTTGCCGCATCACGCTGAAGGAATGCGCGCGCCTCCGGATAGACGACCTGCCCGGTGAAATTATCGGTGCGTGCGTAACGAATATCGAGTTTTATCGTCTTGCTGAGTTTTGTGAGTTCTACCAGATCGGCCTCGCGTTTATCGGATTCGTGCGGCGGCCCGTCCTGAGCCGAGACGCCGATAAACAGGATAAGACAGACGCAGCTTGCGGTAAATGCCCTGAGGATGGAATTTTGCATATTGCCGTATTACCGAAGAAACGAGCCGTCCCTGAACATTTCCTGCTTTGATATTCCCGCTTAGGCAGGATATTGTTGAAAGTGATATGCAACAAGAAGAGACGAAGCCCGCACTATCATGTCCCGCACGCAAATGGGCGAAACGCGCCGGTATTATCACTTTCCTCTTCTTTCTCGGGAAAGGGTTGATCTGGCTCGGCGTCTTCGCTGCCGGAGCCTGGTTCTTTACGGGCAACTAACGGCTCACCGCTTCGGTTCAGGTTCTTCCTTCACATCTTCATCCGTGATCACGACGTCCGTGCCGTACTTCTGATAGTCCTTGAAAAGAATGACGTTCCGCGTGTCGAAAAGCTTGCCGCTGCTGCGCGACGTCAGACGCACGTCCGACCTCGACGGCAGCAGGTATTTTTCGTCGTTGATCGTTACCCAAGCGTAATCGATGATGCGTCTTGCCGCCGTAACGATAAAGCCCGGCGGAAGATCGGTCGCTTCGCTCTCGATGCGTAGAACGCGGGCCGTGTCGCGGTCGATCCAAACCTTGCCGTGCATTCCCGTGATGGCCTGATCGGTCGAGAGCGTTCCCGCGCTCACGCGCTGCATAGCCTTATCCCGCGCGACGGTGTATTCATAGACGACGGCCTTTCGCATATCGATCTGATCGGTATCGAGAGCGGTGAATTTCGCTTCGTTCTCAGGCTTGAATATCGTCGAAAGTACGTTCACGAATTCACCCGTGGAACTCGTTCCGCCTGCCTGCGAATATGAACTTTGAGGTTTCGGGTCCGTCTGCGTAACGCCGTTTATTGAGAGCAGGCGATAGTCTTCCTCGCCGGTCGATCGATAGCTGACGGCAACGACAAGCCGGTCAAGCGTTCGGTAGGTATTTGTCCCGGCGTACGCCATCGCACGCTGGATGAGTTGCTTGACGACAAAGTCGGGCATATCCCCAACCGACGCCATCGTATTTCGCCGTGCCTTTTCGAGAAGGTCGCCCGATTCTTTGAGCGTTGGGAGTTGCGAGCCTTCCGGATCGAGGCGTCGGCGTCCGGCCTCATCGAGTGCCCTGCGAAGTTCTTCGTCCGTGCCTGCTTTAGTTTTCGTTAGGCTGCGGATGCCGTCAGTTACTTCAAAACCGACGCCGCGCTTTCGCAACGCCTCGACAATGCGGTCACGCTCGGTCGGGTCCTTCTGGATCGCATAAAGCATCTTGACGTATTCGGCCTGCGTAAGAGGCGCCTGCTGCGGAAAAGCTGCAACACTAGCGAGAAGGATTAGAACGATGGCGATTGCTGTCTTCATGCTGAAGGGATATTGATGCTCAAACCGTTGTCCTCGTTGGCTGCCAAGCCGGTTGAGTGTACATTCAATAGGATACAGCACAGCATACTGTCTGCAAGTTTGTCCGTTTTTGGCCAAGATCGCGCTCGTCCCGATGAGAACACGGTACACGACGAAATCCGATAAGATTTAATTATCTCTCGACAATTGTCGCATTCTTAGGCAAAAACAGATCGGAAAACACGTCCTAAGGTATTCGGCAAGGCGGTACCGGGCAGTATGGCACTCACTGAAGAGCAAAAGCGGATCGTTTATAACATCATAAAGCTGGAAGGAACCTCGAACGGTGCGAATGAGTACCTCTGGCTCGCACATACGGCGAATAATGAAGCAAAGCATCGCGGCATAACGATGTACGACCTGCTTCTGACCGGCTATTCCTCCGTTCCAAAGAGTGAAAAGACAGAACTTCCCGACACGAACGTGAGTGCGAACGCGAAGGCGGCACGAGCGGGAGTTGACAGCGCTCTAAGCTATGAAATAGATCCAACAAACGGTGCGAGATTTTGGGATGGAACGGACTTTTTGGCATGGGGGGCTAGTTAACCCCAATAGCAAGCCGCATCCTAAGTTCCGCCAGTACACGACCATTACGATCGCCGGCCCGATCTTTGTCTTGTATCTCCTCAACAATCTCTCACGCTATTCGAGTGGTTCGGTCAAATATTATGGGAAATCGTACAAACTGCCTGCCGATGTGTTCCTCGACGGGGCGAACTGGCTGCCGAATCTGAGTCCTTTCTTTCCAGTCCCCATTATATTCATTGGCATTTTCAGGTATCAAACTAAGAGCGGCAACGGGCGGTTAGTTGCAACCGGTGCCGTGGGACAATCGATATTTTGGAAGGTTCAATAACCCCTGAAGATAGGAGTTTCAATGATAAAAGTTCTCATACCGCTCTTGACCGCACTTTTGACGTTCAGCTGTATCCGTTCCGGCTCAACAAGAAAGGCTTCCGGCGACCCGACCCCAGCGAACGCTTCTGCGACATCTATTTCCAAGGCTACACCAATACCTACGCCTAGCGTTGCCACGAGCAATAGAACTCCGGTCGAAAAGGACGGCCTTCAACTGTCGGTCGTGAGAGATGAAAAACGGAATGCGGATGATATTCAGATCTTGTTGGCGAGCGGCGACATTTTAACCATCAAGACCCCGAGCGGCGAAGAGGTCAATAATTTCGCGGTGGACGACGTAAAGCAGACGAGCAACGGGTTTGAGATCGAGGTCGAATACGGCTCCCGATACAAGTACGAGAAGACTTTCATCTTTGAACACGGAGGGAAAACCTTTAACCTAACGCAGATCAAGGTGAAGAGTTTTGACGGCGCGGATCCGGAAAAGTCGTCCGAGAGATCGGTCATCATAAAGCCGCCGGTAGCTTTGGAGGAGTTCAAGATCGACAAATACTTGTCTGACTAGGGCGGCGACGCATGAGAAAAGGGCGGGAGAGCCAATTCGGCCTTCCCGCCCTAATTTGTATGATAACGAAAAAGAAAAGCTAATTAACCCACTCCTCTTCGTAATTAAGCTGCCAATGCCTCGTCACCCAAGCCTGAGCCTCTGACATCGCCGTTTCTTTCCATTTCTTCAAATTATCAAGAACGGAGAGAGCGGCCATGGGTTTGCTGGGATCGCGTTCGACACGGATCACCTCAGTTTTGACGTCGATGATCGGTTTATCGTCACCGAGGATCCGAAGGCGTACTTTGCTTCCTACCGGCGGAAGAACTTCGAGATTGACGAGAGCGCTCGCCTCTCCCACGTTTTCCGTTAAGCCGTCCACCTTTATCGTTCGTCCGCTTTCTGCGTCAACCCACGTTGCCCTAACAGGCATACTCGCTGTAATGCGATGATGCAATGGCGTTTTGTATGATGAAGTAGTGTATTCTACGTCTGCCATTATTTCCCCCTATAACCTTATAAATGCAATTCGGAAATATTTGGGTGGTCAAAGATCTATCGAACTGCGCCCAACAATCTTATCCATTATTACAAAAAAGTCAAGTATCCCGCTCAACCGCCCGAAATCAACTGTTTTTGACCCCGATATCAGCCGAATTACGAGTATTTTGTAACACGAATGATTACAGATGTCAATGCGGTTTTTTCGAGCGTTTTCCGCCTATTATTGCAAGGCGGGAAAAAATCGCGAGAATCCGCTTGTAAAACTAGCGTTTTGGTTCTACATTGTCCCTATTCAGTTTGCATAAGTGTTACAAAAAGCGGCCTCGGCCTTGCCCTGTAACGAACGCTGAACGTAATGTTGAACCATCGGTTCCAAAGGCTCTGTTTACCGGAGGCGGATCGGATGCCGACCGTGGAGAAGTTCCGTTCCCGGAAGCGGAACATAGGGAAAAGTATCCACAAATTTCGTTCCTTGTCAGCCGCATCTTTCACTGCGGTCGGCTTGTGTGCTTTTAGATCAAAAAATTGCCTTATTGAGGTACCTAAAGAATGTCCAAACTATTTTTTAACAAACTGCTTGCTGTTACGGCGCTCGCAGTGCTCTCATTTGCGGGTCAAGCCTTTGCCCAATCGCAAGCGAGCACCGGGCAGATCACCGGAACCGTGTCGGATCCGAACGGCGCCGTCATTCCGAGTGCGACCGTTACGCTGACAAGCAAAGCTACCAATCAAACTCAGACCGTAACAACGGGCTCCGACGGAGTTTACAAATTCGTACTCCTGCAGCCCGGAACCTATGAAATAAAAACGGCAGCGTCGGGTTTCGGCGAGGCAAAGCTCGAGGTAACGGTCTTTGTCGGCCGCACCGTTGACGCAAATGTGAAGATGGCGGCCGGCGAAGTTTCGGCCGTGGTGACGGTCTCGGACGACGCGATCCAGACGACAACGAGCAATTTCGACTCCGTCCAGAGCAGCCAATCCATTGAGAATCTTCCGATAAACGGCCGACGCTTTCAGGACTTTGTTACCTTGACGCCGACGGCGCAGGTCGATCCTTCACGCGGTCAGATCTCATTGAGCGGCCAGCGCGGCATCAATTCGAATATCAACGTCGATGGCGTGGATTACAATCAACCATTCTTCGGCGGTATCCGAGGCGGCGAACGTTCGAATTCGGCGTTCACCTTGCCGCAGGAATCGATACAGGAATTTCAGGTCGTTGCAGCGGGGTATTCTGCTGAATTCGGCCGCAGTTCCGGCGGTATTGTGAATGCAGTTACGAAGTCCGGCACGAACGAGTTGCACGGCTCGGCATTTTACCTGATCCGACCGCGGCAGTTGGCTCGGGCCAATGATTTCGCTAAAGCGCTTGCCGACCAGCGTCTTAACGATCTCGGCTTGCAGGCGACGCTCGCCCCGACGCAGCACCAGTTCGGCGGTTCGATCGGCGGGCCGATCATCAAGGACAAACTCTTCTACTTTGCGAGCTATGAACAGCAGCGTTTCCGCGCTCCTCGTCAGGTTCTATATCAAAATCTCATCGGCATTTCGGCTGTGACACCTTCGCAGCAGCAAGCTTTTGATTTCTACCGTTCGAACGAAGTGCAGTTCCAGCAGACGAACGACGCATATGCGGCGTTGGGCAAGATCGACTGGAACATCAACAATGCGAATCGCTTCAACGTTCGCTACAACTTCGCGACCAACAAGGCTTTGAACGCCGTCTCGACCGGTGAGACCGCTCTCGACCCGACGACGCTCAACTCGCTTTCGACGAACGGTACTGAGAACGATAAGAACCACATCATCGTTGCTCAGCTTATCTCGACGCTCAGCTCGAACTGGATCAACGAATTTCGCGGACAGTGGGCTTACGAAGAAAGGCCGCGTATCCCGAATGAACTGGTCGCAAATGTAAATACATCGATCGGCACTTATGGTACGCGAAACTTTCTGCCGACAACGCAGTTCGACAAGCGCATACAGTTTGCGGACAGCCTCACGTATCTCAAAGGCGCTCACACTTTCAAATTCGGCGGAGAATATAGCCGCATCAGAGCCGAGCAGACGTTCGGATTCAACCAGACAGGCGTCTTTACCTTCTCCGGCCTTAGTTCGACGACGGCGATCCTCGACGCTCTAGGAGTTACACGAACGGCGACGTTCCGCGGCAGGTTCGATACGACGACCGCCCGCTACAATCGCCAGGTCGGAAACTTGGCGGCGGGATTCGGCGTTCAGGAACTTGCGGCATTCGCCCAGGATTCTTGGCGTGTGAACAACAAACTCACGGTCAATCTCGGCCTTCGCTTCGAGAAGCAGTACAATCCGCAGGCCGAAGCGAATAACGATCCTGTTCTAACCCTTATCAAAAATACATCGTTTCCGATGCTTGGCGGAAAAGGGATCGATCCGGCAAATATCCCTGACAGCCAGAACGAATGGGGGCCGCGTGTCGGTTTCGCGTATGATCCGTGGGGTAATGGCAAGACGGTGATCCGCGCGTTCGCGGGAAGGTATTTTGCACGCACGCCGCTTATCGTGCTTGCGGCACCGTATAACAACTTCCGCGATCCCGCGGGCGACCTTTCGGTTACGCTCGGTTCCCCGGCCTTCAGCGCAGCAGGCTTCAACCAGGCTAGTTTTGACGCCGCGAACCCGCAATATGTCTCGATCATGGGAGGAACGGGCTTTACGCCGAATACGGTATATCGCCAGTTCGCGATCCTTGGCATCGACCTGAATACGTCTTCGCTGAGCAACCTGCCGATCCTTAGCTCGACGCAGATGGCCGCCGTCCAGACGGCTATCCTTGCCGCGACGACGAATCCCCCGGCAAACCTCGGGATCTTCCAGGGAGCGAACTTCATCGGTATCGCCCCGAATTTTAAGAACCCCGAATCATTCCAGTTCGGTTTTGGCGTCGAGCATCAGCTAACGTCGAAGTTCACGTTCGGCATCGATTATTCTCAGGTGAACACGATCCACCTGCAGAGGAATCGCGACATCAACCTGCCCGCTCCGACCGGTGTGGATCCGGTTACGGGACGCGTTCTCGTCAACCGCAACAACCGACCGCTTCGCGGTATCGGCAGCTTGCAAATGCGTGATTCGTCGGCACGTTCGCTCTATCGGGCGCTCACCTTCCGTGCGAACTACAAGCAGAAATGGATGCGCGTCAATATGTATTACACGCTTTCCCGCTCGCTTTCGGACGACGACAACGAACGCGACTCGGGCGGCGTGCTCTATTCGAATCCTTACGACCTAAGGGGCGAATATTACAATTCGCGCCTTGATCGGCGGCATCAATTCGTTGCCAACCCGATCTTCTTCCTCCCGTGGGATTTCGAGGTGTCGAGCGCGATCCGTCTGCGTTCGGGTTCGCCGATCGATGTTCGTGTCGGCTCTGATCTTAACGGCGACGGCAACTCGACCGAACGTCCGATGGTCGTGCCGGGTGTCGAGCAGAAGCGGAACTATTACACGAATCGTCCGATATATGACGTCGATATGCGTGTTCAGAAGAGCTTCAAGTTCGGCGAAACGCGCCGTCTCGCTATTTCAGCGGAGTTCTTTAATATTCTCAACCTTTCGAACGTTCAGTTCGGCGGATCGGCTACGACGAACTTCTGTTCGAGCTCGACCGCGACCTGCGGTTTGTCGGGTCCGACGAATATTAACTTCCTGAATACGATCCAGCAGAATCCGTCCGCATCGAATTACGGAAAACTCAATCTCTCGGGACTTAATCCGGGAAGCCAGGTCTTCCAGATGCAGCTCGGAGCTCGGCTCTACTTCTAAACAAAGGTGCAGAAGCGGGCCGCATTTGCCCGTTTTTCCCCCTTCAACGACGCTGCTCGGATCGCCCAAGAAAGATGGGTCCGAGCAGCGTTCTTTTTTCTCAGATCGCGAGTGCTTGCTATACTTCCAAAGTCTCTCGTTATGCGTATCCTGCAAATAACATCGGCGAAAAATTTTGGCGGCGGCGAACGGCATTTTCGCGACCTCGCGTTTGGCCTTACGGAGCGCGGTCACGAGGTGTTCGTGGCGATCCGCCCGACGAATCAATGGCAGGATAGGCTCGATTTCATTCCGAAGGAAAATGTTCTTTTCGTCTCGATACGCAATTCATTCGGGATGTTCAGTGCAAAACGCATCGGGAACTTTATCGCGCGCAACAATATCGACATTCTGCATGCGCACGTCGCGCGAGATTATCTTGCGGCGGCGGTTGCGGCCCGCGTCGCAAAGCGAGCGAAACTTGTGCTGACGCGGCACGTTCTCTTTCCGCTCAAACCATTTCACAAGATCGCCTTGAAGAACGTCGATGCCGCTGTTGCGGTGTCGCCTGCGGTTGCGGTCGAACTCGCTAACATCTTTCCACGCAATAAGATACACACGATACCGAACGGGCTGGACGTTACGCTGCCTGAAGACCTTGTCGAGATCGGGCACGAGTTTCGCGCGTTTCATAAGATCCCGTTAGATGCTCTGCTCGTCCTTGCGATCGGCGAGCTAAAGCCGCTAAAGGGTCAGATCGATCTAGTTCTGGCGGCCGCCGAGGTCGTCAAGAAGATTCCGAATGCTCACTTTTGCATAACCGGAGTGGACAATTCGGGCGGACGCCGTTTTCGCCGAGAGCTTCGACGCCTTGCGGCGACGCTTGGCATCAGCGATCGCTTCACATGGCTCGATTGGATCGAGGACACGCGACCGGCTTTCTCTGCGGCCGACCTTTTCGTTTCGCCGTCTCAATCCGAGAGCTTCGGCCTTGCGATGCTCGAAGCGATGGCGTCGCAAAAAGCCGTTATCGCGACGCGTACCGAGGGAGCCAAAACGCTCATCGACGATCCAAAACTTCTCGTTCCCGTGAATGAGCCTGTCGCGATGGCGACGGCCATCTCGGATCTGCTTGCAAGCGTCGAAGATCGAGAGCAGGTCGGCGCGAGATTGCGAAGTCGTGCCGAAAAGGAATTCTCTCTTTCGAGGTTCATCGACGGCCACGAAAGACTTTATGACGAACTGCTTCACGCTCGCTCAGAGGGCGCGTAAGCAATATCAGAAAACTGGACCAGGTCGGTCTTTACTTGAAACCCTATGAGGAAAGCGATTATTTCATCCCTGATCGCAATATTCGTGTCTCTGAACATAAACGCCCAAACGCCCCAGGAACTTGCCGATGCATGGGACACGACTCACATCACGGAGAAGGAGCCTTCGGACGTTCGGCATTCAGATCTGAAAGTCTATCTCGAGAAACTGCGCGTCCAAAGCGTCAAGATAGCGGAGGTCGGCCGCAGCAACGCGGGCCGCGAGATCTACCAGATGGAATTCGGCGCCGGGCCGCTGAAGGTCTTTCTTTGGTCACAGATGCACGGCGACGAACCGACCGCGACCTCGGCTCTCGTCGATATCTTTTCGTACCTCGCGACGCATAAAGATACGCCGTGGGTCAAGGACCTTGCGGCAAAGCTCACGATCCGCGCGATCCCGATGCTGAATCCTGACGGTGCGGAACTCTACACGCGCCGCAACCTTCAAGGCATCGACATTAACCGCGACGCGTTGGATCTTGCGACGCCAGAGGCTCGGCTCCTTAAATCGCTGCAGAATCAGTGGCATCCGAACATCGGCTTTAACCTGCACAATCAGCAGGAATTGACCGCGGTCGATCACACGGGCAAGCAGGCGGCGATCTCGTTCCTCGTCGTTTATGGTGACGAGGAAAAGACCGAGACGGACGGGCTTGTGCGGAATAAGCGGATCGTCTCGGCGATGACGAAGGCGATAGAAACGTACATTCCCGGCCACATCGCTCGGTATGGTGATGAATGGACGCCGACAGCTTTCGGCGACAATTTCTCGGCCTGGGGCACGCCCGTCATACTGATCGAGACCGGAGCCCTCGTCGGGCAAAAGGAATTGTATCTAGCCAAGATCAATTTCATCGCGATAATGACGGCGTTCTCATCGCTCGCGACGGGATCGCAGGCGACGACCTCCACGCTCGGTTACGACACGCTGCCGCGGAATGCGTCCGGGACGCTCGCAAGCTTTATCTTCAGGAATGTCCAGGCAGTTCCGAACGGGAATAGGGCGATGCCGCCGATCGATATCGCGGCAGTCGCCGCACGCCGTCGGGCGAGCTTTACAACTTCGATCCGCATAACCCGCGTTGGGGACGTCAATGGGCTTCGCGGACTCGAGGAATACGACGCGGCGGGATTCTATGTCATTCAAAGATTCGGCAAACTGATACCGGGAAAACTCGCCGAGCTGTTCTTTTACAAGAAAGATCGTGCGTTGGACTGGAAGGCAGAGGATATAATAGAAAGATTCGAACCGGACGCGATCTTTTCTGCGGGTTCATGGACAAAAGGTGCCGGCATCGTGCCGAAGATACAACGCTAAAACTGTGCTGCGTTTGCTCAAGATCAATAATATCGCTCTCATCGACGATCTCGAGATCGAGTTCGGCGGCGGACTGAATCTATTGACGGGCGAAACCGGTTCGGGCAAATCGATCATCATCGACGGTCTCGGTGCCCTTTCCGGCGAACGTATTTCGTCCGATCTGATAAAACAGGGCGAATCTGCGGCCCGCATCGAAGGAATTTTTTCGATCGAGCTTTCGCCAGAGGCTGCTGAGGTATTTGCCGAGACAGGCGTCGAAACGGTCGGCGATGAGATCATTGTCCGTCGCGAATTGTCCGTCTCGGGCAAGAATCGCATCTTTGTCAACGACCGACTCGTCACGCAAAATTTTCTGAAACGCATCGGTCATCTTTTCGCGGACATTAGCGGTCAAGGGGAACAGGCCGTTCTCTACGATCCGCGTACGCACCTTGCGATGCTGGATACCGCGTCAGACGTTGAAAAAGAGCTTGCGGCAACGGCCGAGGCTTTTCAGAATTGGGCGACGATCCGCCGCGAACTCGACGGGCTCAATGAGGATGAATCTGCGAAGCTGCGTTCGCTCGACATTCTGCGTTTCGAGATCGAAGAGATCGAGCGTGCAGGCATACAGGCCGGCGAAGAAGAAGAGCTCGAAGGCGAGAAACTCCGAGTCGTGAATTCCGAAAAGCTCGCGACGGCAAGCGTTGAACTCTCCGATACGCTGTACGATTCCGATTTTTCGACCGTTACGACGCTCGAACGCGCCTCTCGACGCCTTGCCGAACTCGCCGAGTTCGACAACACGTTCAGGGATTTTGAAGAAGGCGTTGCTTCTGCAAGAGCGGTGATCGAAGAGCTTGCGGCAACCGCACGGCGATTTCGCTCGACGCTTGACGTCGCGCCAGGAAGGCTTGACGAGATCGAAACGAGGCTAGCGGAACTCTCAAGGCTCAAGCGAAAATATGGCAGCAGCATCCACGCCGTTCTTGAACATTTGAATGCCTCGCGGGCGAGCCTTGATTCGATAGAAATGACGGGTTTGAGAGAAAAAGAGCTGAACGAACAGCTTGCGTTGGCAGAGATCGAATACAAACGACAGGCAGATAAACTATCGAAGAAACGTACTGCGGGAGCCGCAAAATTCAAAGCCGCCGTTGAGAAGGAACTTACATTCGTCGCGCTTGAGAAGGCCGTATTTGAGATACGATTCACGGAACGTGACGCTTTTTCCCCTGAGGGCAGCGAACGCGCCGAGTTCTATTTCTCGGCGAATCCGGGCGAACCCGCGAGGCCTCTCGCTAAGGTCGCCTCGGGCGGCGAAGTTTCGCGCCTCATGCTTGTTTTGCGAACCGTCAGCGGTAAAAGGGAAACTCAGCGGACCGCCGTTTTCGATGAGATCGACATCGGCATCGGGGGGCGCGTCGCGGAAGCGGTCGGCCGTAGATTGCAGAAACTCGCCGCGAGCCAGCAGGTACTTTGCGTAACGCACCAACCGCAGATCGCCTCGCTCGCGGATCATCATTTCGTTGTCGAAAAATCAATACGGTCGAATACTACAAAGCTCACCGTCCGAGAGCTTGATAACTCTGAGCGCATCGACGAAGTTGCGCGTATGCTCGCCGGACGCGAGATAACCGAGGCTGCCCGCGAGAACGCAAAGGCGATGCTTGCCGCCGCAAAATAATCGAAAATGAACGCTGAAATTCTTGCAAATGTAATTCGTGGGAACAACTTGGAATCCATTCACGCGGGCCACCTCGCCGTTGTTGACGGCGAAGGCAGCACGGTGCTCGCCAAAGGCGAGCCTTCGACAGCGACCTATTTTCGCTCGGCGGCAAAACCGTTCCAGTTCATACCGAATTTGACGAGCGGCGCGGCCGATGCATTCGGGTACGACGAGCGTGAAGTTGCTCTTGCCGTCGCGTCCCATTCGGGCGAGGACATTCACGTGGAGGTCGCCGCCTCGATGCTTGAGAAGGCGGGTTTCAATGAAAGCGATCTTCGATGCGGGACACACTTTCCATTCGATTCCGCAACGTCCGCACGGATGAAACGCGCCGGCGAAGAGCCGACGCAGCTTCACAATAATTGTTCCGGAAAGCACGCCGCGATGCTCGCCTTTGCAAAGCACATCGGGTCGGGAACTGATGAATACGAATCACCTGAAAATCGCATTCAGGGCAGGATACTTCGGTGTCTGAAGGATTTTGCCGAGACGGAAGAAGTCTCGCTTGGAACTGACGGCTGTGCTGCTCCGAACTTTTTCCTTCCGGTTGCGGCAATGGCAAAATGCTTTGTGAATCTCGTGGCTCCCGCCCGATTTCCGGAGATCACACAGGCGGCGTGCAAACGCATCGTCGCCGCGATGATCGAATATCCCGAACTCATCGGCGGCTCGACGCGTCTCGACACCACGCTGATGCGTGCCGGTAACGGTTCGCTCATTTCAAAGGTCGGTGCCGACGGCGTGTGGGCGTGCGGGATCGTCCCTTCAGAAAAGTATCCGAGCGGCCTCGGCATTGCGTTGAAGATCGCCGACGGCGACGATATGCGCGGGAGGCCTGTCGTTGCCGTCGCGATCCTCAAGAAGCTCGGCATTTTCGAAGGCGATGCGATGCCGGATCTTTCACCGATGCCGATCAAGAACAGACGCGGCGACATCGTTGGACGCATCGAGGCCGTCGAGCTCTGATGAGCGAGAGTCTGCACGCAAGACAATTTACTCTCGAAGATCGAGACGCTCTGCTCGAGTTTTTGGGCCGAGTTTACGCGGCGGATCCGCGCCGAAGGAATCGCGACTTCTGGGAATGGCATTACCTTAAGAATCCGTACACGAACACGGCCGACCTTCCGATCTGGATCGCCCTCGATGGCAAGAAGATCGTCGGGCACTTAGCGGCGATCGAGACCGAGATCAAGATCGGGCAAGAGACACATCGGACGATCTGGATACTTGACCTCGTCATTGATGAAAACTACCGCCGCCGCGGGATCGCAAAACGGCTTGTTGAATTTGCGGAAGAATTTCGCCCGATCCGTCTAGGCATAAATACGCACGAGCAGCACTCGCCCGAGCTTCTCGAAGCTCGCGGCTGGACGATCGTTGCGTCTGTTCCGCGTTATACGCGAGTTCTGTTTCCGGGCAACGCGTTCCTTTCCGGCTCAGGACCGCAGTCGATGGTTCGGAAAGTCGCGAACTCAATATATTCGTTTCGCCGCCGGAAGATCGAGAATTTTGCTCCGCTCGCGGGCGAGATCAGGCCGATCGAGCGGTTCGGCAGTTCGGCAGACGTCTTGTGGGATCGAGCCTCAAGTTGGAGAGAATGCGTTGCCGTTCGCCGTGCGGCGTTTCTCAATTGGCAGTATTTTGAGCAGCCGAACAAGAGATTCGAGGTACTCGGATCGTATTCGAGCGAAGACCTGTTGGGCTACATTGTGCTCTATTTTCGAACGCCGAATTCGCAAGGCATTGTTGAAAAGGCCGCGATCAGCGATCTATTCTTTTCCGCAGCAGACGTTGCGGACGATCTGATAAATGCGGCTCTAAAGCTCGCGGTGGAAAAACGCGTCGGCCGTATCGTAACCGATATGCTCAACAAAAATGCCGAGGATGCATTAACGCGACACGGTTTCTTTAAGACAAAAAGCCCGCTGCTTTTGATGGTAAAATCCGCAGTTTCCAACGACCTCTGCCTCGACCCGACACAGTGGTTTGTAACCCGCGGCGATTCCGACACCACGATCTTTGAAATGCCGAATCTCACGGCTTAACGCGCTGCACGCGTGCCGTGGGCGAAGCAGATCCTGAAGGAATTGGACTAACGATAGATAAAAACAACGCGTCTTCTAAACTTGCCGGTTCAAGGTCTCAATGGATTCACGAACTGGATGTTTGAAAACCTTGTAAAATCAAGGTCGGTGCTGGCGAGCGTCGCACCACAGGAAGCAGCGAGTGAGGCAAGGTGAGCGTCCATTACAAGATTGCCTGAGGACTGGCTTTCAACAAGCATTCTTGAATAAATATGCCAACTTTGTTTGTCAAGATTTATGAGATAGACATTACTGAGACTTAACCAACCTTCGACGGCTTCGACAGCGTCTTGTATCGAGGCAGGAGTTTTCATTATTTTCGTATTTGTTACGATCCGCAGAAAACCGGTGATGGTATGCCATGAGAGAAAAACCTGTTCGCTTGCAAGGACGTTCTCCAGCCATTCACGAGCCTGTCTATGAAGGCTGCTGTCGAGATCATAAGCGTACAGCAGCATATTAACGTCAGGAATCACCATTTTCGGTCTGCTCCTTCGACTTTATCAAGCAATTCCTCGATGTTGTCCAAACTAAGCCCCTCGCGAAGCCCAAGCTTAAAAGCTTTAACCTTAAATGGTTTCTTTTTGCCCGTTGATCTTGACGCGCTCAACCCTCGGCGCAAGGCGTCGTTAACTATTTCCTTAAAGGACTTACCGGATTCGGATTCCTGTAATTTTTGCAATCCGAACGCTACGTCATCGTCAAGAGTCAATGTCGTTCTCATATCATCCTGACAGTAGCTCAGTTCTACAATTCAGTCAAGCATCAAGGCATCAAGATGGTGATGTCTTGATGTCTAAGCAGCGAAAGGAAGTCCGTTAGAATAGTTTGCAATGAAGTATCCAAACGGATACAGTACTACTGTGAACACCTTTCTTCGCACACCGGAGTTTGACGAGTGGTTGGTGAAATTGCGTGATCAAACGGCAAAGGCCCGAATTATCGCCAGAGTTCGCTCGGCCGAAGCTGGGAATTTTGGCGACTGTAAATCCGTCGGTGAAGGCATTTCTGAAATGCGAATTCACGCTGGACCCGGATATCGATTGTATTATTGCCGCCGGGGTGACGTTGTTTATCTTTTGCTCTGCGGCGGAGACAAATCATCACAACAGCGGGACATCAAGGAAGCAAAGAGTATCTTACGGGAGTTGAGGGACAATGAAAAAGATCAAACAATTTGAAGCCGCCGATTATCTCGACAATGAAGAGGTGATCGCTGAATACCTAAATGCCGCGCTCGAAGATCCCAATCCCGATGTCTTCCTTATGGCTATCTCGGATGTGGCCAAAGCCCGGGGCATGAGCAAACTGGCTAAAGACGCGGGTCTCGGACGCGAGAGCCTCTACAAAGCTCTGTCGCCCGGAGCAAAACCAAGATACGATACGATTCTTAAATTGCTCCGAGGCCTCGGTGTTGACCTTCGTGCTTCCCCGGTAAAACATTAACGGCGGCGGTCGCTTAGACTCCGATCTTCGCGAACCGGCGAACTCTTGTTCAAACTGCCACGAGATCGATCTTAAGGCGTCGTCCGAGTGCATTTGCGGCACGGGTCATTGTGTCGAGCGTAAGACCGTCATCTGTGGCATCGAGTATCCGATCAACGACCGTGCGGCTGGTGTGCATTCTCTTTGCAAGAGCCGATTTCGAAATTCCTGATTCCTTCATTGCCTCGCTAAGCTGCCATGCAATAACTCGTTTGACTGCGACTGCCGTGACCTCATCGAGTTCTCCCTCCTCGGCCAGGAGATCATCTAAATTGCTGCCAATATTTTTGTGCTTACTCATTTGCTGAACTCCTTGAGTCTGCCGCGTGCGATCTGTGTTCCGTTCTAGGTGTTTGTTGGCTCTTCTTAACAAAACCGTGCAAGAGAATCATGTCGGATCCAACGACCGTGAAAAATGTCCGTGCAATGCCATCCTTGATCCGGCTACGCACTTCCACAGGTTTGGCTCGATCTTTCTAACCACCGGCATTCCTAAAGGCCAACCAAACTGAGCCGTCTTTATGTCGGTTCCGATAGTCCGACGGTCTTCCGATTTCAGACCGTTCTTTAGCCAGTCTCGTACAGGTTCCCGTCCTGAGTCAGTCCGGAAGAATTTGACTGTCAGGACAGGGATCATTAATAGAAGTGTACCAAAATAAGTGCAATAGTCAATATCCGAAGACGCCAATAACGCTCAAGGGTCTAAACTACTGTAAGTTGCTTGCGAGAGTTGAACGCGCGATCCAGCCACAGATTTGTGAGTTTCTCCTGAATGCTGTTGGCTTTTAGACGTTCGTTGAGGTTCTTGAAATCGACGAAATCGAGCGCCTGATCCTGATTGAAGCACGAGAAGACAAAGAATTCCTCGCCGGTGTGCGGATTGACGTGCCGCTGCAGACATTGGGCGCAGACCTCTTTCATCATGCACTGCATCGGTGAGTTGATCGAACCGATCGCGACGTGATCCGGTTTTAGGAAAGGCTTGAGCGTCGTATGGCGCGCCTCGCGAACTCCGTTCATCATACGGTCGCTGCCGATGGCGATGATGCGGTCGATCTCGCTGAGTTCGACGGTTCTCTCGCCAAGCCTTCCTTCTCCGTAGGCGATCATCGCTTGGACAATATTCCCGCGGAAATGCGCGTCCTGCGGACGGGCCGGTAAGATCGCATCACCGAAGTCCGTAGCCCAAATGATCTGATCGGTTGCTCGTTCGATCTCTTCGCGTTTGAAGAGGTCGCTGCCGTTCTTATACCCCGCAAAGTAAATGACCTTGTTGCCGTTATCGCGTATCGCTTTTGCGATCGAGAAGAGAACGGCGTTGCCCAGTCCGCCGCCCGCAAGAAGAACATTCTCGCCGGTCGGGATCTCGGTCGGCGTGCCGGTCGGCCCCATTACGAGGACCTCTTCGCCCTCTTTTAGCAGCGAGCAGAGCCGCGACGACGTCCCCATTTCGAGAACGATCATCGAGAGCAGGCCTTTGCCGACATCGACCCAAGCGCCTGTCAGCGCTAGGCCTTCCATCATAAATTTCGAACCGTCAACGACGGGCGCCGTCGTCTCGAAATTCTGAAGCCGATAGAACTGTCCGGGTTCGAACTTTCGCGCCTGAACGGGAGCCTTGACGATGATCTCGACGATCGTCGGCGTGAGGCGTTCGACCTTTACGACAAAGGCGCGAAGCTGTTCATCGAGCGTCGCTTCGAGACGGTCGAATATCGCATCGCGTTCTGACTGCGGCATTTCGCCCGCTCTCGCGATCTCATTCTGGAAAAGATGGGCAACGTGCTCATAGCCGTGTTTTGCCGACGCCATCGCACGGACGACGTTCCCGGCATACTTCGGGTGATTGTCGCCGTAATAGCTGATGAATTTGCCGCCGCTGTTGTAGGACGTAAAGAATCCTGTTTCGCCCTTGGCGGCTTCGACGAGTTCGACCTTACCGTCGGCGTTGTGCACGGCATTGAACGGCTTAAAGAACTGCCGCCACTCGTCCATCTGAAAAGTGCCGGGTTTTTCCTTCTCGTAAATGACGTTCGGCGAAGTACCCGCCGCAACGCAGACGGTGCGTGCCGGGAACTCGCGTATGTCGCCCGTAGGCTTGAACTTGCCGGTCTCGGCGTCGTGCTCAAGCCGTTCGAATTTGATCGCCTTCACCGCATTAAATTCATCCGGAACGGCTTCGGTCGGGTTCATACATTCGACGAAATCGATTCCTTCCTCGAGTGCCTTTTGAACCTCTTCGTGATTGAGCTTATACGCGGGCGAATCCTGCAGGCGTTTGCGATAAACCAGCGAAACGCCGCCCCACGCCTTGATGAGAGGCACAAAATTCGGTTCTTCGCCCGCATCTTTTGCACGCAGTCGTTCGGCACGGACCGCGCGCCCGTGTTCGAGAAATTCGTCGAGAGCGCATTGCTCTTCGTCGTCGAATTTCGCAAGCGCCGCCTCTTCGCCGAACTCTGCGACGATCTCTTCGTAACGGTCGAGCATCTTTTCGCACTGCACGGGATAGTAAGCAAAAAGCTCGGTCGCCGTGTCGATGCCCGTCAAACCGCCGCCGATCACAACGGCCGGCATCCTAACCTGCAGGTTCGAGAGCGTGTCCTTTTTGAACGCACCGGTAAGCTGCAACGCCATCAAAAAGTCAGACGCCTGGCGAATGCCGCGGATGAGATTGTTCTTCATCGGGACGATGGTCGGGCGGCCCGCACCGGTTGCGATCGCAATGTGATCGAAGCCGTAATTCCATGCGTCTTCGATAGTTACGGTTCCGCCGAAACGAATGCCGCCGTATGCGCGAAAGCGTTTGCGGCGCGTAAGCATTAGCTGGACGATCGTCAGGAAATTCTTGTCCCAGCGGACAGTGATGCCGTATTCCGAGACGCCGCCAAAGCCGGACAGTATCCGCTCGTCGAGCGGTTGCGTGATCTCTTCGATATCCTGTATCGGCTTCGGGCAATCTCGCCCGAGTGAGCCCGTCCAGTTGTCGGGAAGCGGTTCGATCTTCAATCCGTCGATGCCGACGACGCCAAAGCCTTCGTTCAAAAGATAATGAGCAAGCGTGTAGCCCGCAGGCCCGAGACCGACTACAAGGACGTTCTTGCCCGAATACGGAAGCTGAAACGGGCGTCGGCAGTTCAGCGGATTCCAGCGCGTGAGCAAGTTGTAGATCTCGAATCCGAATGGAAGTTTGAGGACGTCGGTCAGAACCGAGGTCTCTGCGAGCGGGATATTCACGGGGTCCTGCTTCTGGAAGATGCAGCCCTTCATACAGTCGTTGCAGATGCGATGGCCCGTGCCCGCGCACATCGGATTGTCGATCGCGACAAGCGCAAGTGCGCCGATCGAATCGCCCTGCTTCTTGACCAAATGCATCTCGGAGATACGTTCGTCTAGCGGGCAGCCTTCTGTCGAGATGCCGAGCGGATTGCGTTTGAGCGTGCCGTCCGCTTCGTGCAGGCCGGTCGAGCAACTGTCCTTGCCGCGTTCGTGGCAGATCAGGCAGTAGTCGATCTCAAAAAGCGCGTCGCGCATAGTGCCGCGATCGTCCGTCAGCTTAAACCCGTCGCGGCGGCGAAGTTCGTCCTCCGAACCACGGATCACGTTCTCGAAATCCCGCATCGGATGGATGAGATGCACGAGGTTCTGATAGTTCAGTGCGTGGGGAACCTTGAAGCTGTACCATTTACGGCTCTTGCCGGCGAAGGCTGCCGCCGTCCAAGCCTCGATCACGGCGAGTGCGGCCTTTACCGCAAGCAGGTCACCGGTTGCTTCTTCGACGATCACAAATGCCGAGTACGCCTTGCCGAATGCCGTATCCTTATTCGATTCGTAGGCTCTATTTACACGAGCGATCGTGTCATGGACCGACGGCTGAATTTCTTCGTGCTCTTTCTTTAAGAATTCTTCGGCGTCTAGCAGGCGGCAGGTGATCTCCGAGATCGAAAGCTCTTCGTCGTGGACGAGCGTTTCGTCGAACGCCGTATTTCGCAACTCGGTAACGGCGCGCCACAGTTCGGCCTCGTTGAGATCAGCGAGCTGTTCGGGCTTGTATTTTTTCCCGGCACGCCTCTGCACAAAGAATTTGTATCGCCAAACCGGATTCTGCACCGTTATGTCGTGCGAAAGATCGTCGCGTTCGGGTCCGATACGAAACAGCCGGGCGATAAATTCTGAAAGAAAAGGGGCAGCGTCGGTCAGTATCTTCGATTCGACCTTACGTTCGAAACCTTTGCCGCGGGAGATGATGTATTTCTGCAGTGCGTCGCCGATCACCGGCTCTTTTTCAAGCACGTCGGCGTAGAATACATCAGCGAGTTCCTTGAGCTTGTGGGCGTTGAAGAGGTCGGCGAACGTAAAGCCGGCAACACCAAGCTCAAAGTTATTTTCGGTTACAAAAGCGTCAGACATATTAGTAAACACAACGGACTTATTTCCGTTGTCTCTCTGAAACCTAATAGTCTATCACTCGGCTTCGCACGGCATCAAAGCCCGAAAAGCCTAGCGGAACGTCAGTAGATCGGGCTTTCGCCCGGCGGGCGTGTCTTCCAGCGTTTATGCGTCCAGATCCATTGGTCGGGCGCAAGCCGTATGAAACTTTCCATTTCGGCGGTCATTTCGGCTGTGAGGCGGTAGATCTCGGCGTTGCGGTCGGCTGGTGTTCTCGAAGGTTCGATCATTGGACCGTAGCGTACGACATACTTTTTTTTCGCGTCGTCCCAGACGCAGCACATCGGCATTATCATCGCATCGGTACGCATCGCGAGCATCGCGAGGCCGCGCGTCGTGCAGGCTTCAACGCCGAAAAAAGGAACGAAGACGCCGTCTTTCGGGTGCATATTTACGTCCGGCAAGGCTCCTAAAATACCGCCGGCACGAAGCACCTCGAATACGGCATTCACGGAATTCGTTTTGTCTATCGAGCGATTCCCGAAGCGGGCCCGCAGGCGCGCGACAAGGTCCTCGATCTTCGGATTATCAAGCGGCCGCGCAAGATACGTGAGTGGTTCGCGTGCGGCTGAATACGCGAAAACGCCGATCTCCCAGTTACCTAGATGCGGCCCGACGAGGATCATTCCGCGGCCTTTTTCACGCTCGGCCTCGATACGCTTTCCCTCGGCAGAGTCGATGAATTCGGGGCTTTCGAACTCGAATTCGACAAGTTCATCAAGCTGGTCGCGCGTCATTTTCTCGAACTGGCTGAATTCGCCGAGTACGCGGCCGAGGTTCGCGAACGATGCTTTCAAGAGAGACGTGCGTTCGTCGTCAGTTTTTTCGGGAAACGCGATCGTTAGGTTCTTTAGAGCGACGTCCTTTCTGCCGCCCGTCAGAAAATAAAAGGCTTTCGCGAGAGAAATGCCCGCTGCGATGGCGAACTTGCGAGGCAGAAACGCCAAAATGCCGAGAATTGCGCGCACGGGCAGGTACTCGGCCCAAACTTGAAAGGTCGTTTTCTTCGCCATCTGCGATAAAGTTTAACTTGTCAGCCGTCGAACCTGCGAAAGGCAAGTACCGCATTCAGCCCGCCGAAAGCGAAGGAATTCGATAGTGCGGCCTCAACGGCCTGTGGTCGCGACTCGTTCGGGATGACGTCGAGATCGCATTCAGGATCGGGCACTTTGAAGTTCGCGGTCGGCGGCAGTATCTCGTTCTTGATCGCGAGGATCGTCGCCGCGGCCTCGATAGCGCCGGCTGCGCCGAGCGAGTGCCCGGTCATCGATTTCGTTGAGCTGATCGCGAGCTTGTCCGCATGGCTGCCGAATGTGTCGCGGATCGCCTTGCACTCATTAGAATCATTCGCCTGGGTCGCCGTTCCGTGCGCGTTTATATAACCGATCTGTTCGGGAGCTAAATTCGCATCTTCGAGAGCGAGCCGCATCGCCTTCGAAGCGCCTGCCGAAGCGGGCATCGTCAGATGATGTGCGTCCGCCGACATCCCGAACCCGACGACCTCGGCGTAGATCTTAGCGCCGCGAGCCTTTGCCGCCTCCAGTTCCTCGAACACGAACATCGCGCCGCCCTCGCCGAGTATCATTCCGCTGCGATCTTTCGAGAACGGCCGACACGTATCCGCCGAGACGACGCGCATCGTCTCCCATGCGTGAAGATTTCCGGTGCATATCGGTGCTTCGCTTGCGCCGGTAAATGCGGCGTCGAGCGTGCCTTGGCGAATGAGCCAGAAGGCTTGCCCCATCGCGTGGTTCGCGGACGCGCAGGCGGTCGAGGTCGTAAACGTAGCGCCCGTCAAGCCGAATTCCATCGAAACCTGGCTTGCAACCGCATTGCTCATCGCCTTTGGAATAGCGACGGGCGGCTGCCGTCGAATGCCTTCGGCATAGAGTTTTCGGTAGAGTTCATCCTCGGTCATCTTGCCGCCCAAGCAGGAACCCGTGATCACGCCCGTTCGGTCTTTGAACTTGTCGGAAAGCTCGACTCCGCTGTCTGCAAGAGCTTGCCGAGCTGCCGCAACGCCGTACTGAGAAAATGGATCGAGCCAGAAAAGCAGCTTATCGTCGAAGATCTCTTCGGGGTTGAATCCGCGCACCTCGGCGGCTTTGTGGAACCGCAGATGTGTAGTATCGACCTTCTCAATGGTTCGGATACCGGGGCGGCCTTCTCGGAGAGAACTCCAAAAGGAGTCAAGGTCATTTCCGATGGGCGAGATAACGCCCATTCCGGTTATTACAACTCTACGCATTTGATTCTAGGATGCCGCGTCCTTTTCTTCATTGAGCTTTGCCTGCTGCGCGGCGAATTCTTCGGCGGCAACGGCATTCGGGTCGATGCCTTTTGCTTTCATTTCGAGCAGGGCTTCGATGCCATCGACCGCCTGTCGAACGCTCTTCATTTCCTGCACTTTGTTGTCAGGTACGACGAGGTCGAATTCCTCTTCAAGTTCGAAGATCAGGTTCAATCCGTCAAGCGAGTCGAGCCCAAGTTCTTCGAAAGTAGTGTCCATCGAGATCTCCTCGCGAGGCACTTTCTTAAAGTCCGCAAATACTTTTATAACACGGTCGGCAACGGTTCCTTCTGACACGGTTTTGATCCTCTCAAATCAAGTTTGCTTCTCTAACAAAGCGAGGAATCGGCCAGTTCCGCCCCGATCACCTCGCGTTGAACAAAAAGGATACATTTTGTCGCACTCAATTACCAGAATTAACTCTCGCGCGGCCTGTCGGCGGCTGTTCGCTGAAGACTTACAAAACTCTTACAAACCATTGGCGTTTAAGCTGTTACGCTTGAAAGGTCAAAAAATACGGCGCGGCTTGCGGCCAAAAAATTCAAATATAGGACTTATTCATCAACGTGGAAAATATTATTGATTTCGAACCTGTCGATCGCAAGAAGTGGCACTGGAACACGATGTTCTTTGTCGCGATCTTTCATATCTTTGCGGTCTGGTCGATCTTTACGATGTCTTGGGAGAATGCTGCGGCATTCTTAGCAACGTGGTGGATCGCAGGGAGTTGGGGCATCGGTCTCGGCTATCACAGGCTTTATACGCACCGCGGATTCAAGTCGCCGCGATGGCTCGAGCATTTCCTCGCCGTCTGCGGCACGCTCGGCCTGCAATCCGGGCCGATCTCTTGGGTTACGACGCACCGGCTTCATCACGCCTTCACAGAAACGGATCGCGATCCGCACAGCCCGCTCAACGGCGTCTTTTGGGCGCACATGGGCTGGATCTTTCGCGGGACCGCTCAGATTCAGCCACAGAGCGTCCGTGAACGATATTCGCCGGATATGCTTCGCGACCCTTTTCTCGTCTTCATCGATAAATACTATTACGTTACATCGATAGTTGTCGGAATCGTTCTCTTTGCGATCGGCGGATGGTCGATGACCCTCGCAGGCATCTTTCTTCGCACCGTCGTCGGGTGGCACTCAACTTGGCTCGTGAATTCCGCGACGCATCTGTGGGGCAGCCGAAGGTTCGAGACGCGCGACACCTCACGAAATAATGCACTCATCGCCGCTCTTACCTGGGGCGAAGGCTGGCACAATAACCACCACGCGATCCCGCGTTCGGCACGCCACGGTTTGACCGCCGCCGAGGTAGATCTGAACTGGATCCAGCTGAAAGCGCTTGAAAAGGTCGGGCTTGTGACAGAACTCTACGGCTATGACGTCAAGGCCGAAGCCGCGAAGGACGCGATGAAGAAGGCCGCGTAGGAACGCTCTTTGCGTGGAGTCGCGGAGCGGCAGAGGAAAACGTGACAAGTCCGTTGCCGTCGCGACTTCGCGATCCAGCAGGCCGATGCCTTCACTTTCTTCTGCTTCCATTCTTCTCTGCGTCTTTGCGTCTCTGCGGGAGCCTTTTTTGACATAACGCTCACAGGCGCCAGAGCCTTTCCCGCAGAGTCGCGGAGTCGCAGAGGCAGCGGAAAATGCTCTGACTCCTTTGACCAGACGCCAAGACGCTTCGCCTTTTTTACGGATTCTAATAACATTTAACAATGCGGCGAAGGCGGACAACGATCTTCTTCTTGATACTCGGTATCTGCCTGCTTGTCATTACCGTGGTATTGAACGTCGGCTGGATCCTGCTGAATGCAAGAGAGGTCGCGCTTCTGATCTTCGGGATCATCTTCTTTGCGCTCATCATCACGGGCTTAACGTTGAATACGATCTTTCTGCTTCGCGAGATCCGGCGCAATGAACAGCACGACGCTTTCTTGAACGCTGTAACGCACGAGCTTAAAACCCCTATCGCATCCATCAAGCTTTATCTCGATACGCTTCTTTCGCGTGAACTCGAACCGGAGAAGCGCCGTGAGTTCTACGAGATAATGCGCACCGATAACGAAAGGCTCTTGACCACGGTTCAGCAGGTGCTGCAGGCGAGCCGTACACGCGAAAGAGGACGCCGACTCGATCTTGATGAACTCGATCTCGGCGGACTGTTGACCGAGGCGACAGAGACCCTGAAGTCACGGCCTCATCTCGATGAAAATGCCGTACGCCTAACTCTCCCAAAAGAACCCGTCCTTATCAAGGGCGACGCACGCGAGCTGCAAACGGTGTTCTCGAACCTTCTTGATAACGCCGTGAAATATTCGCCGGATGATATTCGCGTTAGCGTACGCCTAGTCGCGACGTCAGCGAGATATGCGGACGTCTTCATCAAGGATCATGGCATCGGGATTGCGCGCGGCGATCTAAAACGTGTCTTCAAGCGGTTCTATCGTTCGTCGAACACGCGTTCGGCGCCCGCCGTAAAAGGCACGGGCCTCGGTCTCTCGATCGTGCGCGCGATCGTCGAGAAGCACGGCGGACGCGTCAAGGCCGAAAGCCGCGGCGAGGACCGCGGGGCAACGTTTCACGTGAGGCTTCCAAAACAATGAAAGCGAAGGTCCTAATTGTCGAAGATGAAGAGCACATCGCGACCGGCCTGAGATTCAACCTCGAGGCAGAAGGCTACGATGTAGTCTGTGCAGCGGATGGCGAGCAGGCGATCGCTGAATTCGAATCTAGCGAGTTCGACGCGGCGATCCTCGACGTAATGCTGCCGGGGATCGACGGCTTCGAGGTCGCAAAACGCCTTCGCGAACAGCAGAACTACACGCCGATCCTGATGCTGACGGCGCTTGGCCAAGCAGAAGACGTCCTGAAAGGATTCGAGGCCGGAGCGGACGATTATCTCCCGAAGCCTTTCGACCTGAACATCTTTTTCGCCCGTGTGAACGGCCTCATACGCCGCCGCGATTGGCTCGTCGAAAAGAAGGCGGCAAATTCCGCCGTCATCTTGGTCAACGGACGTATCGTTGACCTCGCCGAGCTAAAGGTCGAATTTGAGGGCGAGATCACGCCGATCACGATGCTTGAGGCTAAGCTTTTGCGCTACTTTTTTGACAATCCCGGACGTGCCGTTTCGCGCACCGAGATACTCACAAAGGTTTGGGATCTCGCCGAAGACACGGACACCCGCGCGATCGACAATTTTGTCGTCAGGCTGCGACGGATCATCGGCGATACGGGCGAAAGGCCGCTGCTTCTGCAGACAGTTCGCGGGATCGGCTACAGATTTTCGCCAAAGGGTGAGTAACAGATCCGCGACACGACCTTGATCTCGCGTCGCCATTCTTCGTGCAGTTCAAAACGCCAGACCTCGATATCGGGCGAGATCGCTCTTGCAAAGAATTCGAATTCCTGATGAAAACTCCATGCCGGTGCCGCTAGATAGATGATCGCCGGACGGTCCGCGATCTTCTGATCGCCAAATAATTTCGCATCGGCGAGCGCACCGCTTCGGCGGCGTATCTCGACGTTCCGCCAATATTCGAGCGCCTGAAATATCATATTGCGGTCGGGCTTTGCCTTTAGCTCGATGACCACCAACCGACCGTCGTTGCGAATGGCAAGAAGGTCGATCTTCTCGCTTCTGCCCGAACGGAACTGATGATAGATCGGTGACAAACGCAGGTTCGCATCGAGTTTTGTTATGTCGCGGCGGAGGATCGATTCGAGCCAGGATTCGGTCTCGCCGCGGTAGAATGCGTGGCGTTTATTCGACGTCTCCGCGCTTCGAATAGCTTCGAGGCTGTGTACGAGTTTCTCCATCTTTTCCCAAGTTGCGTCCGTTAAGGGATGCTTTTCCGAGCGGCCGTTTCCGAACCACGCGGCTTCGCGTCCGTAGAGCTTTCTAACGCGTGCGAACGGCAGGCCGAGGAACCGCAGCGTGTCGCCCTTTGCGATATGGAGTGCATCGATCTTTTCGGGGGAAAGAGCGCGGATCGCGTCGGCCGTCCGCCCGTGTATCTGCGTCGGCGGCATAACAAAAAGCTTCGGCTTCTCTCGCCAGAGTTCGTTCATTCGGAAAGCGTCGTGGTGTCTTAGCAGAGCGATCTCTTCGCGGCGGTCGATGCTTGCGATCGAAAGACGAGCCTTCCAATGTTCGCTCAGCATCGCGTGCAGACGCCGTAGGGGTGTCAAGCGGCGCTTCTCGCACATTATCAAAAGATCGTAGATCGGCCTTTTGCGGCGGCCGAGTTTTTCGCTCCAAAGAATTGCGCTCGACAAAAGCTGCGAATGTGTAACGGTGTTCGTAACGTCCGCGATCGCGGCGATCTCAGTTCGCGGCGGAGTCGTGAGAAGAATGTGTGCGAGACGTCCGCCTTTTTCGCCGAGCGAGACACGCGAGATCTTTGTATTCGCAAAGCTTCTTACAGCGAGATCTGCGGTATCGCAAGCTGCGGCGAGCCTCGCGGCCTCTATCTCCGCGGCGAGCTGCGCTGCAGGCGTTCGCGGCACGAGCCGCAGCGTTTGCCGCTCCCGCCCGAACTGTCCCGCAACATCTATCGCGATCTCGTCGCCGTCGAACTCGACGCCGTTCAGCCGCCAACGATGCCGGCCCGAATCGTCAAAAAAGGTTATAAATACAGCCTTCTCGTCGATCGTCAACTCGATCTCTCCGCTCGCGAGCGGAAAGCTTTTGCCGCGCCGCCCGACAAGCAGCCATTCGCTAACGACCGCTAATTTTGTTTTGAACCGGGCTATTTCCAAAGTTTGTGTTGTGCGGCAAAATATTCGACCATCGCACGCGCCCATCGGTCATAACCTTCTTCGGAAGGATGAATGCCGTCGGCAAAAAAATTCTCCGAGTCTATCTCTTTGGGCTGCGGATAATAGGTGACGCCGGCGAGGCCTCGGCTGAATTCGCGTATGTTCCGATCGTGCATTTTCGAGAGGTGCCAAAGGATGGACCTTATCGGTTCTGGAAGTGCAGGCGATTCGATGATCATCGGGCAATTCGTGATAAAGATCTCGGACGCATCATTACGTCTGCGAAGAAGCGAAAGCAATTCGAGCATATCGCGGCGCCATTTTCGCGGGCTTGATAGCTTCAGCACGTCATTGCCGCCAAGTCCGAGAAGTACAAAATCGAATTTTCTATCAGGAACAAGCGGCAGCAGATCTTCGACCGTCCGCCGGGCCGTAACGCCGTTCTTGCCGACGACGTCCCATTCGACGGGTTTGCCGATCGCCTCGCTAAGGTAATATGCGAATCGCCCGGCAAGCGCGTGTTCGTGGTCGCGTGCGCCAAGCCCCGCAACTGTCGATTCGCCGAGTACAAGCAAATGCGCCGCGTCGATAACGGAACCGGCGTCCGTCCTGCCGCTCGTCGCGCCGCCCGCTCCGGGAAGTACGCCGATCTTCCAGCGAGTTATTTGCCCTTGGACGTAGAGAAGCGGTGAAAAGGGCAGCAGCGTGCAGGCGCCGAGCACAAAATGCCTCTGAAGTTGTAGTAAGGTTCGGCTGTCAGTCTCCATAGGGGCGATATGTTAAACTTCAAATACTAGCGTTTGTTTGTCAAACACGCCGCTTTTTTAGGCGGCATAATTTTTTGTTCTATGAGTGACGATACGGCGTCGATGCCATTGGAAGAGCTATTTGAACGGGCGCGGAAGGTTCTTCTCGAATTACCTTTTGCGAGACTGATGGGAATGAAGCTCGTCGATATGAATCTCGACGAGGCGACGATAGAGCTTGGGATGCGGGACGACCTACGCCAGCCGAGCGGCATACTGCACGGCGGAGTAACGGCAACTTTGATCGACACGGCGATGGCGTTCGCCGTCCGCACCCGTATAGATCCCGACGCTGCGACGGCAACGATCGATCTTACTGTGCATTATCTGCGGCCTCACCTCGAAGGCCCGCTCCGTTGTACGGCAAAGGTCGTGCGTGCCGGCCGCAGGATCTTCAGCGTCTCTGCCGACGTTACCGCCGAGACTAACGGGAAACTTATCGCAACGGGATTATCGACCTATACGATTGTATAGAGAAACACGGATGACACCGCTTCAAAAATTTTGGCGCTACGTAAGGCCATACCGCGGAACGATCCTTTTTGGGGTCGGCTGCATTCTCGTGTCGATGTCATTCGGCCTTCTGATCCCGTATCTCGTCGGGCAGGCCGTCGATGAACTTACCGCAGGTATTACTTGGCAGAAGATCGCGTCCTATCCGCTCGTCATTCTCGGGATCAACGGCGCAAGCGGCATCTTTCTCTTCCTGCAGAGAAGGCTGCTGATCAATACATCGCGCCATATCGAATTCGATATGCGGCAGGATTTTTACGCCGCGCTGGTCGATCAGCCGCTCGATTATTTTCAAGAACATCGCGTAGGCGACCTGATGGCCCGCGCCACGAACGACCTCGGAGCGATACGGCAGATCCTCGGTCCGATGATCCTATACACTTTCCAGGCAATATTCGCGCTGGCGATCTCGCTGCCGATAATGCTGCACATCTCCGTAAAGCTCACGCTAATAATGCTGATCCCGCTGCCGCTCGTTTCGATAACGGTCAAGTATCTCGGCGGGCAGATACATAAGCGTTTTGAGATGATACAGGGCTTTTTTGCAGATATTTCGGCTCGGGCGCAAGAGAATCTGACCGGCGTGCGTGTCGTCCGTGCGTATGCCCAGGAAAAGTCCGAGATCGAGCGTTTCCAGGTGCTCAATTTCGAATATGCCGAGCAGAATCTGCGGCTCGTGAAATTCGCCGCCGGAATGCGGCCGCTCCTTTCGTTCTTTATCGGATTGGGTTTTGTGATCATCGTCGCGGTCGGTGTGCCGATGGCCGCCCGCGGAGAGATCACTGCGGGCGATTTTACGGCGTTCATCCTCTATCTGCAGCGGATGATCTGGTATCTCATCGCTCTTGGTTACGTCGTGAATCTTTGGCAGCGCGGCACGGCATCCTTGAAGCGCTTCAATACCGTCCTCGAAGCCGAACCGGCCATTAAGGACGCTCCGACCGCCAAAGAACAGCCTGCGATCGAAGGCGGTATCGAATTCCGCGACCTTACGTTCGCATACAACGGAAAGCCGGTTCTCGAGAACATTAACCTCACGATCCCGAAGGGCGAGACATATGCCTTCGTCGGCAAGACGGGCAGCGGAAAATCAACGCTCGTTAGCCTGGTTCCGCGTCTTCTCGACGCTCCGGATGGCACCGTTCTTATTGACAACCGATCGGTTCGCGAATACCCGCTCAAACAGCTTCGGGAGGCGATAGGATTCGTGCCGCAGGAAACTTTTCTTTTCTCGGACACGCTCGCCGAGAACATCGCATTCGGCGTGAAAGAGACAAAGCGCACGGGCGACGCGAACTTGAACGGCTCGATGACGGTCGAACACGCCGCCGACATTGCGGCACTGACCGAAGATATCGCAGAGTTTCCGAACGGATACGAACAGCTTGTGGGCGAACGCGGCATTACGCTTTCGGGTGGCCAGAAGCAGCGGACGGCGATAGCGCGGGCCGTTATGCGCGAGCCGCGCATACTCATCCTTGACGATTCGCTCTCGGCGGTCGATACGCAGACCGAGGACAAGATACTCAACAACCTGCGAGACGTCCGCGAAGGCCGAACGACGCTTGTCGTCTCGCATCGTGTCTCGACGATAAAGGACGCCGATCTGATCTGTGTCCTAGAGCACGGCCGCATCATCGAACGCGGCACACACGAAGAACTTCTCGCTCTTGACGGCGAATACGCCGATCTATACGAGCGTCAGCGCCTTGAGGAGGAACTGGACGCGACCAGCTAGAAAAGAAATATGGCAGAGAAAAAGAACGTTGATGAGATCATTCGGGTGATGTTCGTTGTCTGGGGAGGCATCCTTTTTTCACAGTTCATATTGGCGGTCTTCGCATACACGACAAAACCGCAGCTTCTCTATGTTGACCTTTCGAAGCCCGCGCTCGGCGCCGAACCCATTCCAATCATCGTTATGGGGCTGATCGCGGTGTCGATACTGATCGCGTCATTTTTCGTACGGAATTCGCTTATCGCTGCGGCGATATCGAGCCGCGATACGCAAAAATTACAGTCTGCGTATATCGTCGGGATGGCGATGTCGGAATCGATCTCGCTCATCGGCGTCGTCGCGGCGATCGTCTTTGAGTATCAATACTTCGTGGTATTCTTCCTGATCGCGATCGTCGCGATCGTCCTGCACCGGCCAAAAATGACGAGCATCCTTGCCGCTACTTTCGAGGATAAGATCTAGGGAGAGCAGCGAGCGGTGAGCAGAGAGTTTGAAAGAAAAAACTGCCCGGAAGCATAACCTTCCGGGCAGTTTCACGTTTAAGTTGTGATTGACGATCTCTATTTGAGGATCGAGATCTGGACGTTCCGTCTCCCGAATCTGCGAGCTTCCGAGCAGCTTGCTACCCAAATATCGATCTCCTTTCCCTTAATGCCGCCGCCCGTATCGGAAACAAGATATGTTCCGCTCCAAGGGCCGGCCTCAATGACCACGGTCGAACCAAGGGGCAGGACTCGCGGGTCGGCGGCTATAAGACCACGGCGAACGCTGTGTCCCATTGCTGTACGTCCCGAAAGACAATAGGCTGTTGCGGAGAACGATCCGCGGCTGGTTGCCACGGCCCTGACCGAGGCGGTCTTCTTTACAAGCTTCTTGCCCTTGTCGCCGTCGGCTGCCGCAACTTCCGTTTCGGTTGTTTCAGTAACCTGATCGTTAACGTCTGCTGCGGTCTCTGTTGAGCCCGCGGCTTCCTTTGTCCTTACCTTCTTGGCTTTATTATTTTTTGTATTACTAGCTTTTAAATTATTCTGTATTTCCGGTTGCGAATCTTTCGCTGCGGATGACGGCGTCTCAGTGCGTGTCTGTGCGTAGATAAAAGCTACGAACAAACTCGTTACCAAGAGAAGCGCGCCTCCTCGAACGAGATTTCTCATTATTCAAACTCCAAAATCAAACTTCGCACCTGAACAACACCTATCAGCAGCCTTGTTCGGAAATACATCTACCTCAAAACTTACGAGGGGAATGCAGACGCTACAGTGTCGAAGTCGGTTTCGGCGGCCAATTCCGCCTGTTTCGCAGCCGATCGCGGCGCGCGAACATTTCAAAAGGCTAGCATCATCAAAATAAGGGTTGCAAGGCACGAAAAGGGTCAAAAACGGCGATTTCTGTTCAATTCTTGCGAACAAAAGCACTTAGCAGGTCGAAATAAATGTATAATTCTGGACTTTTGAGGGTGTTTTCGAGTATATTCTGCATCAAAACCGGCAATCTCGCCGCCGTCGCTTGCGCCCCGGTTATCAACAAATTATGCAGGACAAACGCCACGGTTCTCGATACATTATCTCTTTCCCGATCCGCGTGAAATGGCGTGATGACGCCGGAAAGGAAGTCGTTCAAGACGGCCTGACCGAGAACGTCGGGCCTGAGGGCACGCTCGTTTACTTGCCGCGTTCGCTACCGAGCGTCGGGAGCAAAGTGCAGCTCACCGTAACTGAGAATCCGGAAGATGAAGTGTCCGTAACGGCGTCTGTCATTCGCCTCGAACGAAATGCCGCCCATCCGCAGGCCGCTCTACAGCTCGAGGCCGGCGTTCGGCTTTGGAAGAAAAAGGTCTGGGAAGCGGCAGGTGCTGTCATCGCCGCGGAGACGCCGGACGAGACCGATGATTGGTAAACTCCTCTAAGTTAAGACTCTGAGACAATTATGAAGATCCTTGTGCTTGGCGCCGGCCGAATGGGGCATGGTGCCGTTTTTGATCTCGTGCGGAATTCGCCCGCAGTTGACGGCGTGACCGTCGCCGACGCTGACCTTGCAAAGGCTCAAGCCGTCGCGGCACATTTCCCGGCGAACGAAGTTACTGCCGTCGCGTTCGACGCCGCAGACGAAACGGCCGCCGCTGAACTAATGCGCGGCCACGACGCCGTGATCTCCTGCGTGAACTATTGGTACAACGTTTCGCTCTCGCGTGCGGCGATCGCCGCCGGTGCGAATTTTTGCGATCTCGGCGGCAACAACACAATCGTCGATCAGCAGCTTGCCCTCGACTCTGAGGCACGCAATGCGGGCGTCAACATCATCCCGGACTGCGGACTTGCGCCCGGAATGGTCTCGATTCTTGCCGAGCTTGCGGTATCGCGGCTCGATTCGGCGGAGAGCGTTCGCATACGCGTCGGTGGGCTCCCGCAGAAACCCGAACCGCCGCTCGACTATCAACTCGTGTTCAGTGTCGAAGGCCTCATCAACGAATATCTCGAACCGGCACGCGTCATCCGGGACGGAAAAATAGTCGAGGTCGGATCGATGACCGAGCTCGAGGAGCTCGCGTTCGAAGGCTTTCCGCCGCTAGAAGCATTTCAAACCTCCGGCGGGACATCGACCTTGCCGGACACCTTTCTCGGCAAACTTCGCGAGCTCGACTACAAGACGATACGTTACGCCGGGCATTGTGAAAAATTCAAAACAATGATCGACCTTGGCCTTTGTTCGAGCGCCGCGGTCGCGGTCGGCGACGCGAACGTCGTCCCTCGAAAAGTATTCGGGAAACTGCTCGAAATGAATCTGCCCGCCGATGGCCCGGACTATGTTCTCGTTCGCGTCGAAGCTGCCGGCGAGAAAGACGGCAAGAGGCGCACCGTCCGATTCGAGATCGTGGATAGTCTCGACGCCGAGAACAATATCTCTGCAATGATGCGCACGACCGCATTCCCGGCATCAATAATCGCCCAAATGATGGCCGACGGTCGCGTTCGATCGCGCGGCTCCGTCCCGCAAGAAAAGGCCATCGACCCCGAAGTCTTCCTTGCCGAACTACGCCGCCGCGGCATCAACGTCCGCGAGTCAGGGGATTAGCGTAGCTGTGAAGTAGTTTTTTGCTCGGCGGTCATCAGTGCCCGAATGGGCTTGCCGTCATCGGTTCGTTGGCTTTCTTTTTCTTTTTCTTCTCTTCTCTTCTCTTCTCTTCTCCGCGTCTTTGCGGCTCTGCGGGAATCTTTCTTGATGCAAAGATCACAAGGAGTCAAACCATTTCCCGCAGAGCCGCAGAGCCGCAGAGAAAAGCCTCTGACGCCCTAACTTCGTTCTTCTCGACCGCAGTTATGACACACTCCCTACCGGTCGTGTTTTCGCCGAGCTGCCGCTGCGGGGGCCCAGCGTCAACAACAATCCCGCATAGATGCATTGACGCACCTCCGCGAACTCTACGAACTCTGAGCGTGCTTTGCACGCGGCGAGAGTTTACTACACATGGAGCCGAGCGGAATGTGTAGATAGGTGGCGAATCATTCCAACGGAAGCGTGCCTTGCACGCGACAGAGGCGTTTGTCGGCGGCTGAGCCGCCTCCGAGGTTGGATCGAGGCACCTGATCCACGGCTTAAAAGCCGTGGCAATTCACAAAGCCTGTGTCCTCTGTGGTGCGATCTACGCTTTTTCTGCCTGGCATGTCTTTCTCCGCTGATGTGTCTCAAGTGTGCGGAGTACGCGGCTCCTCCTTAAGCGTGCTTTGCACGCGGCAAGAATATAGCTACACATGGAGCGGAGCGGAATGTGTAGAACAGCGAGCTAAATTCCAACGGAAGCGTGCCTTGCACGCGACAGAGGCGTTTGTCGGCGGCAGAGCCGCCTCCGAGGTGGCGATGATGATGTACCGTGCTACAAATATTTGGCTCCTAACGGAGCCATTGCGGACGAGGGCGTCCGCGTTCCGACACCTGATCCACGGCTTGAAAGCCGTGGCAATTCAGGGCAGTGCGGACGGGAGCGAACGGTGTGTGAGGCGAACGCTGAGCCATTACTGACGTGTGATGTTATAAAGACGGTTTCTGGTGGCTTTGAGTAGAATCAATGTTGACAGACAAGAAACGCTCTTTGACAGGAGAAACCGTCATGACATTGTACATCGGAGTTGATTTTCATCCGCATCAGCAGACGGCTGCGTGGTGCGATACGGGAACGGGTGAGACGGCGGCTCGCAAAAAAGAAACC
>Ga0138256_10000175_pt1 | contig 75546 bp, 73 predicted proteins | sample KNB2016incub_MG_FD_105486 | JGI IMG/M metagenome (GOLD analysis project Ga0138256, IMG submission 105486) | Active sludge microbial communities from wastewater in Klosterneuburg, Austria - KNB2014incub_MG | ecosystem: Engineered > WWTP > Activated sludge > Unclassified | place: Austria...
ACTTTATTCAATAAAAGACGAGGGGTTTTGCCGAAGATTTTCTCTGTCGGCTGGCCGCTATGCCGTTTCTGCATTCTCTGGAAAGGCAGGATAGCTCCCGACATGCTTTTACAGTAACCAATGCCGCGCTTGCCGCGCACTTCAATTTCTAACAGGCGTTCGCCTGAATCTCGGTCTATCACAATTGTGACATCCCTGTACTCAAGCCATCCGGCTTCGTCTGGTCTCAGGCCAGTATTGGCCATGAACAAAACATAGTCGTGTAAATCTTCCCATAGCTCTCTATAGCGTTCACGAGGCGGGTGTTGGGCACGCTTGCGCGTGGCTTCATAGAGCATTTTGTATTCTTCAGGAGAGAACCAGGCGCGATGCTTCACCTTGCCTGAGGCTTTATATGGCGGAGAGATGTCCGGCACCGCGTCTATCCAGCCATAGCGGTGCGCCGTCTTAAGAACCAAGCGCAAGGTTACGGTTTCATGGTGAAGAGTGCTGCGTGAAGGAATACGCCCTTTATAGCCCTTCGTATTTCTGGCAATTCTGTATTCTTGCACCAATCCGGCATTAATGCCTCTTACAGGCATATCTCCAAAATAAGGGAGCAGGTGAACTTTGATCCTCAATATATGCCCCTCAGCCCAGACTTTGTTTCTCTCCCCGTGGGTAATCACACTGTATTCCTCGATAAATTTTTCTGCCGCTTCCGCAAAGGTCGGACTACTGGCCGATAACTGCCTGGAGCGCGGCACATAGGGGCGGGCGATATGAGGCGCATAAGGCGAACGAGCCGAAAAATGCGCCGACCTTTCTATACTCTCGATTGGGGAAGGCCTGTGTGGAGAGGGGGTGTGCGTCACGGATTGTGCAAGGCTATTTTCCTGAATCCGTCTGGTGTCTACATAGATGCTCACATACCACTCCCGCGCAAAATCCATCGCCATGGTGAGGCTATCGTGCTTGGTCGATTTACGGTGATTGCGGCCATTCATGTAGGTTGAGCACTGCCAGAAGCGGCTTCCCACGCGCCGATAAACGTGGACTTTTCCGTCCATTAAACTGTGACTTTCAACCTGCATCAAATGCCTCTTTCTGCACCGGTTTTTTGACCAGAAAGTGTGTAACACTTGTGTAAGTATAACTCGGAAAAGTTAAGAAAGTCAAAACATTGATTTTATTGAGTAATTCAGGATAAAAATAGCATGAACCGGTTTTCAAGACCGGTGCAATCAACCGCTCTGCCACTCTTCCAAATGTGTAGACGTTATAAGTATATGTTAGAATAAGAGCTTCATTTCTTAGCGATTTTTTTGTATGTCTGTCTAGTCCCGTTTGACGGAAAGGCGATTCTGACGACCATGAAAAAACTGGCCCTCCTGGTTACCGCCCTGATGCTTTTTTCTCCCGCTGCCCATGCGGACGAGGATTTTGATATCTGGCTACGTGAATTCGCGCAGGAAGCGGTCGACAAGGGAATATCCGTGCCGACCGTGGAGCAGGCCCTTTCAGGTGTGCGGCCTATCGAACAAGTTCTGCGCCTCGACCGCAAGCAACCTGAATCCACCATCACCTTTAACCAATACCGCCAGAATGTCGTAACGCCCACTCGTGTCAAAAAGGGCAAGGAGCTTTACAACAAAAACCGTGCCCTGCTCGATAGGATCTCCAATGAATCGGGCGTGCCGCCGCAATACATCATTGCCTTGTGGGGCATCGAGACGAGCTACGGCGAGAATACCGGCAATTTCAACGTCATCCCTGCGCTTGCCACGCTGGCCTATGACGGACGCCGCAGCGGTTACTTCAAAGGCGAACTCATCAACGCTCTTAAAATTCTCGATCAGGGACACATTACTCTCGCCGGGATGAAAGGCTCATGGGCGGGCGCGATGGGCCAGAATCAGTTCATGCCATCCAGTTTCCTCAGCTATTCCGCCGATGGCGATGGCGACGGCAAACGCGACATCTGGAACAACCTGCCGGACGTATTCGCTTCTTCGGCGCGATACTTAAATGAAGGCGGCTGGCGTCCCGACCAGAAATGGGGACGCGAAGTTTCACTGCCGACCAGCATCCCCGAAAGTTTCACGGGCATTGAAAATTCGCGCTTCGTCAGCGAGTGGAAAGAAATGGGCGTCTTCCTCGCAAGCGGCCAGCCAATCCCCGTGACTGAGCGCACCAAAGCCTCCATCATTTTGCCTGACGGCCCGGATGGTCCGGCCTTTTTGGTCTATGATAACTACCGCGTTATCATGAAATGGAATAAATCCCTCTACTTCGCAACGTCCGTAGGACTGCTCGCCGACCGGATCGCTCAATGATGAAGTTTAAAATTCTTCCCGCGCTGGCCTGCCTCCTGATGCTGGCGTCATGCGCCGAGGCGGAACTCGCCAGCCACGTCGCCAAAAATACTTTCCCCCGCCAGCAACAACAGGGCAATTTCAAAGTCGGCAATCCTTACAAAGTTGAAGGCAAAACATACACGCCGCAGGAAACTTATGAATTTACTGAAACCGGCATCGCGTCGTGGTACGGGCCCGGCTTTCATGGCAAAAAAACCGCCAACGGCGAACGCTTCGACCGCAATGAGTTAACGGCTGCGCACAGGACACTGCAGATGCCGTCTCTCGTCCGTGTGACCAACCTTGAAAACGGCCGCTCGCTAGTCGTGCGCATCAACGATCGCGGCCCCTTCAAGCGTGGCCGCGTCATCGATGTGTCGCAGCGTGCCGCCGAAATGCTCGACTTCAAGGGCAACGGCACCGCCAAGGTGCGCCTCGACCTTCTCGCCGACGAAAGCAAGGCCCTCGCCATGGCCGCGCGTCAGGGTCAGGACACCGCCGGTGTTGAAGTTGCCATCAACGAGGGCAGGGAGGCGCCGCTTACCTCGCCCACAGCCTCAGCCGCTCAAGCAGGCTATCAACCTATTTCCTACACGCCCGGACAGGCAGCGGGTACCGATGTGCCCGGCCATATCAAGGATGGACAATTCTTCCCCGATCCCGTGCTTGAACACTATCCGGTCACACCAACCAACATTTACGTGCAGGCAGGATCTTTCACGAACCAGGCAAATGCCCAGCAGCTTGCCCAGAGCCTGAACGGCGTAAGCCCGGCGCGCGTGATACCCGCCTTGGTCAATGGCCGCCAGTTCTACCGCGTGCGCCTCGGCCCGGTTCCGTCGGTTGATCAGGCCGATGCGCTGCTCGCAAGACTTGCTTCGACGGGCCGCAAAGAATCAATTATTGTTGTCGAATAACCTGAAAGAAGAGGCCCTGATGTCCCGCAGTTTCGCCGTATTTTTGCTCATCTTTTTCCTGTACGCCCCGGCCCACGCCGAATCCGTCATGCAGACCGCCGCCAAGCAGGCCATCGTCATCGATTACGATACTGGCACCGTCCTGCTCGAGAAAAATTCTGATGAAAAAATGCCGACATCGTCCATGAGCAAGGTCATGACGGCCTACATGATTTTTGACGCGCTGAAACGCGGCCAGCTTTCCCTCGACCAGCAACTCATGGTTAGCGAAAAAGCCTGGAAGATGGAAGGCTCGAAAATGTTTATCGAGGTCGGCAAGCAGATAAAAGTCGAAGACCTCATTCGCGGCGTCATCATCCAGTCAGGCAATGACGCAACCGTTGTGCTTGCGGAAGGACTGGCTGGCTCCGAAGACGTCTTCGCGCAGAACATGACCAAGAAGGCTCATGAACTCGGCATGACCTCCAGCAATTTTAAAAACGCCAGCGGCTGGCCCGACCCGGATCATTACTCAACAGCCCGCGACCTTTCGACGATGGCAAAATCGCTCATCCATGAATTCCCGGACTACTATAAATATTATTCCGAAAAGGAATTCACCTATAACAACATCAAGCAAGGCAACCGCAACCCGCTGCTTTACCTGAATATCGGCGCAGACGGTATCAAGACGGGCCATACAGAAGCCGCTGGCTACGGCCTGATCGGCTCGGGCACCTCGAATGGCCGCCGCGTGATCTTTGTAATTAACGGCCTCAAGGATGAAAAAGAACGCGCCGCCGAAGGTGCCAAGCTTCTCGAATGGGGCCTGAAAAACTTCGAAAATAAGAAACTGTTCAAGGAGAACAGCGCCGTTGCAAATGCAGCAGTCGCCATGGGCTCGGCTAAATCCGTTCCATTGGTCGTGAAAGATACATTTGCCGTCACCCTTCCGACCGCCGCCGCACGTAATTTCAAAGCCACCGTCAATTACAAGGAGCCCTTGATCGCACCCGTGCAGCAAGGTCAGGAAGTCGGCAGCGTTTTGGTTGAAATTCCGCACGCCGAGCCGATGAAAATTCCGCTCTATGCGGGCGCAGATGTTCCAAAGCTTGGAATTTTTGCAGGAGCACTTGAAAAAGCGCGGAGACTGGCAACAGGTAGCTGATGAGCAAAAAAGGACTTTTCATTACCTTTGAAGGCGGGGAGGGCAGCGGCAAAACCACGCAGGTGAATCGCCTCGCTCAATTCCTGACTGAAAAGGGCCGGAAGGTCGTCACCACGCGTGAACCCGGCGGCACGCCGGAAGGCGAAAAAATCCGCGATCTGCTCGTACAGCGCGACGGCGGCGAATGGAATCCTGTCTCAGAAGTGCTTCTGCTTTTCGCCGCACGCACCATGCATGTCGATAAGGTCATTCTCCCGGCGCTGGAAAAAGGCAAAATCGTCATAAGTGACCGTTTCACAGATTCCACCCGCGCCTATCAGGGCTACGGCCATAAATTCCCGCTCGATATCATCGAGGAACTGAATTCCATGGTGGTCGGCGATTTTACGCCCGACATCACCTTCATTCTCGATATCGAAACGGAGAAGGGGATCGCCCGCTCCGGTCGCCGCATCGCCGCCGAAGCACTGCAGATAAAACAAACCGAAGACCGTTTCGAACAAATGGAACTGCAATTCCATGAAAGACTGCGGCAGGGTTTCCTCGACATTGCCAAAAAGAACCCGGATCGCTGCCATGTTATCGATGCATCGCTAAAGCCCGACGATATCGCCGCCCGCATCCAGAAAATCGTTCTCGGGAAGATCGGCTGACCATGGATCTGTTCGGCGATGACATCGAGGAAGAAATTGAAGATGTGGAAGAGGCCGCAGAAGCCGCGCCGCCGGAAAATACTTTTTCGCATCCCCGCACAATGAGTTTGATGCTCGGCCATGCCGAGATCGAAAAACGCCTGCTCGAGACATATAATTCTGGCCGCATGCCGCACGCCCTGGTGTTCGCAGGACCCAAAGGCATCGGCAAGGCTACAATGGCCTACCGCTTTGCGCGCTTCCTGCTCAAAAACGGCATCCATGACCCAAATCAATCGAGCATGTTCGGCGACGCGCCACCCGCAGCAAGCCTGGATGTAAACCCCGCTGACCCGGTAGCGCGCCGTCTTGCCTCAGGCGGTCACGCCGATTTTTTCAGCACCGAAAAAAAATTCGACGAGGACAAGGGCGTATATAAAGACACGCTCGAAGTCGCCGAAATCCGCAAGATCGCGCCGTTCCTGCGCATGACGTCATCGGAAGGTGGCTGGCGCATCGTTATCGCCGACGACGCCGACAGCATGACCCGCAGCGCCCAGAATGGAATTTTAAAAATCCTCGAGGAGCCGCCGCGCAATTCGCTCCTCATCCTCGTCGCGCACAGGGCAGGGTCATTAATTCCCACCATTCGCTCCCGTGCGCGCTTCATTAATTTCCTGCCGCTTGATAATGCCGCGATGAAGGAATTGATCGGTAAACACAGCCCCAATCTTTCAACGAAAGACACTGAAACTATAATTCGTCTTTCGGAAGGAAGTTTCGGCAAAGCCACGCAATATATCGAAAGCGGGATTACGGACACACTCACGACCATCACCCAGATGCTGAAGCAGGACACCCTGCAATGGGTCTCCGTACACAAACTCGCCGACAGCCTTTCGGGGCCGGGCAGCGATCCATCCTATAATGCCTTCCGCGAAATTCTTGACTGGACCCTGCGCCAGGCCACCCGCGCCCGTGCCCGTGGTGAAGCGCCGCCCGTGCCATTACAGGATTTTCTGAAAAATTCTTCCCTTGAAGAACTGCTGAAAATCTGTGAAAACCTTGAAGATCATTTCGGCCGGTCCGATGCCGCCAACCTCGACAGGCGCCAGACGGTTTTAGGGGCATTTTCCCTGCTGGCCGCTTAAGGAGTAATTATGGCCGCCAAGCCGGGATCCAAATTTTATATCACCACCGCCATCGCCTATGTGAACGGGCTGCCGCATCTTGGTCATGCGTATGAGGCGATCCTGACCGATGTCATGGCAAGATTTCAACGCCTCGACGGACGCGACGTCATGTTCCTGACCGGCACTGATGAACACGGCGAAAAAGTCGCCAAAACCGCCGAGAAAAATAACGTCGCACCGAAGGCCTTCGCCGACATCAACGCCGCCGCATTCGAGCAGATGGATAAAACGCTCAATATCTCGCATGACGATTTCATCCGCACGACGGAGCCGCGCCATTACGCCGCGTCGCAGGCGCTCTGGAAAAAATTGCAGGAGCGGGGGGATATTTATCTCGGCAAATATGAAGGCTGGTATTCCGTCCGCGAGGAGGGCTATTTCACCGAAGCCGAGCTGACCAAGAACGATAAAGGCCAGATGATCACGCCCAACGGCACCGAGGCCGAATGGGTCGAAGAGCCGAGCTATTTCTTCAAATTATCCACCTACCGCGACAAGCTGCTGGATCTGTACCAGAAAAATCCTGATTTCATCCAACCGGCAACGCGCAAAAATGAAATTGTAAGTTTCGTGTCGCAGGAAGGCGGCCTGAAAGATATTTCAGTTTCGCGTCACAAAAAACGCCTGTCATGGGGCATCCCGGTTCCCGGCGATGAAGACCATGTCATGTATGTCTGGCTTGATGCACTCACGAATTACATCACGTCGCCCGGCTACCCGGATGAAAAAAAAGACACGTTCAAAAAATACTGGCCCGCCGATTATCACGTCATCGGCAAGGACATCATTCGCTTCCACGCTATTTACTGGCCCGCCTTTTTAATGTCAGCAGATATCGAACTGCCGAAAACAATTTTCGCGCATGGATTTATTAATGTGCAGGGCGCCAAGATGTCGAAATCCGTCGGCAATGTTTTGTCACCGGATGATCTTGTCCGCACATATGGCCTCGACCAGATCCGTTATTTCCTGATGCGCGAAATCCCGCACGGTGAAGACGGAAATTTCAGCCACGAACAGGCCGTTCAACGCATCAACGCCGATCTCGCCAACGGTCTTGGCAATCTGGCGCAAAGAACGCTCTCGCAAATCTATAAAAACTGCGATTCCAAATTCCCGAAGCCGGGGGCTTTGACGGACGAAGACAAGCACCTTCTTGATGCCGCGCAAACTAAAATGCTCGAGGTCGTCCGTGTCGAATTCAACAAGTTTAAGTTCAACAAGGGCCTTGAGGCTATTATTTCAGTAGCTGCGAAGGCCGACGCCTACATCGACGTACAGGCACCATGGAAACTGAAAAAAGAAAATGTCGAGCGTATGAACACGGTTTTGTATGTGCTGGCCGAAGTCATTCGCTGCCTCGGCATCATCATCCAGCCTGTTGTGCCTGATTCATCCGCAAAACTGCTCGATCAATTGAAAGTCAGCGCCGACGAACGCGCATATACACACCTCGCACCGAAATACGCGTTGAAGCCCGGCGCGGTAATCGACCAACCCATCGGCGTGTTCCCGCGTCTGAATTTAGAGGAAGAAGCTGCGTAATGTGGATCGATTCACATTGCCACCTGAACCATCCGAAAATCGCCGAACTCGGCACGCCTGAAACGCTCGCCAAAGCCGCTAACGAAAACGGCGTCGACGGCATGCTGACGATATCCTCGCGCATCGTCGATGAATTCCCCGAAATTCTCGCCATCGCCAGAAAAATTCCAAATGTCTGGTGCACCATCGGCACACATCCGCACGAAGCCGGAAAGCCGGATGAGCTAGCCGTCACACAGGATCAACTGGTTGCCCTTGCTAAATCGGACCCAAAAATCATCGGCATCGGCGAAACCGGCCTCGATTATTTCTACAAGCATTCAAGCCCTGAGGATCAGGACAAATCCTTCCGCAAGCACATCCGCGCCTGCATCGAATCCAATCTGCCGATGGTCGTCCACGCCCGGGACGCCGACGAGGACATTATCAGGACGATTCAAGAGGAAGGCAAAGGCTCGAATCTGACCGGCGTTATGCATTGTTTCAGCTCCGGCCGTGCCATGGCCGAGGCCGCGCTGGAACTCGGCTTCTACATCTCATTTTCGGGCATTTTAACCTTTAAAAGTGCCACCGAATTACAGGACATCGCTAAAACCGTGCCGCTGGACCGCGTGCTGGTCGAAACCGACGCGCCGTATCTGGCGCCAGTGCCGCACAGGGGCAAAACAAACCAGCCGGCCTACGTGAGCGAGACGGGAAAATTCCTCGCACAACTTCATCAGACAAATGAAGAAACAATCGCAAAACACTGCAAAAACAACTTTTTTAAGCTGTTTAAACGGGCTCAAAACACCCCTCTTTAATCTAATCTATTTTTTACCATAATATATATTATCACTCTAGGACATATAAGAATTAGGCCTGAATATCAGGGTTTAGCTTTCTTCCCTCGCGCCATTCCCGTAGCCTTTTGAAGCCGGGAAAGGAATTCCATGAAGGCCGTTTTCATCCACGACACGTTCTACAGCCGCCATCCGGAGTCGGGCGAAGTTTTCGGCTTCGGCACGTTCCCGTACGAGCTCTGGGCAGAGAGATTCCTGCCGCGCTTCCAATCCATCACCGTCATAGGCCGCGAGAAGCCATTCGAACCCCAGGACGCCCGGACGGCCATGCGCTCATCCGGCCCGGGTGTCCGCCACGTCCTCCTGGCCAACATCAACACGCCCGCAAGACGAATTTTCGGTTCAGGTGAAGCCACGGAAAAAATCCGCGAGGAGGTCGAGGAGGCGGATGCCGTGATCGTAAGAGGGCCTTCGGAACTCGGAATGATCGCTGCCCAAATAGTTAAATTAACCATGATTAACAAAACTGTTGCGATTGAGATGTCCGGGTGCGCGTTCGACCACACATGGCATCACGGATCGATAACAGGAAAATTCTACGCGCCCGTTAAGTATTTGCGCGCACGCCGGATGGTTAACAACGCCGACGCCGTCATTTATGTAACTGAAAAGTTTCTGCAACATCGCTACCCTGCTCGCGGAACAGTTGCGAACGCTTCCAATGTTGAAATCGAAGCGCCCTCTTCCCACATTCTTGAAAAACGGTTGCAGCGCATTGATGAGACCGCCCCCCTCACCTTCGGGCTCATCGGCAATTTTGGGAATAAGCTGAAAGGCCTGGATATCGCCCTCGCCGCCCTCACCCGCTCGATGGAACACCTACCCCCGTTCCAGTTCCGCGTTCTCGGCCACGGCCCTCGCGAAAATGAATCGCTCGCGCGTTTGGATACGCCGCTCACCGATAAAAACGACGTACTGAATTGGCTCGATAACATCGACGTTTATTTACAACCCAGCCGCCATGAAGGCCTGCCGCGCGCATTGATCGAAGCCATGAGTCGCGCCTGCCCGGCGCTGGGTTCCACCGCCGGCGGCATTCCTGAATTGCTCGCCGAAGAAAATCTCCACCGCGTCGGCGACATCGCAGCGCTGCGTGATCAAATTATCCGCTCCGCCGATAAAAACTGGCGCAAGGAACAGGCCTGGAGAAATTTCCAGACAGCGCAGAAATACACGCGCGAAAATCTTTTGCCCATCCGTAACAAATTCTGGGATGATTTTGCCGACCTAACACGCTCAAAGCTTGCCGGTGAGCCGGAGCATGAAAACGTTGCTGTCAAAATCTGATCCCGTCTGTGAACTTTCCCTGAAATGATGCAGGTACGAAGCCCCCGCCTCCAGCCTGCTGTTCAGCACATAAGAAACACCGAAACCCGCACCATATAAATCATCCGTACGGTCAATCGATTCATATTCAGTATTTTTCCACTCGGTATTTCCGTGGAAATAGATATTCTGCTGCAATTCATACCGCACACCGAATTTCACGTCCGTTTGAACCATTCCACGGTCAACAATGCTGTCTTCCTCCGACTGGCGAAGAAAATTGAGCGCCAGGTTTAGTTTACGAGTCGGTGCCCATTCAATATTTCCTTCGGCTGACAACGCCGCGATATCATCAATGCTGCCATCGTCATATTTCCGCCAGTCATGGCCAATCGCCGCACTGCCCTTCCACATTTCATGATCGTCGAACTCCGCCCCTGCCAGCGCCCGCAACACACGGTTATCGCGCTTCAGTCCGTTAAATCCCGTCCCGTCATGCGTCCGGCGCACGAAATCGTTTTTACCGATCTGCAAACTGGCAAACGGCGTCCAGTCGGCCTTGGTCTCATACCGCGCCACGATCCGCGCATACAAACTGTCATAATCGCTATCCTCATTAATAACCGGCGCACCTAAAAAACTTTCGCCGTTATCGTGCCGGATTTGGTTATACCCCGTGTAAAAACCGATGCCGAAGCGCGACGGCTTGTAATCCGCACCGATTTCCGTCTTCAGCAATTTAAATCCCGTCGGCTCACGGGTTAAAACGCCGCGCTCCTCCTGCCTGTCGTGGTGCGCGGATTCATAGGAAAGCTTAAACGGCAAAGTCAGCGCCCGACGCGCCACCACCCTGCCCCGCAACTCCGATTTAAAATTAATGACGTCCTCATCGGAGTTTTCCCAGTACTTAATCGCCTCGCCTTTCGTCTCAAGCGCGAATTCATGGTCACGATAATTTTTTTGAATGAGCAATGAAGGCTTGAGTGCCGTGATGTAATCCGACTCAGCATCATCTTCCGTTGCAAAAATATTGTCGTTATAACTTTGCTCAATCGTAAGCTTCAGCGTCAGCAGGAAGCTGCCCCACTTCACCGGCGTATATTCTCCGGCAAAAAGCGGCCCCGCCCACAAGAGCATGCAGGCAAAAACGCCACTTCTTAAAGTCGATTTAAATCGGGAACGCATTGGTGCAAAAGGAGAAATCAGGAGGAAACGCAGGCCTGTAGTTTACCAAACCACCCTTGGTGGCAATGAGCCCTTAGTTTCCCTTGTCCACAAATTTTAGAACCGCGTGCGCACGCTTCTGCCAGCTATATTTCCCGGTAAGGTCGTTGTAAGCCCGCTCCGCCAGGCTTTTCCGCAAGCTCTCATCCTTCAGGCGCTCAAGAGCGGCCAGCCAGCCTTTCACGTTGTCCGGCGGCACCAGTAACGCGTTTTCACCGTCCTTCAGAACCTCCCGTATAACGGGAAGATCCGACGCCAGGATCGGTTTTCCCGCCGCCATGTACTCAAAGATTTTCATAGGCGACATCCACCGCGAAATATCCCGCCTTGCCTTGGCTTTGGCTTTCGCCCTGTAAGGCGCGATCAGGATATCGAATGCCGAAAGATAAGAACCAAGCTCGCCATGCACCACATGGCCATGCATAAACAGGTTGGACGATAAATTCCGGCCTTGCCATGACTTAATCTGCTGCGAACTTCCCCCGACGACATGAAAATCGAAATCCGGGGCCTCCTTCGCCAGTAAGGCCATGACCTCCATACCTTTGCCTTCATGAAGCGAGCCCGTATATCCGACTTTCAAGACATCCGAGCGACCCTGCAATTCGCGAGCAGCATAATTTTTTTTCGGCACATCCGCACCATCCGGAGCAACAATAATCTTGCTCTCATTTAGCTTGAACTTTTTCATGAGATCGGCTTTGAGACCGCTCGATATAACGACCAATTTAAAATTTTTCCGCTTCGCCAATTTTTTTAGAGAATGCGCTTGCAAAATCGACGAAGGCAACTCATGCGCCTCATAAACAACCTGCACATTTTGCGGTATGAGACAGTCAAGCTCAATCGGGTCACGACCATAAGCAATATCCGGCATACCGGATTCTTTCAGTGCCCAATGATGCCCAACCAATCTCAGCACACCCGTCAAAAACGGGATTTTCGGATTAACCGATAAAACCAGCGAAAAACACGGCTCCACGCCGTAATGACGAAAAATTTCCTCGTCGCTGATTCCCTCCCCGCCTTTAGCAAAAAGAGTCACAGCATTAGCTTTGGCCTCACCGGCAAGCGCCGCGCACATTTTCATCACATGCACCGATTGCGCTGAATCTGATGGTAAAGTCGCGCCGGAAAAATAATAAATCTTCATGCGGCCAGCGTCTGTGGCTTGCCGCGCTCTGAAAACGTCTGCAACTGCTTGATCACACGCGCCGGAATTCCGGCCGCCATAACATTCGCTGGAATATCTTCGGTGACAACCGCACCTGCCGCAATCACCGCCCCCTCGCCGATTTTAACCCCTGGCAAAATCGTCGCATTCGCCGCCACCCAGACATTATCACCGATTGTCACGGGTGCCTGCGAATGACGACGCACCTGACCACTCTCCATGCTCGCCGAAGTAACAACAACATAAGCCGACAGCGTCACCCCGTTACCGATGCGCACATCATCCCGCCCGACGATTAAAACACCCTCGTTCAACGTGCAATCATCGCCGATATAGATTTTCTGCGGCATATCGATACGCACCCGCCCGAAAACCTTAAGATTCTCCCCCGCTTCCGCAACGACCATGCGAATCCCCGCTTCCCGCGCCAATCTGATCGAGCGGCGGTAAATATGCAGAAAAATCCGGGCAATATCCCGAGTAACATCTTTGTGAACAGACATGGATTAAGCCTACCAAACTTTGGGACGAAAATACATTTCATGATAAATTACCGTAAGTTGTTCATTTTCCGGTCTCATCATGACTATCCGGCAACTCTATCTGCGTTCAGGCCTGTTCTCGCTCGGGGGAAAGCTCATCACCTCCTTCGCCGCGCTCGGCGTCATATGGCTGATCACCCGCATAGCCGGAAAAGACATCTTCGGCGAAATCATGATCGCCTATGCCTTCAATTTCGTCATCGCCGCCGCTCTCGCTGCACAATTCCAGACCATCATCCTCTACCACGTCTCCCGCGATCACGAAAAAAACCTCCACCGCGACCGTCTCGGCGCGGCACTGTTCTATGCGCTCATGATCGGCTTCGGAATCGTCTTCCTTGAAAAAATGTATGCCGGACAATTAGCCACTTTCATGCACAAGGAAAACCTCGCCATATGGTTTTCATCGCTCTCCTGGATGATCCCGGCCTATGCGCTCAACAGCATCCTCGCCACGTGGTACCGCGCGCGACAGGATATCCCTACGATGGTCATGTATTTCGAAGTCTGGCCCAATATTTTCCGGCTGTTATTTCTGTGCGTCGTCCTGCTCGTCATGAAAGATCCGGCATGGATCGCCACGGCCTATGCCGCCTCTTACGCGCTCTCTTTCTTCCTGCTCTATGTCCGCGATCCCGTTCCGTTGAATGCCAACTTTCTTTTTTCAAGATGGGACATGGCCTACAGCGCCCAGATGATGGCCGGGCACATGATGTCGAAATCGCTTAGCAATATCGTGATTTTTTTCTTAGGCATTTTTACGCCCGCCGCCATCGTGGCCGATTACACGCTCGCTATGAAATTCGCGCAGTTTCTTGATCTCCCGCGCCTGATCATGAATCAGGTCCAGATGCCGCGTATGGGCGCGCAGATCAAAAACCGCCAAACGACTGCCATGATGGCCGAATTCGAAGCCGTACGCAGCCTGACCCTTGCCGGAACATTACTCGGCACCGCGCTTTTCCTCCTGCTGCTCCCCTATGTTTTTGCCTTGTTTGGCGATTTCAGTGGCGCATACCATTTATTTATCTGGCTCGCCCTTTCATCAATTATTTTCGCCGGCTTCGGCGGCGCAGCCAATTACCTTGGCATCGCCGGTCATTCCACCTCCGCAATGCTGGTTCACGCTACAGCGTTTTCCGCACTTGTCATTTCATTGCTTGCCCTCGTTCCAGCCTATGGCGGCACAGGCGCAGCCATCGCAACCATCATCGGCACAATCGGCTTGATGACCGCGACGGCCTTTGCAATCCTCCGCAAAGGTCGGCTTAACACCATGACAATTTCAGCCGCGCTGCAGATTGCCACAGCTTCTTTCGTAATTATTTTAACGGCAACGAACATTATATCCGCCCCGCTCACCGCTCTTATACTGATTGGCGTTGCAGCACTTGGGCTTCTGGAATCGCGTCCGGCCCTGCGCCTGCTTCTTCCCTTCTGATCAGGAAACTGCCACAAGCCACGCCCAGAAAAACCCATGTATGGGTAAAGCGAATGGTCTGAGACGTCACGCTGAACAGCAAAACAATGAACAAAACAGCGAGGCAGTACCATTGCTGGCGGTAAAAAATAAAATACAGAAATCCACCAAAAAACAGCAATCCCAGAATCCCGTAAGAAAATAAAATCGTCGCCAGCCCGGAATGCAGCTCCGCCGGACTCCCCCAAACCTGAAAACGCTCGAACCCGCCCTCGCCGCTGCCTGTGATGATATAACCGGGATTATACGCGATACGATCATAACCCCGCCCTTCAAGGGAATCATCAGCCTCCATACCAATCGTCTGCAGCCGCGCCGACACCCGCTCAAAACTTTTGACACTAACCGCGTCGGTTGAAAACGAAAAATACGAAGCCCCGGCCATCACCAGAAACAATAACCCCATCTTCGCCAGACGCGGCGTCTGCGGAATAAACACGAGCAGAAACAGAAAAAGTCCGTAAGTGATGATCCCGGCCTTGGACAGCGCTAAAGTCTGCAAAAATCCGGCAAAGAATATCGCAGCAAAATCCAGCCAGCCGAATTTCCGGTCCTGCCTAAGAAAAACCAGCATCGCCGCCGAAAGCAACGCCCAGTAAGCAAGCTGGTTCGGGTTTGAAAAACTGCCGGTAATTCGCCCCGAACCCTGTCCAAAATTTGGAAAAAAGTGAGAAACAATAACCTGTATTGTCAGGCCGATTAAAATTCCCCAGAATGTCAGCCGCGTCATACGCTCGGCACTCTGCCGGAACAGAAACACAACAAAAAGAAAGATCGTAAAATTGTACGGATAATACAGCGCCGCAAAAATAAACTTCTTATCGGGAATAAAAATGTAATTCACCAGGTTGATCGCAACCGTCAGCGCCACGAACAAGCCACCCGTCAGTGTCACCGGTGAAATTCCAGGCCGCGCTTTCAGGAACATGAAAATCATCGCCGGGATCAAACCCGCCGCCAGCAGCGCATCCGACAATTGCGGCAAACCATGCGGCATCAGATAAACAGGCTTCAGAACCAGATACAGAAACCATATCACAGCCATAAAATGATTTATGCCGCTCGTTGAGACTGGTTTCAAATAACTCTGCGCTGTTGAAATAAACATCCCTTCCAGAAGGCTCTCACACCGCTTTTGACCCGGCAACACCCGCCCGCAACTTATCACTTGTAATTTTTATTATTTAGGCTTATATTCCTACATATCAACGCCAGAATTGCGCGTTATTGAGGCCCCGCACGGGGCCTTTTTCATTTCCAGGAGATAAGAATGAGCACGATGACAATCGGCGCCGGCCTTCGCCCGCGCCCGAATAAACCTAACAAACTGCGCGATAAAACCCTGAACGTCTTGTGGGTCGGCCAGTCAAACGCCAGCCGCATGTTTACTAATTTCTCCGGCGCGGGCGACACCGCCTTCAAGGCTGCGCTCGCACCATACTTCCCCGTCGTAAACACGATCAACGGCGCGAACGGCGGCGTTGCCATCCACAAAGACGCCGACACAGGCAGCGGCTATTTCTGGGATTACGACGCCGGAACACCGGGTCCAAATCTCACAAGCGCCCTGACAGCCGTTGATAACGCAGGAATCAAGCGCCGCGATGTCGATGTCGTCGTCATCGTCCATGGCGAGAAAGATTCCGAAGCGCTTCATTCAGGCGCAATCACAAGCGCTGAGTGCAAATCCGCATTTCTATCTTACATCAGTTACCTGCGGGCTCAGCTCGCAAATCCGCTTATCCTCATGGTTCCCATCGGCGGAAACAAAACAAGTTCTGAATTCACCGGCTATGGCCTCATGCGGAAAATCATCTGGGAAATCTGGAACACATATCCGCACATCAACGAGACACCCGGTTTTTGGGATTTGCCGTATGACGACAACCTGCACCCGAACCAGGCAGGCTACGAAGCCTTCGCCGGACGCACAGCACGGCGCATTCTTGCGCTTCTGAACAAAATTCCAGTAGCTGGCACGCTGGGTCCGCGTGTATCAGGCGTCACATTCAGTCCCACTGCCGATCGCGTCTACGTCACAATCACGCACGACGGCGGCACGGATTACACCCTGACCGAACGCCGCGGCAAACTTGTCACGCGTAACGGCACAGGCATTGCCCCGACCGCCATTTCAAAAACCAATTCCACATCGTTCGAGCTGAACCCTAACACCAACCTGCAAAGCGGCGATACCATTACGTTTTCATGGATCTGGGGCACGCTACAAGGCTATACGAACGCCAATGTCTTGCGAGATAACACGGCCAATACCATGCCGCTTCGCCTGACATTTGATTATCCGGCCACGCAGATAGCCTAAACGTGAAACTCTGTATAAAACCCGGCCTCCGGTTGCCCGCCCGCTTAAAAGGCATAGAATGAATAGATCTGAAACTATGCCTCTCGCATGGAACCAACAGTTTCGCAATTAACCAGCCCTTTATCCTCCCCGATCTTCGAGCGGCCCTTTGTCCTGTCGATGGGGCCGCAACGTGCAGGCACGAGCTGGCTCGACAGATATCTTCGCAATCGCGGCGACGTGTGTCTGCCTTCCGGCGTAAAAGAGATTTCTTTCTTCGACCGGCATTACGAACGCGGCACAAAATTTTACCGCGATCATTTCAGGCTCTTGCCGTCTCATAAAATTGCCGCAGAAATTTCAACCACGGTGTTTGATGCACCGGGCGCTCCAAAGCGCGTTTACAAAATTTTTGGCAGAAACATCCGGTTGCTCTGTCCGCTGCGGCACCCGGTCGCGCGCTCATTCTCGCTTTACCGACATTATAAGCGCTATGGTTTTGTTTCAGGCACGCTACAGCAGGCCTGCGAGCAAAATCCGCAAATTCTCACCAGCAGCTGTTACTCCCGGAATCTGCAGGAATGGCTTTCGGTTTATAATAAAGACGACATCCATTTCACCTTCCAGGAGCACATGGAAGCCAACCTGCCCGGCTACGTGGTTGAGATCTGTAATGCCCTGCAAATCCCTTTCGTGATGCCTTCCGCTGAAATCAGCCGCCGCTACAACAGCTCCGCAGAAGCCCCGATACCCGTGATTGCCCGTACCGCCCATAGCAGCGCCGTGTGGCTCCGCCGCCACCGCCTTTATCCTGTTATAAACGCCGCAAAAAAAATGGGCTTGCGGAAGCTGATGCTGGGCATCGAAAAAAATGAATCCAGCAGTTCCATACCCGAAGATGACCGCAAATGGCTTGAGGACAGGCTTTTCGGCCAGGTCAAAATGCTTGAAAAAATCACCGGCCCCTTGCCGCAATGGCGCGCCACCCCTTTACAGGACGCATAAGAACCTTTAAGCCCTATAAATCCCAAACCCTAACGTGACAGGTTACACATGCGTTTTATAACTCTCGCTATCTTTTCCCTTATTGCTTTCCCGGCTCTCGCCCAGGCCAATGACGGTCCATGGATCGAATGGATGTCGCACAATATCCAGGTCCTGCATGGCCACGGTTTCGAGCTGACCGAAGACACGCAGACAACGTTTACCTTCGAACATGCCGACAGCTGGAAATACGGCGACAATTTCTTCTATGTCGATTACAGCCCCGACGCCTCGCGCGATATCAACGCTGAATTCTCGCCGCGCCTTTCCTTTGGCAAAATGACTGGCGCCGATTTATCCGTCGGCCCCATAAAAGATTTCCTGTTGGCCGGAACATGGGAAAAAGCCCGCGACTTCGACGCATTCCTGTACGGCGCAGGCATCGACCTCGAAATCCCCGGCTTTAATTTCTTCCAGATCAATCTCTACCGCCGCGACAATACCGAGGAAGACGGCCATGGCTGGCAGACGACATGGGTCTGGAGCCGTCCGTTCAGCATCGGCACCCTGAATTTCACCTTCGACGGCTATTTCGATTATGCCGATTATGAAGAAGGCGAGAAAAACTTCTTCACCCAGCCGCAACTCCTGCTCGATGTCGGCGACGCGCTCAACATCACCGAACCCGGTAAAATTTACGCTGGCGTCGAATACCGTTACTGGAATAACAAGTTTGGCATCGAGGGCGTCAACGAATCCGTGCCGCAGGCCATGATCAAATGGGCGTTTTAAAGCACCCTATCGATGAACTGATTGCCGTCATGGCAAAACTGCGCGATCCTGACGGCGGCTGCCCCTGGGATCTGCAGCAGGATTTCAAATCAATCGCGCCCTATACAATTGAAGAAGCCTACGAAGTCGCCGACGCCATCGGGCGCAATAACATGACCGACCTCAGGGAAGAACTCGGCGACCTGCTGCTCCAGCCCATCTATCACGCACAGATGGCAAAAGAAGCCGGGCACTTCGACATCAATGACGTTATCCGCGGCATCACCGCCAAGATGATCGAACGCCACCCGCACGTTTTCGGTGATGAAAAAGCTAAATCCGCCGCCGACGTCAACGTCATCTGGGACAAGCAGAAATCTAAGGAAAAAACCCACGAAAGCGTGCTTGATGCCGTGCCCAAGGCGCTTCCCGCCCTTCTTCGCGCCAAGAAACTGCAAAACAAGGCCGCCAAAGTTGGTTTTGAATGGAAAAATCTCGATGACGTCCTCAACAAACTCGAGGAAGAACTTGGCGAATTCCGCGAAGCCTTGAAAACCGGGAATCTTGAAGACAGACAGGAAGAATTCGGCGATCTTCTCTTCGTCCTCGTCAATTTCGCCCGCATGAACGATATCGACGCCGAAGACGCGCTCCGTCAGTGCAGCGATAAATTCGAGCGCCGCTTTCGTGGCATTGAACAACAATTCCGGGATTCCAAAAAAGATATTTCGAAAGCCCCGCTTGAGGAAATGGAGCGCATGTGGGTTGTCGAAAAAAATAAAGAAAAGAAAAAAGCCTAAAGAACGTCTTTCAGCAGAACGTTATAAACTTCCTGCCAGTCCTTCTCACCAGCCGCGACAATCAGCCCTGTATCCCGGTCCTGAGGTTTATAACGTTCGCCGCTCCATGTGGCCGCATAACCTCCGGCCTCCTCGACAATCAGCGCTCCCGCCACGTGATCCCATGGCTTGAGACGACTGTAGATGCAGAACTGCGCCTCACCCTTTGCGACGCGCAGATATTCATGCGCCGCACACGCCATTGAACGTGTCCCACCAAACTTTTTTACGGCATTGTGAATATGGTCACGATATTGCTTCGGAAAAAACCCGGGATTGATATGGCCATGCAATTTTCTGGCATCATTCTGTGGATTTACTTTCAATTTTTGAGAACCCACAAACGCCCCGCCGCCGCGCTCGGCCACAGTCATTTCCTTGCCAAGCACATCGTAAATCCAGCCCTGCCGGGCCTCGCCATTCTCGATCAGCGCCAGCATCACGCCGAATTCCCGCTTACTGTGAACGAAGTTGTGTGTGCCATCGACCGGGTCAACGATCCATATTTTCAGTGATTTGTCATCAAGCTGATCCAGCAGCGCCGGGTTTTTCGACGCCGCCTCCTCTCCGATAACAACTGACCCCGGCAGCAAATCCGGAAGCACGCGGGTTAAATGCTCCTCGACATCGAGATCAGCCTGCGTCACCAGGTCGCGCGGGCTGGTTTTTGCCGATATTTCATGCTGCGCGAGCGCCTTGTAACGCGGCAATATATATTTATCCGCGCACTCAACAATAATCTCGGAAACTTTCTGGGAATCCACGCTCATTTCTTTTTCCTGCTGCGCTGCGGCTTATAGCCGTAACGGCTCTGGAACTTACCGATCTCCGACTCGTCCATTTTCATCTTAAATATACTTTGCTCGTCCTTGTCCTGCCTTTTCACAACATCGCCATGATCGTACAGGAACGATATAGCCGCCCCATCGCCGGATTCCACCTTGAAAGTCACCTCAACCCGGTCGCCGGACAGGACTTTTTCAACACTCCCCAGCAAATCATCTAATCCCGTGCCCGTAAGCGCTGAAATAGCCACATTACGGTCGCTGAACTTTTGCTTGCGCGTCAAATCCTGTTTTAAATCGTCATCCGCACGGTCGATTTTATTATACGCCTCGATGATCCGCGTGTCCGAATCATATTCAATGCCAAGATCGCCGAGGATTTTGATGACATCGTCTTTCTGCGCATCATGATCATCCTGCGACACATCAATGACATGAATAATTACATCGGCATAAGTAATTTGCTCAAGAGTCGCGCGGAACGATGCCACAAGGTTCGTCGGCAGGTCGGAAATGAACCCCACCGTATCCGATAAAATCGCCGACTGCCGCCTCGGCAGTTTTATTTTTCTCAAGGTCGGATCGAGTGTCGCAAAGGGAACATCTGCCGCAAAAACCTTTGAATTCGTTAACCGGTTAAAGAGCGTCGACTTCCCCGCGTTGGTATAACCGACAAGCGCCACGACGGGCAGCGGAATGCGCTCGCGGCTTTTGCGGCTGATATTCCGCGTGCGCCGAACATCCTCAAGATCCTTTTTAATGCCCAGGATAAAATCATCGAGGCGTCGCCGGTCGAGTTCTTTCTGCAATTCACCCGGACCGCCAAGGAATCCGCCGCCGCCGCGCTGGCGTTCAAGGTGCGTCCATTGCCGTACAAGGCGCGAACGCTGATATTCAAGCGCCGCCAGCCTGACCTGCAATTTACCTTCCTTGGTCTGCGCTCTTGCACCGAAAATTTCGAGAATAAGGCCCGTACGATCAATAACCTTGCTCTTCCATTGCTTTTCTAAATTTCGCTGCTGAACGGGCGTCAGATTATGGTTCACAATAACGATGCTGGGCTTTTGCTCGGCAATTTCCTCACCGATAATATCGCGATTACCCTCGCCGATCAGATAACCCGGGCTGATTTTCTGGATTTTCGCGACCTTGAGTTTAATCACTTCGAAATTGATCGCCCGCGCTAGGCCCGCCGCTTCAGCTAAAATTGATTCAAGATTACGCGTTTGTCCCTGCTTCGAACCCGGCAAAACCGGGTGAACGATATAGGCCGTGTCACGGCTTTTTTTCACGCGCGTGGAGGAGCGTTGTTTTTTGCTCATACAGGAAGATAGGATTTTCCGGCGGACAAGTTAAGCGGCCAAATTAAGCAACAGGCTTTTTGTCGCCTTCTTCAGCGTCATACAGGTTCAGCGGGCCGCCCGGCATGATCGTCGAAATCGCATGCTTGTAAACCAGCTGGACGTGCGATTCACGGCGCAACAGCACACAGAAATTGTCGAACCATGTAACAACACCCTGCAGTTTCACGCCGTTCACGAGGAACACCGTGACCGACATCTTTTCTTTGCGTATTGCGTTGAGGAAAACGTCCTGAACGTTTTGAAATTTTTCCGCCATTTTTTAGCCTTTTATATTTTTATTATGCCAGACACGTTAATTCTGTAAAATATGACAAATTGCCTTATTATCCTGCTTTTATCTTATTCCCTGAACATTGCAACAAAAAATCCGCCATAAAACGGCAATTCTCGAAGATTAGGAAAGGCTTATACAGCTTTATCCATTCATCACTTCGGGTGTCATGCGTAATAAAAACCGAAGCACATGAAGCATTATTGGCGCACTGCAGATCGACATCCGTGTCACCCACATACCATGCATTTTCCAGATAGTTATATCCGCAATCCTTGGCAATTTTGATCAACGGGTCGGCCGCCGGCTTGTCCCTTGGCGCATCGCCCGCGCCGACCACGGCTTTGAAATAACCGCCCCATCCAAACCCCTCGATTTCCTGCCTGAGAAACTGGGTCTTCTTGTTGCTGACCACGCCCATCACAATGCCGAGGCCAGCCCCGATCTTAAGCAACTCTTCCGCGCCCTCCATCGGATTTAAATTATCCATGTGGTGCTTGGTCACATAATCGCCGAACAGGCTTTTGGCCTGCTCGATTTCATGGCCATAAAGCTCTGCGTAAAGTTTCTCACGCGGATGACCGAAATAACCCTTGAATTCATCACCCCTGAACTCAGTAAGCCCAAGCCCGCGACGTACATGATTATGCGCCGATTCAAGAAACTTGTAACTGTCGGCAAGCGTCCCGTCCCAGTCATAAAAAATCGCCTTGGGTAATGCTACGGATTTATTCATGCCGCCATCTTTGCTTTCTCGACAGCGATATCGCGGCCATAAATCGTCCGCGCTGCCTTCGCGTAATTTTCCGTCAGGTCGCTGACATGGAATTCCAGCCTGCCGTTGCGGTCGATTTCGTTATTATATTCCGGATGGCGCATTAAATAATTTTCGAGTTTGGCCGGGATAATATCATCCTGCGAAATCAGTTCAATATCAGGCCCCGTAACTTTTGTAATCGCGCTGCGCAGGAATGGATAATGCGTACAGCCGAGGATCAGGCACTCAATCCCCTTATCCACCATAGGCGAAAGATAATGCTGCAGCACGCTCTCGGCCCATGGCATTCCGTCATTTTCGATCAGTGAAACCAGTAATGGTGTCGGGGTCTGGACGATTTCAATATCCGGATTAATCTTGCGAAGCTCTTCTTCAAAAATATTCGAACGCATCATGTAATTCGTGCCGATAACACCAAGTTTTTTATATCCGCGCTCAATCGCTGTTTCCAACGTCGGCACAACAACACCAATAATATTCCGCCCCGGCCACGCCTTCGGCAGCCATGTTTGTTGCAGACGTCGCAGAGCCGCTGCGCTCGCCGTGTTGCAGGCCAGAACGATTAACTTACAATCCTGCTGGAACAGATAATCCATCGCATTGCGCGTATAATTGAAAATTACTTCTTCGGAACGATTGCCATAGGGCAGATGCAGCGTGTCGCCATAATAAACCAGGTCGATGTCCGGCATGCGCTCCTGTATCGCCTTGGTAATCAGCAGCCCCCCAAGGCCTGAATCAAAAATCCCGAGCTTCATTCTCACGCCCTCTTCTTCCTGATATCAGTCTCATCTTCGCCGCCGAGAATCTGAAGCGCCTTGAGCTTTCTGTGCAGGGCCGAGCGCTCCATGCCGATGAATTCCGCCGTCTTCGAAATATTGCCGCCGAAACGCTCGACCTGCGCTTGCAGATAATCACGCTCGAACATCTCCCGTGCCTCACGCAGCGGCAGCCCCATCAATTCGTCATTATTGTTACTTCCGCCTTCACCGAAATTACCTGTAATTTCCGGCGGGAGGTTTTCCCTGGTAATTTCCTTCTGCGTGTCACCGCCGCGCATAATCAGCGCCCATTCGATTGTATTGCGCAATTGCCGGATATTTCCTGGCCAATTATAAGCTCGCATCGCAGCCAGGGCGCTGTCACCGAAAGCACGGGGCGCAATACCCGATTGCTTGGAAATTTCATCCGCAAAGAATGCCACCAGCTCAGCAACATCCTCGCGACGCTCTCGCAGCGCCGGAACGCGAACAGGCACCACGTTCAGACGGTAATACAAATCCTGCCTAAATTTATTCTCGGCAATCGCTAACTCAAGATCGCGGTTTGTCGCGGCAATAATCCGCACATCCACCTCGATCTTCTGTGCGCCACCAACCCGGTTGAAACTCTGCTCCTGCAGAACGCGAACTATTTTTCCCTGCGTCTCAAGCGGCATGTCGGCCACTTCATCAAGCAGCAGCGTCCCGCCATCCGCCTCTTCAAGCACACCCTGCGTTACACCCGCGCCAAACAATTCACTCTCAAGCCGCTCGGGACTTAACGTCGCACAATTCAAAACCAGGAACGGCTTGGCCGCACGGCTGGAGCGCATGTGAATCGCCCGCGCCACGACTTCCTTGCCCGCGCCCGCCTCGCCCGCAATCAAAATCCGGCTGTTGGTCGGCGCAACGCGTTCAATAACCTGACGCAATTCTTCAGTCGCTGGTGAAGAACCCACAAGCGCCCATGATTTTTCCGATCTGATTTTCAGCGCTGCATTTTCGCGTCGCAGATCGGCCGTCTCCAGCGCGCGCCGGATCATCAACAGCAATCTGTCCGACTTGAACGGTTTCTCAATGAAATCATAAGCGCCCTGCTTGATCGCCGCGACCGCCGTTTCAATCGTGCCGTGCCCGCTGATCATTAAAATAGGAATCTCGGGATAATCCGCTTTCACTTTTTCAAGAATTTGCAAACCGTCATGATCGCTCCCCTGCAGCCAGATATCGAGAACGATCAGGTCCGGCTTATCTTTTGCAATTTCTTCATAAGCCTGCTTCGCGCCGGACGCACTGCGCGTTACATATCCTTCATCTTCGAGAATGCCGCGGATCAGTTTGCGGATATCCGCTTCATCATCAACGATTAAAATATCTGCGCCTGCTTTCGTCATGCCGCCGCTTCCGTTCTCACCACATCAAGCGGCAGGATCAGCACGAGTGTCGCACCCCCTAAATCTTTCCAGCCATCAATCGATTTAAGCCATTCCGGCGCGCCAAGCACAAGCTTGCCGCCATGGTCCTCCATAATTTTTTTAACAATCGCGAGGCCCAGCCCCGTGCCCTTGAGCTTATGCGTGACATATGGCTCTGTCAGACTCTCCGGGTTCGCGCCTTTAGGCAGGCCGGGCCCGTTATCTGAAACGATAACCACAACTTCATCGCGCTCATACTGCGCAACGATAATATCAATTAATCCCTTACCAAGTTGCTCCTGCTGCCCGGTAATTGAATCAACCGCATTCTGGATAAGATTATTGAGCGCTTGCCTGATCTGCTGCGCATCGAACTGTACCTGAAAGTTCCCGCCCTTGGGCGACTCCGTGTAATTGATGGCAATATTACGGTGCGCCTGCTTATGAAGGAAAATCGCCTCCTTGATATGGCGCGAAAGATTATCCAGCTCCATCACCGGCTCAGGCATCCGCGCGAACGATGAAAATTCACTCACCATCCGGCCAATATCCTCGACATGCTTGATGATCGTCTCGGTACAGAGAGAAAATGTTTCCGGATCTTCTTTAATTTGCCCCAGATATTTCCGCTTGAGTCGCTCGGCCGAAAGCTGAATGGGCGTCAGCGGGTTTTTGATTTCATGCGCAATACGCCGCGCCACGTCCGACCACGCCGCTTTTCTCTGCGCCGATTGCAGTTCGGTAATGTCATCAAGCGTTAGAATAGCCCCGACCTCCTGGTCTCCAATCAATTCGATAACAATCCGCACAAGGAAAATCAGGCGCGTCCCGCTTTCGCTGATATAGGGAATCTCGCCCTGCGTCGTTTTACCTGGGCGCTTGTGCGCCTGCTCCAGCAAACCCTGCAACGCCGGGAGAATGTCCGTAATATTTCTCCCAACCAGATCATCCTTGAACCCCAGCAATTCAGCCGCCGAGCTATTGGCGATATTGATCTGGCTTTTGACATCGATCCCGAGAACGCCCGCCGAAACGCCCGTCAGAACAGACTCCGTGAACCGGCGGCGGCGATCCAATTGCCTGTTCGCATCGATCAACTCATTCTGCTGTTCCTGAATCTGTTTGGTCATCCGGTTGAAGGCCTGCGCCAGGTAATCGAATTCCTGCAACGTATCCTGCTCCGGCACCCGCGCCGATAAATCGCCCGCCCGAACACGGTCAGCCGTACTGATGAGAGCACTGATCGGCGTTACCAGTTGCCGCGCGAGAATAAGCCCGAACCACATCGCAAGCGTCAGAAGCACCAGACCGACAACGACGAAAATCATTGTTACTGTCACTTGCAGGCTCGAATAACGGTTCTGCAAATCCTCGTAATCCTGAGACGCCTCCCGCGTGGATGTCACGTGCGACAGAACCTTCGGATCGACCATTCGCCCTACATACAGATATGTTCCGAAGAAATTGTTTAGCTTCACAAGCGCCCGCACCCGGTCATCATTGCCGCCGGTCATAATGACGACATCGCCCTCCGCCGCGCGCCGCATGGAATCTTCCGGTACATCCTCGAATTCAAGCGAGAACGTCAGGCCGGATCGCGCCAAAACCTTGCCCGATGGCTCGAACACGATCACTTCCGAAAGATTTCTGAGAAGCGATTGCGTCTGCACGAATTTATCAAACGCATCCTGGTTGTTCATCAGGATCGGCGCCTCACGGTCAAGGTCCGTCGCCATCGCCATCGTATCGGCGCGGATCACCTGCCTGTGTTCCTCGAGATACGCCTCGGCAACTGCCTGCGACTCTTCAATCGCCGTCTGCACGCGCGTGCTGAACCATGTCTGCACGCCGAAATGGAAAAAGAACGCCGAGAAGATCGTCATGATGATGGCGGGTGCCGCCGCGAGAATGCTAAAGATGTAAACTAGCCGCACATGCAGGTGCGAACCCGCGAGGCCCCGCTTCTTCCCGCTCCACAAACTGACGATCCTTCGCGCGATCAACGCAACCAGCAGCAACAAAATAATCAGGTCGATATTCAGCAGCCAGATAACCGTGTCCGGGTCATTACCAAGCGGCGGCGTCTCGGTCAGGGCGGCATAGGTCGCAATCCCACTGGCAATTGCGGCGATAATAAGCAGATAGGCCAGTTTGCTCCGCCATTTGCGCGGCAAAAACGGCGCGCCCCCCGCCCGGCCGGAAGCGCCCCAAAACTGAAACCGCTCGATTTTTAAAGGTTTTCCCGACAAAAGCCGCCCGTTGTGTTATTGATTTTTAGAACCAGAAGGAATATCCACACACTTATACATGGAAACGCCCGGATTTAACAAATGAGAACCGCCCCGAAAACCGAGCCAAAAACCGGACCCAGCACGCCCTTCCACGTGCTCATCGCCGCCGCTGGCAGCGGTGAAAGATTCGGCGGAAACCGTCCGAAACAATACGCTTTGCTGAATGGTAAGCCGTTGCTGCGTCATGCGCTCGATATTTTCCTTAATGACGCCAATTTAGCCTCCATCCGGGTCATTATCAACCCGGCCCACGAAGCCCTGTATCAGGAGGCTGTCAAAGGCCTCTCTTTACCCGCGCCAATCTATGGATCAAGCGAAAGAAAATCAAGCATTTATAATGCTTTAAAAGAGATAAATAATCTAAAAAATGAAGATATAATTCTGGTTCATGACGCGGTCAGACCCCTCGTTTCCGGCTCAGACATCCAGAAACTCGTTGAACGAACGGTTGAAACCGGCGCGTCCAGCCTCGCCACGCCTGTAACCGACACACTTCGAAAATCCTCCGGCGAAGCCGTCAGCCGCGACGGTCTCTGGGCGCTGCAAACGCCGCAGGCCTTCCGCTTCGGTCTCCTGAAACAGGCCCATGAAGCCGCTAACGACCTTAAAGCCACCGACGACACATCCCTCGTAGCCGCCCTCGGTCATGAAATCGCGCTGGTCGAAGGCTCCCGCGCCAACATCAAGATCACCCACCCGGAAGACATGGAAATCGCCGCCCGGCTGCTTCAGAAAAATTACGACGTCCGCACCGGCTTCGGTTACGACGTCCACGCCTTCGACATGCAGGACAAAACGCGGCCCCTGATGCTCTGCGGCGTTAGACTCGAACATCCCTATGGCCTCGCCGGACATTCAGACGCCGACGTTGCGCTCCACGCTTTAACCGACGCTATTCTCGGTTCAATCGGAGAAGCCGATATCGGTCATCACTTCCCGCCCTCAGAACCAAAATGGAAGAACGCCGCGAGCGATCTGTTTCTCATGCACGCTCGCGAACTCGCCTGCCAGAAAGAAGCCATCATCCAGAATGTTGATATCACCATCATCTGCGAGGCGCCAAAAATCGGCCCCTACCGCGAGCAGATGCAAAAACGTATTGCTGATTTGCTAAATCTCGAACCGTCACAGGTCGGCGTGAAAGCCACCACCAACGAGGGCCTCGGTTTTCTTGGCCGCGGCGAAGGTATCGCGGCACAGGCTGTCGCCACTGTCAAAATTCCGGGGTTACAATGATCCCGGATGCTGAATCCCTCGCCATTATGCGGAAACTTGATTTCAAGCAGCCTTCCACATGGATCGCGACATGGGGCGGCCTGGGATTCCTCAATCCTGCACCCGGCACATGGGGCACACTCGGTGCACTGCCATTCGCGCTGATTTTTTATTCTATCGGCAATATTTTCGGCGTCCTGATCCTGCTCGGCATCGTTGTCTATTACGGCCTCAAGGCCATCGAAAAATTCGAAGCCCAGACCGGCACACATGACAGCAAAATGATCGTCATCGACGAAGTCGCCGGCATGCTCGTCGCCTTCCTGCCCGCCGGCATGAACCCGCTCCTGATATTTATTTCCTTTATACTTTTCCGGTTTTTTGACATTGTAAAACCCGGACCTATTGGAACTATCGATGAAAAAATGCCCGGCGCACGCGGCGTCATGGCTGATGATTTACTGGCGGGTGCAGCCGCCGCCGCAATAACATTGGTGCTGTATTATGCAGGACTTGGTTGACCAGCTCGCGGCGCAATTGCACCGCAAAAACCTGACTCTTGTCACGGCGGAATCCTGCACCGGCGGATTGCTCGCCAGCACGGTCACGCATAAACCCGGCGCATCCAAAATGTTCGAGCGTGGCTTCATCACCTATTCGAATGAATCCAAAACCGAATTGCTCGGCGTGCCGGAAGAAATCATACAGAGATACGGCGCCGTCAGCGCCGAAACCGCCCAGCTCATGGCAGAAGGCGCGCTGAAAAACAGCCGTGCAGGCCTCGCTGTTTCCATCACGGGCATTGCCGGACCGGACGGTGGCACAGAAGCAAAACCCGTCGGCCTCGTTTATTTCGGCTACGCACTTAAGGGCGGATCATCCGGCAGCATCGAACACACATTCACCGGCAACCGCCAGGAAATCCAGACGCAGGCCGCACTCAAGGCCATCCGCCATCTGCTCTCGGTCCTCGCCGATGAGGAATTGAAATGAACGATATTATAAAGCTCATTTCAAAATCGTTAGAGCCGCTCGGCTACCACGTGCGCCCGCGCGGTGGCCTGAATCTCCTGCGCGTGCCCAATCTTGAACGCGACGCGCATATCAGTGTCTCCCGCCGCGCCCTCGATAATCCTGCGCCGCGGGCCCCGGAAGGCAATCTCGACAACCTCATCATTTACCTGCGCACCTGCATGCGCGACAAACGCAACATCGACACGCGCCCGCGCCTGACAGGCGCCGACCTCACCGAACATAGCCTGCGCTGTATCAATTCCCTGATCCGCACGGCTGAAAATATTAAAAATATAAAAGTTGAAATGCGCGTCCTTGACGATCACTCCGATCCCGCGCCGCTCGCACGCCTCAACGCTTTACTGAAAACCGCCAATTTCGCGGTTTCCGTCCTGACCACGAAGGAAAAAGGCCAGGGCGCATCGTTGCACGAACAATTCACGCGTGGCCGCGCTGATAATGCAATCGTTTATTTCGTCGAAGATGATTTCCTGCACGAGCCCGACGGCCTCACCGCACTTGTGAAATTCTACCGCGACGTCGCCACCCTCACCGGCTCGCACTCGGTTTTATATCCGCAGGAACACAGTACGCTTTATGGCCATCATTACCCCTCCTACATCCTGCTCGGTGACGACCGTCACTGGCGCAGCGTCCGCCACGCAACGCATACTTTCCTCACACACGGCAAAGTCGTTGATAAATACTGGCGCTACTTTGAAAACACAAAATTCGTCGGCATCAGAAAAAAGCGAAAACTCGGCTCCGAAGCCCGCACAACGAATAACCTGTTCAAACATCTCCCCGGCTTCAGTCCGATGAAACCCTGCGCCGTGCATCTGCAGTTCGAGGAGTTATTGCCGCCTTTTTACGACTGGCGACCGCTCTGGGACCGCGCCGCCTTGCCGCCCGAAGCACTGGCCGCGTAGAGCTCCGTCGCGCGCGCTTCAAATGCGCCCACCATCCGCCGCACGATTTCATTAAAAAACACGCCCATCAATTTCTGGAACACCGGATTTTTAAATTCAAAATCAACGTAAAAATCGATCATACAGCCGCCGTCCGGCATCGGGATAAACCGCCAATGGTTGGACAAATGCTTCATCGGCCCGCGCAGATACTGAACATGGACGTGATTGGGCCGGTCGAGTGAAACCTTGGAACCAAATTTTTCGCGGAACAATTTATAGCCGATGATCAAATCCGCATAAAAAACATTTCCCTCACGCCCCACTATTTTCGATTCAATGCACCAAGGCAGGAATTCCGGATAACGCTCAACATCCGCCACCAGATCGAACAATTGTTCGGGCGTGTATGGAAGGTGGCGTTTTTCAGCGTGGGTAGGCAATTAATTGCTCTTGTTGTTCGAAGAAAAAGAAAAAGGAGTTGCTAAAATACTAAAAAGAAAAGCCCAGAAAAAAATCACAAATGAATAACCCCAAAAACCTTTAGGAATATAAAAACCTTCGCCGTCATGATAAAACGCTGTAACTAAATCATCTGATATAAAAGCAAGAGGGATTTTAGGAATGACAAGAGCATACATAAAATAAATAGAAAAATTCTCCATTCTTAATCCTATACCCTCATATAAAAGAACTGGGATAAGAATACTCAATAGAAAAGCAACAAATAGAGTGCAGGAAATAAAAAAATATCTTTTTTTATTAAAAGACATTATTCTGCCGCCTCTTTGGTCAGCTTCGCTTCGCGCGCAGCCTTGAGCTTGGCGAAATCTTCGCCCGCATGATGCGAGGAACGTGTTAACGGCGTCGCGGAAACCATCAGGAATCCTTTACGCTTGGCCATCTTCGTCAACTCTTCAAATTCTTCCGGCGTCCAGAACTTATCAATTGGCGCATGTTTTGGGGTGGGCTGGAGATACTGCCCAATCGTCATGAAATCGACCCCCGCCGCGCGCATGTCATCCATCACCTGCCCGACTTCTTCTTTGGTCTCACCCAAACCCACCATCAGGCCGGACTTGGTAAACTGGTGCGGATCGCGCTCCTTCACGCGCTCCAGCAATCTCAACGAGCGGAAATAACGCGCACCTGGGCGAATGGTCGGGTAAAGCCTCGGCACAGTCTCAAGATTGTGATTGAACACATCCGGCCTTGCTGAAATAACATGATCAATCGCCGACATCACACCGCGAAAATCACCGGGCAGAATTTCCACAGTCGTTCCCGGCGCCTTGATACGGATAGCCTGAATTGTTTTCACAAAATGATCCGCGCCGCTGTCCTCTAAATCGTCACGGTCAACCGACGTAATAACAACGTGGCTGAGTTTCATCTGGTGTACGGCCACACCTACACGCAGCGGTTCTAATTTATCCAACGCATCCGGCTTGCCGGTCGCAACGTTACAGAACGCACAAGCTCGCGTGCAGACCTCACCCATGATCATAAACGTCGCATGCTTCTGGTCCCAGCATTCGCCGATATTCGGGCATCCCGCCTCTTCGCAAACTGTCGTCAGCTTGTGGCGGCGAACAATCTCTTTCGTTTCCTGATAAACCGCCCCCTGCGGCGCCTTGACGCGGATCCACGGCGGCTTCTTGCCCGCAGGCCTGTCCGGGTTCTTCTGCTTTTCGGGATGGCGCTTGGCCTTATCCAGCAATTCGGGGTTATAAGTCATGGCTTTAGATACTATAAGGCAAGCTACGGAAAAAGCCATTTTTTAACAAAAACCGCCCCAAAACGGGGATTTTATTGAGCCGTATCGGTGAAATTTTCCTTGATCTTCGCGCGCCACCATCTTTCGCGCTGCAGCAACTTGTTGTTGAACAGCAACGGTCCGCGCTTTTTCTTTTCGGGCGGGTTTTCAGGCGCGGTCTCGGTCTCAGCTTTAGATTCAGGCTCGGATTTGGATTCAGAATCAGATTTTTCCTCAGTCGCCGGAACCAGAACCTTGCCGTTAATGGCATGCTTGAAATTTTCCTTTGCTTCCTCGATTACGCCTTGAACCGCGCCATGACTTTCATGTTCAAGATGATCATTATTGTGAGGATCAGAAATTTTCGGCTTCTTTTGAGCAGGCTGTGCTTCAGATTTTTCCTTCGGCTTTTTTTCTTTCTTCTTGTTGCCTTGTTTTTTTACAGGATTTTTCTCTTGCGCATGCCCTTGATCGGACATTTCCTTTTTCACAGCATCCCCGACTTCCTGCTTCAGGCTGTCGCCTACACCATCGACGATAACAGTCATAGAATCATGTTTCATCGCACCCCGCGCTTCGTTCAATGCGTTCACAAAACGATAAGGTTTAGCAATCGCGGGCAGATCAACCCCCGTCACAAACCTTGCATCCAGAACCACGTAACCGTAATTCAAAAACCGGCCAAACCACCCGTTATTGACGTCAGCCGCCTTGATTTCTTCAAGATCGACCTCTTTGACATCCACGAAAATCAATCCACGTTTATAAATTATGCGCCGGTTGGTCAAACCGACCTCCGGCGAAATCATCATCAGGAAATAGAAAAAGAACATGACAACACCGAGCGCTGTCGGCATCCAGAACAACACACTGGAAATCTTGCTTACGGCTTCGCCGCCGGTATTCTGAAACAATTTGCCGAAAACACTCGCAGCATAAAAATCAAGGACAAGACCGACGACCATCATCCCGGCCAGCCAGAAAATCCCCGTCGCGCCATATATCCAGTGCGCTGAAGTAATACCTACGAGGGTCTCGTCAGGCCCGAGGATTTTTTTGACAAAGCTCATGCGCATACGAACGCATAGGGAACATCGAAGTTCCGTGAGCAAGCTTAAAGCCTAGAAATGAATGACTTTTCCGTACGCTGAAAGCACTGATTCATGCATCATTTCGCTTAAGGTTGGGTGCGCAAAAATCGTGTGCATAAGCTCGGCTTCCGTCGTCTCGAGCGTCTTGGCGATTACATACCCCTGGATGAGCTCCGTCACTTCCGCGCCGATCATATGCGCGCCAAGCAACTCGCCGGTCTTCTCATCAAAAATGGTTTTTATCAATCCTTCCGGCTCACCGAGCGCAATCGCCTTGCCGTTGCCGATGAACGGGAACTTCCCGACCTTGATTTTCAGGCCCTTGTCCCGCGCTGCTTTTTCGGTCAGGCCCACACTCGCCACCTGCGGCATGCAGTATGTGCAACCCGGGATATTCAGTTTCTTGATCGGATGAACATCCTTCACGCCTGCGATTTTCTCAACACAGACCACGCCTTCATGGCTCGCCTTGTGCGCCAGCATCGGCGGTCCGGCAACGTCGCCAATCGCGTAAACATTCGGCTCGCCGGTTTTCAGCCATTCATCCGTGACGATAAACCCACGGTCGATTTTGACCTTCAGCTTCTCAAGGCCCATATTTTCTGTGTTGCCGACAATCCCGACAGCCATAATAACGCGGTCGACCGTAATTTCCTGTGTTTTGCCCGCGACATCAATCGTCGCCTTGACGTTGGTTTTCGATTTATCGAGCTTCGTAACTTTTGCGCCCGTCAAAATTTTCATGCCCTGCTTTTCAAAAGACTTACGCGCCAAGGCCGAAATTTCTTCATCCTCAACAGGAAGAATACGGTCCATGATCTCAACAACCGTGACGTCCACACCTAGCAACCGGTAAAAATTCGCGAACTCGATACCGATAGCGCCTGAACCCACCACAAGAATCGATTTCGGCATTTCTTCCGGCACCATCGCCTCTTTATACGTCCAGACCAGCTTGCCGTCCGGCTCCAGCCCCGGCAGCGTCCGAGCCCGCGCGCCGCTCGCAATGATAATATTTTTAGCAGTCAATTGATCAACGGCCTTGCTGTCTTTCGACACTTCCACCTTGCCGCCGCCTAGCAATTTGCCAAACCCGTCAAAAACCGTGACCTTGTTTTTCTTCATCAAATGACCAATGCCGCCCGAGAGCTGCTTGGCCACGGCACGTGAACGTTCGATAACCTTCTTGAAATCGATCTCCGCGCCTTTAACTTTAATCCCGAATTCCTCGGCATGATTGATCAGGTTATAAATCTCCGCCGAGCGCAGCAGCGCTTTGGTCGGAATGCATCCCCAGTTCAGGCAGATACCGCCCAGATGCTGGCTCTCGACAAGCGCCGTTTTCAATCCTAACTGCGCCGCGCGAATGGCCGCTACATAACCGCCCGGCCCACCGCCGATTACCACGATGTCGAAATTCTTGTCGCTCATATCGTAATGCTTTCCTTGATTTCAATCTGCGCCATCGTGTGCTCCAAAAATTCCTGCACCTGCCCGATTTCTTCCACGCGCGTCGGCATCTCCGGGAAAAGCTCGAATTCTTTCTCGGGTCCGAACAGCACCATCGGCTTCTTATATTTCAGCGCGAGCGCCACTTCATTTCTCGTGCCGTGCTCGCCGGGAAGAATAACAAGCGCATGGCTCGTCATCACATTCACATTATTACGGCTGTAAGGCATGGAATCGCTCTGCGCCTTCTGGTCGAGCTGCGTGATCACCGGAATTTCGATGTAAGGGTTCGGAAATTCTTCACTCGCAATCAGGCCTTGCGCATAGTCCATCGTCGGAATAATTCCGATGCTGAGCCCCAAACGGTCTTCCTGTTCGCAGAACGCCCGCGCGGTCGCCATCATCACGCCCGCTCCCGCGCCTGTCAGCAAATGATAATCATGTTTCGCGATCAACTCACCGACCGGGCGGGAATACTCTTCCCACTCATCCTCGTGGGAACCCATAACGCCGATAATAGGTCTGCGTTCGATCTTGATCATCAGAGCAGCATCGTAACAGGGTTTTCGATATATTTTTTGAAATATTGCAGATATTCCGCGCCGACAGCGCCATCCACCGCGCGGTGATCGACCGACAGCGTACAGCTCATGACCGTGCGGATTTTAATCTCGCCGTTTTCAACGACTGGCTTTTCAATTCCCGCACCAACCGCGAGAATGCATGCCTGCGGCGGATTAATAATCGCCTGGAAATCCTTGATTCCGAACATGCCGAGATTGGAAATACTGAACGTCCCGCCCTGGAACTCTTCTGGCTTCAGCTTTCCATCACGCGCACGCGTTGCCAGATCCTTCATCTCGGTCGAAATCTGCTGCATGCCTTTTTCTTCGGCCTTTTTGATCACCGGCGTGATCAATCCGTTCGGCGTCGCAACGGCAACTGAAATATCCGCATGTTCATATTGCAAAATAGCCGCATCCGTCCACGCGACATTCGCCGCCGGGTAAGCCTTCAGCGCCATGGCGGCGGCCTTGATGACAAAATCATTCACCGAAAGCTTGTACGCGCCGTCCGCCTTGTCGTTCAGCTCCTTGCGCGATTCCAGTAAACTGTCGAGCATGCAATCAATGGTTAGGTAGAAATGCGGAACCGTTATTTTCGATTCAAGTAAACGGCTGGCAACGATCTTCTTGATGTTGTTGTTCGGAATCTCCGTGTATTTCATGCCGAGCAGATCGGCGAGCTTCTTTGCGTCGGGCCCCTGCGGTTTCGGTGCAGCACCGCCCGCTCCCGGCCTTGCATTCTCGACATCCGCACGGACCACGCGTCCATACGGGCCGGAACCTTTCACCTGTGAAAGATCAACGCCACGCTCTTTGGCAATTCTCTTCGCGAGCGGCGAAGCGTAAACGCGCCCGCCGATACTCACCTGCCGCACGGGCGAGACAAATTGTCCCGGCGCGGATTTTTGCGGCGCCGCAGCCGGAGCAGCCGTTTTCGGCGCTTCTTTTTTCGGTGCCGAAGACGCGGCCTTTAAATTATCGGCGCTCTCACCCTCTTCGAGCAGCAACGCTATTACATCGTTGACCGGGACCTTTTCCGTTCCGGCGGGAACAAGAATCTTGCCCAGAATCCCTTCATCCACCGCCTCAACTTCCATCGTCGCCTTGTCGGTTTCGATTTCAGCAATGACATCGCCGGCTTTCACTGCATCGCCTTCTTTCTTAAGCCACTTGGCGAGGTTGCCTTCCGTCATCGTCGGCGACAGCGCCGGCATGGTTATCTTAATTGGCATAGCACACCTTTTTCACGGCCTCGACAATATGCTCGGCCTGCGGCAAAGCGAGCGCTTCTAAATTCGCGGCATAAGGCAGCGGCACATCGGCGGCGCAAACCCGCGCGACCGGCGCATCCAGGTAATCAAAAGCATGCTCCATGCACAGCGCCGCGATTTCCGAACCGATCCCCGCAAACGGCCAGCTTTCTTCAACACTGACGATGCGGTTGGTTTTCTTGACGCTCTCTATAATCGTGTAGCGGTCAAGCGGGCGGATTGTACGAAGATTAATCACCTCGGCGCTAATCCCCTCTTCGGCCAGTTGCTCGGCTGCCTTCAGCGCCTTACCGACCATGATCGAATAGGCAACTATGGTAACGTCATTTCCTTCGCGCTCGATCTTCGCGCGGCCAATGGGAATGACAAAATTGTCGTTCACCGGCGCTTCAAAACTTTGCCCGTACATCATTTCATTTTCCAGGAAAATCACCGGGTTCGGATCGCGGATCGCGGCCTTGAGCAGACCCTTCGCATCCGCCGCCGACCACGGCGACACGACCTTCAGCCCCGGAATATGCGCATACCAGCTCGCGAAACACTGCGAGTGCTGCGCACCGACGCGGGACGCCGCACCGTTCGGGCCGCGGAACACGATAGGACATCCAAGCTGCCCGCCGGCCATATATAAAGTCTTCGCGGCGGAGTTGATGATATGGTCCATCGCCTGCATGCCGAAATTCCATGTCATGAATTCGACAATAGGCTTCAGGCCATTCATGGCCGAACCCACCGCAAGCCCCGCAAATCCATGCTCCGTGATCGGCGTGTCAATCACACGGCGCGGACCGAATTCATCCAGCAACCCTTGCGAAACTTTATACGCACCCTGGTACTCGGCGACTTCCTCACCCATCAGGTAAACAAGATCGTCTGTGCGCATTTCTTCCGCCATCGCATCGCGCAGCGCTTCACGCACCGTCATCGCACGAACTTCCGTAAATTCGCTTTCATCGAACGGCGGCGGCTCCAGCACATAGCCTTGCGCATACAGTATGTCGCGGTTCTCGATAATTTTGCCTTCGCTCTGGCGCGCTTCGCTCATCCGTGCAGGCGCGGATACTTCTGGTTTCGATTGCGGCACACAGGGAATGTCCATAGTCGGCAAATCGCCGACCTCTTCGCCTTCTTCAACAAGCACAGCAATCGGCGTATTAACGGCAACGCCCTGCGTGCCCTCGGCAACTAAAATTTTCCCGAGAATACCCTCATCCACCGCCTCGACTTCCATCGTCGCCTTATCGGTCTCGATTTCCGCAATCGCCTCACCGGCTTTCACTTTATCGCCCTCGCGTTTCAGCCATTTACTGAGGTTTCCCTCGGTCATGGTCGGCGACAACGCCGGCATTAAAATCTGTACGGGCATTATTGCATCTCCACCAGCACATCCGTCCAGAGCTCATCGGAGTCCGGCTCCGGACTGTCCTGCGCGAACTGCGCCGACTCGTTGACGATCTTCTTCACGTCATTATCAATTGATTTTATATCTTCCTCAGCAATGCCTGCCTCGTTCATGCGCCCCATCAGGCGCGCAATCGGATCGCGCGTTTCCTTGTACGATTCCACTTCTTCCTTAGTCCGGTACTTCGCCGGGTCCGACATCGAATGGCCACGGTAACGATACGTCATCACTTCCATTACATACGGCCCGTTGCCCGAGCGGATATAATCGAGCGCCTGACGCGCCGCCGCCTGCACGGTGAACACATCCATGCCGTCGACCTGCTCGCCGGGAATGGCGTAACCCTCGCCGCGCTTGTACAGCGAACCCGCAGCCGAACGCGCGACGCTCGTTCCCATCGCATATTGATTGTTCTCGATCACAAACAAAACCGGCAGCTTCCACAGCGCCGCCATGTTGTAGCATTCCGCGACCTGCCCCTGGTTCGCCGCGCCGTCGCCCATATAGGCAATCGCTACGCCGTTATCGTTCTTGTATTTATGCGCGAAACCGAGACCCGTCCCAATCGCCGTGCTGGCGCCGACAATCCCGTGCCCGCCGAAGAAGTTCTGCTCCTTGCTGAACATATGCATCGAGCCGCCCTTGCCGCGCGAATATCCCGTCACGCGTCCGGTGAGCTCGGCCATGATGCCGTTCGCATCCATCCCGCAGGCCAGCATGTGCGCGTGATCGCGGTAAGACGTCACCACCGTGTCCTGCTTTTCCTGCACGGATGTAATCCCGGTCACCACCGCTTCCTGCCCGATATACAAATGGCAGAAGCCGCCGATCAGGCCCATGCCGTAAAGCTGCCCGGCCTTTTCTTCGAAACGGCGGATGAGCAGCATCTCGCGGTAGAGCTTTTTCATCTCTTCCGCTGACGGTTCCGGGTTGGTGTTAGAAATACTTCTGAGCTTAGGTTTTTTCTTTGTTTTACTGCTCGTCACGTCCAATGACTCCCTGTCGTGAGGCTGTATAAAATTGGACCCTTGCTACACTATTTGCAAGGGGGAGACCAGCGAAAATCACAATTTTGTGCGCTGCAACATGTTGAAAATAAAAGAAAAATAACAGTAGCGTGCGTTTGACGAAATTTAATTACCGAGGATGATCATCTCGTTTTGATTTTTGTAGCCAAGAACGACTCGGGCACGCTCTTCAAGCAGGTCGCGGTCCAGCGAACCGGGCCGCATCATGCTAACTCTTTGCTCAAGAGATTCGCGTTCGACAGCGAGCTTGTCGCGCTCGGACGACATTGTCTCTATCTGCGACTTGAGACTCATCATCTGCATAAGGCTGCGGCTGCCGTAAATCGCGTGATACGTGAAGTAAAGAACAAGGCACATCCCTATGAGAGAGATGAGATTTTCGCGGATGATGATGCGGTGGTTAAACAGCTTGCTCATAGGTCTTATAGAATCACGCCCGATTCGCAGGGTCAATTAGAAAATCAAATAAACTCAATCACTTAAGCATGAACGAACGCAGAACAACCGCCGCTAAGCGATTCTTTTGACTCGATAATTCCTAGGCGTATCTTTTTTTCGCGTCGACCGGCGCGCGCAGGAATGAAGCGCCAGAATAAACCGCCGCACTGCCGAGAATTTCCTCTATGCGGAGTAACTGATTATATTTCGCGATACGGTCGGAGCGCGACAGAGAACCGGTTTTGATCTGCCCCGCATTCGTCGCGACGGCCAGATCGGCAATCGTTGAATCTTCCGTCTCGCCCGAGCGGTGCGAGAGCACGATGCCAAAACCCGCATCACGCGCCATATCGATTGTCTCAAGCGTTTCCGTCAATGTGCCGATCTGGTTCACCTTCACCAGAACCGCATTGCCCGAATTTTCATCGATGCCACGCTTCAGGCGCTTCGAATTCGTTACATATAAATCATCACCAACGAGCTGCACGCGCGAACCAAGCGCCGTCGTCAAATTCTTCCAGCCCACCCAGTCATCTTCCGCGAGGCCATCCTCAATCGAAACAATCGGGTATTTCGCACAGAGGCCTTCATAATATTTAATCATCTCATCGGACGACAGAACCTTTCCCTCGCCCTCTAGATGATATTTCCCGTCCTTGTAAAATTCAGTCGACGCGGAATCGAGCGCAATCACGATATCACTGCCGGCTTTATATCCCGCCGCTTCAATCGCTTTCATGATGAAATTCAGCGCCTCCTCCGACGATTTCACCGCCGGGGCAAATCCGCCCTCGTCGCCGACATTCGTATTAAGTCCGGCATTCGATAATTGCTTTTTGAGTGCATGAAAAATCTCGGCCCCGGCACGAAGCGCTTCCGAAAAGCTCTTGGCCGAAATCGGCATAATCATGAATTCCTGGATATCGACCGGGTTGTCGGCATGCGCGCCGCCGTTGATGATGTTCATCATCGGTGTCGGCAGGACTTTCGCGCCCGCACCGCCAATGAACTTAAAAAACGGCTCGCTCTTTTCATTCGCCGCCGCCTTCGCCACCGCCATCGACACGCCGAGAATAGCGTTCGCGCCGAGCCGTGATTTATTCTCCGTACCGTCCAGCTCGATCATGATTTTATCGATAACCTTCTGGTCGCCCGCGTTCTTACCCTTCAGCGCCTTGAAAATTTCGCCGTTCGCATTCGCAACCGCCTTGCTCACGCCCTTGCCGACATATTTCGATTTATCGCCATCGCGCAACTCCACCGCTTCATAGGCACCGGTCGAGGCACCGCTCGGCACTGCGGCACGCCCCATCGCCCCGCTCTCCAGCGTCACATCGACTTCAACAGTCGGGTTGCCGCGGCTGTCCAGAATCTGGCGGGCATGGATGGTTTTAATCGCGGTCATGAAGGCTCCCTGAATCGAATAAACGCGGCCTCATTCTTTACAAAATGCGGTCGGGATTCAAGCTGCAAATGTCGGATTAATCAGGCCTTGGTGTCGACGTTCGTGCCGTTCGCACTTGCAGCCACATTACCGTTATCGGCATTTTCGTCACGGAGAGATTCCAGCAACTGGCTCTGCGGCAGGCTGGCACGAATCGCCTTGATTTTCTGTTGCACGCTTTCAATCGAGGCGTTAACGGAAACATTCAGCGAAAGAATGGTATTTAATCCAGATGTCGACTGATCGAGATAAGAACTTGTCATTGCGCGCGCGCGTGAGGAAAGGCCTATCCCCCGATACGAAGTCCGGGCGGCATTGAGGAGACTGAGAGCATTACCGCTCCCTCCATCAAGAATACTGGGCATAAGAACAATCCTTGTCCTATCTTCTTATATTATATCAGCTTTTTGGCTATTTCGTCGAGCTTTACGAGAGTCTCCAAAATGCCCGCCAAATCAACGAATTTCACCATATTCGGCCCATCGGAAGGCGCTTTATCAGGGTTTTCATGGGTCTCCATGAACACCCCGGCTACGCCTACTGCCACTGCCGCCCGGGCCAGAACCGGAACCATAGTGCGATCCCCACCTGAAGACGTGCCCTGCCCGCCGGGCTGCTGCACCGAATGGGTCGCGTCGAAAATGACCGGGTAGCCCGTCTGCCGCATGATCGGCAGCGAACGCATGTCTGACACAAGGGTGTTATACCCGAAACTCGCACCGCGCTCGCAGAGCATTACATTGTCATTCCCGCTCTCGGAAATTTTCGCCGCAACATTCTTCATATCCCACGGCGCGAGGAACTGGCCCTTTTTCACATTGATCGGCCTGCCTGTTTTAGCGGCGGCGATCAGCAGATCCGTTTGGCGGCAAAGAAATGCCGGAATTTGCAATACATCAACAACCTTCGCCACCGGCGCGCATTGATCCGCAGAGTGAACATCCGTCAACGTCGGCACGCCAAATTCTTTTTTCAGATCGGCGAAAATCTCGAGCCCCTTCTCCATCCCGATCCCGCGCTCCGCATTCAGTGAAGTGCGGTTCGCCTTGTCGAAAGACGTTTTATAAATGAATGGAATTTTGAGCTTGCCGGTCAGCTCTTTCAGCCCGCCGCACATATCGAAGGCGTGGTCGCGGCTTTCCATCTGGCACGGCCCGGCAATCAGCATGAATGGCCGGTCGTTGGCGACTTCGAAAGAACCTATTTTAATGGCTTTATGTGTCATGGCTTTACCGGGCCCATAAGTGGCACAGCCTGCCCCCATCGTCAATCATTTACATATAGCTATATCCTGTGGATAAATTCCTGAAGCTTATTGATTCGAAGGGGTCGGATTCGGTGAAATAAAAGGAAACAGCCAACAGGAGTAAATTATGCCTAGCTTACTAGCAGCTTTTCGCAGAGAAGACGGACAGAACAAGGATGCATTTTTAGGGACTAATCTAAGACATATTATAATTGGTCACAGTCATGACACCTCAAAAGACAATAAACAACCTCGCGTGAGAACGCACGATGAAGGAACCTTTGCCCAGCCGTTAAATGGGTTTAACAATTAAGCTCAGTCAGAAGATTTAACTTAAACCAGTCTGCTCTGCTCAACAGCTGCCTTGATGAAGGACACGAACAGCGGGTGCGGCTCGAACGGTTTCGATTTCAGCTCGGGGTGATACTGAACGCCGACGAACCACGGGTGATCCTTGCGCTCGATGATTTCAGGCAACTGACCGTCCGGCGACATACCTGAGAAAACAACGCCCTTCTCCTCAAGCTTAGCCTTATAATTGATGTTCACCTCATAACGGTGACGATGACGTTCGCTGATCTCGCGCGAGTCATAAATCCGCGATGCCAGCGAGTCTTTTGAGAGCATGGCCGGGTAAGCGCCGAGACGCATTGTCCCACCCTTGGCGCCGGTATTTTCCCGCTTCTCGGTCTGGTTGCCCTTGACCCATTCCGTCATCATGCCGACTACAGGGTCGGCGCATTCGCCGAATTCAGTCGATCCGGCTTTTTTAATACCTGCGAGATTTCGCGCCGCTTCGATCACAGCCATCTGCATGCCGAAGCAGATTCCAAAATACGGCACTTTTCTTTCGCGCGCGAATTTAACGGCGGCAATTTTGCCCTCCGCGCCGCGCTCGCCAAAACCGCCGGGAACCAGAATCCCGTGCACGCGGTGCAGGTAACTCGCCGGATCTTCCCGCTCGAAAATTTCCGATTCAATAAATTCCAGGTTCACGCGCACATTGTTCGCGATCCCGCCATGAATCAAAGCTTCGTTCAGAGATTTATAACTATCGGTCAGGTTCGTGTATTTACCAACGATAGCAATGCGCACCTCACCTTCCGGCGCCTTGATGCGCTTGACGATATTATCCCAGGTCGAAAGGTCGAGAGTCTCGACATCCTTGATGCCGAAACTATCCATGATCTGCCGATCCAGTCCCTCACGGTGATAGGTCTGCGGCACCTGGTAAATATTCTCGACATCGAGCGCCGGGATGACTTTCTTGTAATCGATGTTACAGAACAGCGCGATCTTCTTGCGCTCGTCCTGCTCAATCTCGCGGTCCGCGCGGCAAAGCAGGATATCCGGGCGTATACCCGCGCCCATCAATTCCTTGACCGAGTGTTGCGTCGGCTTGGTCTTCAACTCTCCAGCCGTCGGAATATAAGGCAGCAACGTCACATGTATATACAGCGCGCGCGCCTTGCCGACTTCATTGCCGAACTGGCGGATGGCCTCTAAAAACGGCAGCGATTCAATGTCGCCGACCGTTCCACCGATTTCGCACAGCACAAAATCCGCCGTACCTTCTTTCTCTAAAATGAAATCCTTGATCTCATTCGTGATGTGCGGAATGACCTGGATCGTCGCGCCCAGGTAATCGCCGCGCCGCTCGCGCGAAAGAACGTTCGTATAGATACGTCCTGTCGTCGTGTTGTCCGATGCCCGCGCCGGGACGCCTGTAAAACGCTCATAGTGCCCAAGATCGAGATCGGTTTCCGCGCCGTCATCGGTCACATAAACTTCGCCATGCTGAAAGGGCGACATCGTGCCCGGGTCAACGTTCAGGTAAGGGTCGAGTTTGCAGAGACGGACTTTATACCCGCGCGCCTGTAACAACGCGCCAAGAGCGGCGGAGGCGAGACCTTTTCCTAAAGAGGAAACCACGCCGCCTGTAATAAAAATATACCTCGTCATTTTACTCCGCGATTGGTGCCGAAGGTGCCGCGTCACTTTTTTTAGACGCGCTACCTTCTTCAGACTTTCCAGCTTCCGGGTTCACCGGGGCTTCCTGCGTTACGGGAGCCGGTGCATCCAGCGCATCCAGAATACTTGTGCCTGCCGTGCTGCTGCGGCCGGCCAGAATTCCTAAAATCAGGCTTGTGCAGAAAAATGCCGCCGCGCAGAAAGCTGTTGCGCGTGTCAGGGCATTGGTTGCCCCGCGTGGCGATGCAAGGCCGCCCAAACCGCCGCCCCCCATGCCAAGACCACCCCCTTCGGAGCGCTGAAGCAGAACCAGGCCGATAATGGCCAACGCGAGGAACAGGTGAATAACAAGAATGACTTCCATGGACGCCCTTTATAATTTTTTTAGGCCGCTTTCGCAATAGCCAGAAACTGCGCCGCCACAAGGCTTGCACCGCCAATCAGGCCGCCATCCACATTAGGTGTGGCCAGCAGGTTCTTGGCGTTTTCCGGCTTCATTGAACCGCCGTACAAAATACGCATATTTTCAGAATCCGCAAGGCGTTCTTTAAGCTGGGCGCGGATAAAGGCGTGCATGGCTTTAACGTCCGCCGGGGTCGCGGTCTTGCCGGTCCCGATCGCCCAGACCGGCTCATAGGCGATAATCGTATTTTGCGCATTGGCCGTGGCCGGGATCGAGGCCTTAAGCTGGCGCGCCACGACATCCTCGTGCTTACCCTGCTCGCGCTCCAGTTCCTTTTCGCCGACGCAGATAATGGTCGTAAGGCCGCTTTCATGCGCCTTCTCAGCCTTCCGAGCGACCAGTTCACTCTTTTCACCGTAATGCTCGCGGCGCTCGGAATGACCCAGGATGACATGGCCGCAACCGGCATCCTTGAGCATTAAGGCGGATACATCGCCAGTAAAAGCGCCGTCCGCGCTGGCCGAACAATCCTGCGCCCCCAGCATCAGGCTTCCACCAATCGCACCGCGCGCCGCCGCGATATGGACGAAAGGCGGGCAGATCAGAAAATCACATTTACCGGACAGGCCGGAATCCCCGAGGATCCCAGCCGTAATTTCCTGCACCAGCCGGGCGGTATCGCCCAGCGACCCGTTCATCTTCCAGTTGCCTGCAATCAGCTTTTTCATCGTTGCTCCTGTATTGGCAGTACTTTATAGTCCAAAAGCCTTAAAAATCCAATCGACTTAGGGAAGTAAACTATGGTTATGAAAGCGATGCGCCAAGGGGCAACCGGCGGCATTATGAAGTTTGTAATATTCGGATTCCTCATCATGGCCGTGGGCGGCATGGTGTTCATGGACATCGGCGGATTTTTCCGCAGCGGCGGCGTCGGCAGCACCGATGTCGCCAAAGTCGGCCGTGAAAAAATTTCCCTGCCCTCCTTCGACCGCTCGCTTCGCCGCTCGCTCAGCCAGCTCGGCATCGGACCGCAGGACGCCTACAAGGCAGGCTATGTCGACCAGTTCCTGGCTTCCGAAGTGAATTCGCGTCTTCTTTCCCGCGCCGCGTCCGATCTCGGCATCCTCGTCGATGATCGCCGTATCGCAAAACAAATCAGCGGATTGCTTGCGCCGATGACTCAAGCCGGTCAGGACCCCAAAGCCGTCCTTCGCCAGATTCTGATGAACCAGGGGATGAGCGAAGGCGAGCTCACGCGCGCCATCGGTCAGGAAATTTCCCTCGGCGTACTGAACAGGACCATTCAGGGTGGTTTTACCCAAGGCTCCGACCAGCTGGCGAAGGATCTTTATACATTTGAAAATGAAACGCGCGATGTCGTGTTCATTCCCTTCCCCGACAGCGAACTGGATTCAATTCTTGAGCCGGGCGAAGAACAACTGAAAAGCCTCTACGAAGCGACAAAAGACATCGCCTACGCGTCCGACGAAATCCGCAAGCTCAAGCTGGTCAAAATCGACACCACGAAATTGAAAAATTCTATCCATATAGATGACGCGGAAATCCGCGACGCCTACGATGCCAGCATCGACCTTTATACCGAGAAGGAACAAAGAACGCTCGACCAGTCTCTCTTCGAAAAAGAAGAAGACGCCCAAAAAGTCGCCGAAAAAATCAAAACCGGCACCGGCCTGAAACAGGCTGTTAAATCCGTCACAGGCCGCGACACCGATTATCTCGGCGAAAGAGCGTTCGACAAGGAATCAATCCCTGCTGAAATCAGCAGGGATGTTGTCGCAGTCCAGAAATCCGGTGAAACTGTCGGCCCGCTGAAAACATCTATTGGCTGGCAGGTCATCACCGTCAAAAAAATCGCCCCGGCCCAGATCAAGCCTTTTGAATCGGTCAAAGGCGAAATCCGCAAGGAATTGTTAGAGACAAAAATCATCGACGAGCAATACGCCCTCGCCGGAACGGTCGAGGACATGCTCGCGGGCGGCGCTTCGCTCGACGACGTGAAAAAAGAAGTCGACATCGAAACCACCGACCTGCCACCCATGAATCAATTGGGTCGCACAAAAGACGGCGGCGACGCTCTCAAAAGCCAGGATAAGGCAAAACCTTTTATCCTCGAAAGCGCCTTCGCACTCCAACAAGGTGAAACCTCGCCGATGAGCGAATTGCCCGACGGCAGCTTCGCGGGCGTCTATGTTGAATCGATCCAGCCAAAAACCTACACGCCATTTGAGGATGTAAAAGCTGGAATCGCAAAACAAATGATGGAAGACCAGCGCCGCGTGGAAAATAAACTCCAGGCCATGGAATTCCTTAAGGAAATCGAAAACAGCAAAACCACCGCTGCCGATTTCGCCAAATCGAAAAACAAGTCGCTGCAATCGCGTAATGGCATCACCCGCCGCGCCCAGCCTGCCAATCCGTTCAACGAACGCTCATGGGCCAACCTTTTCGAAGCCAAGCCCGGCGCGCCCTTCATCCTCGACATCGACGGCGGCACCGCCATCGCGTGGGTGACAAGCGCAAAACTGCCTGAAAAAGTGAACACCGACAGCGCGGAATTCAAGGACTTTAAGGCACGCCTGTTCGCCGCCACCCAGAACGAAGCCATGACGATCTACGGCAACAACAAGAGTCTCAAATACGGCGCCGCTATCAACAAGCGACTGCTCGACAAGGCCTACGGTCAGGTCAATGAGCCCAACTGATTTCGGCCCGTTTGAAAAAAATTATAACGCAGGCCGCACCCAGCTCGTCAGCCAGTGGATCGCCGCCGACACTGAAACCCCGGTTTCCGCCTACCTGAAACTTTGCGGTGGCGCGCCCTATTCCTTCCTCCTTGAATCGGTCGAAGGCGGCGCAACCCTCGGACGCTATTCCATCATCGGCCATTCGCCTGATCTGAAATGGCATGCAGGCAAGGACCGCAGCCAAACTCTTTCATCTCTAAGAAAAGCCCTCGCCGATTGCCGCATCGACGACGCGCCCGCCGATCTGCCGCCCATGGCGGTATCGGGCCTGTTCGGCTATCTCGGCTATGACATGATCCGCGTGATTGAGGATATTCCCGACAAGAACCCTGACGACATCGGAATCCCCGAGAGCATCCTGACGCGCCCCACCGTTCTCGCCATCTTCGACAACGTCAAAAACATGATTTGCCTCGTCGTGCCCATTTACGAGCACGCGAACAACAGCAAGAAAAGCGCCAATGATGTTTACAAGCAGGCCGCCGCCCGCCTCACCGCGCAAATTGAAAATCTGGAACAGACTGATAAAACTGCCCGCGCCACATCGTCATTGTCGGTTCCGTTGCAAATAAATTCCAACATGGGCGCCGCCGATTATAAAAACGCCGTAACCAAAGCCATCGACTATATTCGTCAGGGCGAAATCTTTCAGGCCGTTCTCTCTCAACGATTTACCACCGATTTCGACCTGCCGCCCTTCGAACTCTACCGCTCGCTCCGCCGCCTCAACCCATCGCCCTTCATGTTTCACCTGCAATTCGAGGATTTCGCCCTCGTCGGCTCCAGTCCTGAAGTTCTGGTCCGCGTGCGCGACAACACCGTCACCATCCGCCCCATCGCCGGAACCCGCAAGCGCGGCGCAACGGAAAAAGAAGACAAATTCCTCGCCGAAGACCTCCTTGCTGATCCCAAGGAACGCTCCGAACACCTCATGCTCCTCGATCTGGGCCGCAACGATGTCGGCCGCGTCTCGGACTACGGCAGCGTCAAGGTCACCAGCCAGTTCAAGATTGAAAACTATTCGCACGTGATGCACATCGTCTCGAACGTCGAAGGCACACTCAAAAAAGACCTCGACATCGTCGACGCGCTTTTCGCTGGCTTCCCCGCTGGAACGGTCAGTGGCGCACCAAAAGTCCGTGCCATGGAAATCATCGACGAGCTGGAGCCCACCCGCCGCGGCTATTACGCAGGCGGTGTCGGTTATTTCTCCGGCAATGGCGAAATGGACACCTGCATCGCGCTCCGCACCGCGCTCATCAAAAACGGCAAATTATATGTGCAGGCAGGCGCAGGCATCGTCGCCGACAGCAACCCGGAATCCGAACATCAGGAAACGGTGAACAAGGCGCAGGCCGTCATCCGGGCGGCTGAGCTTGCGGTAGAACAGGCCCAAAGTAAGTCGCGGCGGGCGGCGAAGTAACAGTTTCAGCTGGAGCGCTTACCGGTATGATCGGTTGTTTCGCCTTATGCACCACGGCGCTCACCGGCACCAGCTCAAACCCCCGCGCTTTCAATCCCGGCAACCATTCCTTGAGCGCATTGATCGTTGAATCTTTCGGATGCCCGATAGCAATTGCATAGCCCTTCTTGCTTGCCACCCGCTCCGTCTGTCGCAGCGCCGCATGAACAAATTCCGGCGTATCCTGATGGTCTAAAAAAACATCGCGGTCGCCATACTTAAGCCCCGCCTCAGCCGCGCTCTGCGACGCCACCGACGAACCGATTGTTTTTGAATCGACGAACAGCAACCCACGATCTTTCAGCTTCGCCATCACACGCTGCATCGCGTGCTTATCCTTAGTGAGGCGGCTACCCATATGATTATTCAGCCCGACATAGCCCTTGAACGACGCAAATGCTTTCTCCAGCATCGCGTCAATATCCGCATCGCTCATCCCGCTCCGGAGCGCAATCGATCCGGGATTTAAGTTAGAATCCATCGGCTCCATCGGCATGTGAATGATCAACTCATGCCCTTTGGCAATCGCCGCCTGCGTAATATCATCCAGCTTCGGCGCGTAAGGCAGGAACGCCAGCGTCAGCGGCCCCGGCAGATCGACCGTCCGCTGCGAGCGTTTCCTGTCCATGCCCATGTCGTCGATAATGATAACAATCTTCGCAGGCTCGCCTTCATGCCGGATCACGGGCTCCGGTTCTGGCATCTGAACGACAGGCTCCGGTTCAGGTTCAGGCTCCTTCACAGGTTCCGGCAACGGCGCTGGCGTGGGCAAACTTGAAAACTCCGGCTCCGGCGTCAATATTCCCTGCTCGACCGTATATTTCTCCGGCGCGGGCTCGGGCACCTGCAAATCCATCCACGGCGTTCTTTTATCGACAGGCAGAGAAGCAGATTCAAAATCGGCAATCTCGCTATGGACGAAAATGGCGCTATCCACCACCTTCAGGTCCATATCTTTCCGCAGGCGCGGCGAGTTATAAAGCATCGCCAGATCGGCAATCACCAGGAGTACCGCCACACCCAGTATGAATATCAATCCGCTGCGAAAATTGAGAAAACGTTTCATAAACCAAACATATATGCCTGTTAAAAGGGGGTAAATGGCTCCTTTTCCTTTCTCCCTTGCATTTTTGCCTTCTGATGCCTCATAAACAAACAATGCTCGTGCTGATAGATAACTACAACAGCTTCACCTACAACCTGGTCCAGTATTTCAACGACCTCGGGCAGGACGTTATCGTCCACCGCAATGACAAGATATCGGTTGAACAGATTGTCGATATGAAACCGAAAGGCGTGGTTATTTCCCCGGGCCCGAGCGACCCCGACCACGCCGGCATCTGCCTGGAGATGGTCACCGTCGCCGCCCGCGAAAATATCCCGCTTCTCGGCGTCTGTCTCGGTCATCAATGTATCGGCCAGGCTATGGGCGGGCGCATCATCAAAACCAACCCAATGCACGGCAAGACATCCGAAATCGTCCATATCGGCCGCAGCGTATTCAAGGGCCTGCCCTCGCCGCTCGAAGTCACGCGCTACCATTCCCTGATCATCGAGCGCGACAGCTGCCCGTCCGAACTCGAAGTCACCGCCCAGACATCCGACGGCATCATCATGGGCGTCAAACACGAAACCAAACCCATTCACGGCGTCCAGTTCCACCCCGAAAGCATCGCGACCTCGAACGGCCACGCCATGCTGAAAAATTTCACGGAGCTTTTGTAATCCCATGAAGGAATTTCTCCGCATCCTTCAGAACCGCCAGACCCTCAGCGAAAACCAGATGCTTGAGGCCATGACGAAAATCATGGACGGCAATGTTTCTGAAATCGAAATCGCCAGTTTCCTGACCGGCCTTGCCGAGCGCGGCGAAACCGCCGAGGAAATCACCGGCGCGGCGCGAGTCCTGCGCGCAAAAGCCAAAACCATCAAGGCGCCCCCGGATACGGTCGATTGCTGCGGCACGGGCGGCGATGGCACTGGCACCTATAATATCTCCACCGCCGTCGCACTCGTATCCGCCGCCTGCGGCGTGCCGGTCGCCAAACACGGCAACCGCGCCGCCAGCTCAAAATCCGGTGCCGCCGATGTGCTTGAGCAAATGGGCGTTAACCTGACGATGCCTGTCGACGCCCTCGAACTCGCGCTGAAACAAATTCATTTCGCGTTCCTCATGGCCCCTAATCATCACAGCGCCATGAAACACGTTGCCCCGATCCGTAAAAAACTCGGCGTCAAAACCATCTTCAACCTGCTCGGCCCGCTTTCGAACCCCGCAGGCACAAAACTCCAGCTCGTCGGCGTTTATGATAAAAAATGGCTTTTACCTATGGCCGAAGCGCTCAAAAAACTCGGTAGCGAACGCGCCTGGGTCGTGCATGGCTCCGACGGCCTCGATGAAATCACCACAACCGGCCCGACCTTCGCCGCGATTCTCGACAATGGAAAAATCACCGGGCGCGAAATCACCCCCGATGAATTCGGTCTGATCCCATCAAAATCCGAAGCGCTCAAGGGCGGCGATGCCGTCGAAAATGCCAAAGCCCTGCGCCAGTTCCTGAACGGCGAAAAATCCGCCTACCGCGATATCGTTGTGGCCAACACGGCAGCAGTTCTCTGCATCCACGGCAGCGCGAAAACCCTGCTTGAAGGCGCGGAGAAAGCCGCCGCCGCTATCGATGCCGGCCTTGCCCACAAGACCCTGCAGGACTACATAAAATTTTCACTCGAATTTGGTGAAGCATGAGCATCCTCGCGGAAATCTGCCTGAAAAAAACCGCGCACGTCGCCGCAAAACGCAAAGAGGTGCCGCAGGCCCTGCTCGAGGAAATGATCAAAGCCGCCGAAAAACCGCGCGGCTTCATCGACGCGCTCAGGAAATCTTCTGCACCCGCCATCATCGCCGAAATAAAAAAAGCCTCGCCGAGCGTCGGAATCATCCGCGCCGATTTTGATCCTGAAAAAATAGCCACCACATATGAATCGAACGGCGCGGCCTGCCTGTCCGTCCTCACCGACGAACCTTACTTCCAGGGCCACGACGATTACATCGGCCTCGTCAAAAAATCATCCTCGCTCCCTGTCCTCCGCAAAGATTTCATGATCGACCCGTACCAGATTTACGAATCCCGCGCGCTCGGCGCTGATTGCATCCTTCTCATCATGGCCGCGCTCAATCATGACGACGCGCGGCGTATGAACGGCATCGCGCATGATCTCGGCATGGACGTTCTCGTCGAAGTGCACGACGAAACCGAACTCCGCGCCGCGCTAGAACTTGCCCCCGCCATGATCGGCATTAACAACCGCAATTTGAAAACACTCACTGTTGACCTTCAAACTTCCCACACGCTTTCGAAAATGATTCCCGAAGGCGTTCTGAAAGTCGCCGAAAGCGGCATCTCGACTCCTGAAAATATCGCCGCCCTCCAGGCCTCCGGATTCGGCGCTTTCCTTGTCGGCGAAAGCCTCATGCGCCAGGACGATATCGGCGCTGCGCTTAGAAAATTGCGCGAATAATCACCCCTATTGACACAGACCAAGAACTAAACTAGAACAAATAGTGACAATTCTGGGTATTTTATTAACATAATAAAACAGGATTTACTCCCATGCTGACCAAGAAACAGCGCGACCTGCTGGTATTCATCCACGAGCGCCTGTCCAAATCCGACGTCGCTCCTTCCTTTGAAGAAATGAAAGACGCGCTCAAGCTCAAATCAAAATCCGGCATCCACCGCCTGATCACGGCACTGGAAGAGCGCGGCTATATCGAGCGATTGCCGCACCGTGCCCGCGCGCTCGAAATCAAGCGCCTGCCCGACGGCATGAAACCGAAAACCCAATCACAACAAGCCCCGGCCCGCGCCGCCGCGCCCGCAAACGACAGCGGCTTCGACCTAATTCCTTTGTATGGCAAGATCGCCGCCGGAACGCCCATCGAAGCCATTCAGCACGAAGGTGACAATATCCAGGTTCCCGCCGGCTATGCTGGGCCCGGTGAACTTTACGCTTTAACCGTCGAAGGCGATTCTATGATCAACGCCGGAATCCACGATGGCGACACTGTGATTATCAAACGCTGCGACAGCGCCGAAAACGGCGTCATCGTCGTCGCGCTCGTCGATGGCGAGGAAGCGACACTGAAAAGACTCCGCCGCGCTGGAAATAAAATCGTCCTCGAACCCGAGAATGATACGTATGAGCCGCAAATCCTTGAGCCCAACCGGGTTAAAATCCAGGGCCGGCTCGTGAGCCTGATGCGCTCCTACCACTAAAGCTCTTATTGCCTGAGCTCCAAGGGCGTAAACCGCGAACCTCTTCCGCGTTCCCGACGGTGATGGAATCGTTCAGCCAAACCGCCTGTGCGCCTTGATCATAGACGGTGAATTTATCAATTACGGGCACGCCGCAATCCCGCTTGCTCACCGGGCTGAACGCCAGCACCAACGCCGCCCACCGGCATTCCTCACCAATCACACCCGGATTTTTCAAAAACGACACGCGCTTGCCGTTAATCTCTGCACGGCACGCAGCCTCATCGCAATTCAGCGGACCCGCCTGCCCCTCGCGCGGCCAGCCAAGCGCACTGCCTTCCTGCAGACCGTAATTGCTCTCCCATTTCTCGCGCACGAATTCCTCGCGCCTCAATGACGATACATAGAGTGCCCCATCTTCACCGCGCACGCCTGCCAACTCAAACCCTGGCGCGACCACGATATCCGGCTGCCGCCACGCCGCGATCATGAGAATGCACGCCATTAACGGCACCACCGCCGCATACCGCAAAACACCTTTCACAAGAAACAGCAAAAATATGCCCGCCATAAAACACGGCAGCGCGGCAGGCGGCGGCGCGGCAATTTTCACCAGCGCATACGGCAGCGCCGCGACCCACACCGAGATATCGATCATAGCGTCCACACCCGCACCCATCGCCACCAAAGGCCATTGCTCCAGCCCGAGCGGCATCAGAACCAAGGCCAGAACCGCGGCCGGCATAATCACAAACGCCGACAACGGCACCGCTAATGCATTCGCAATCACGCCGTAAATCTGGAACTGCTGGAAATGAAAGATCGTGAACGGCGCGGTGGCCACGGTCGCAATCACGGTCGTCAGCGATACACTCAGCAAATAAAGCGCCGCGCGCTTCGTCAGCCCCGCCTGACTGTGCCACGCCGACATCCACGGGCGTAAGTAGTCAAACACCATCACCAGTCCCGCCACCGCCGCGAATGACATCTGGAAGCTCGCGCTCATCAGGCTCTCCGGCGCAAACAAAAGAACCGCAAACGCCGCAAACGCCACCAGCCTGATCGACAGTGGCGACCGATCAACGATAATCGCAAACAGCGCAATCCCAACCATTATCAGCGAACGCTGCGTTGGAATCGTCGCCCCCGCCAGCAACGTGTAAAACGCCGCCGCCATGAACGCCAGAACCGCTGCGTATTTCTTAACCGGCCTCCTCAATCCAAAACCCGGAACACAAACCATCAATAACCGGCTCAGGAAAAATACGATCCCGGAAACGATGCCAATATGCAGACCGGAAATAGAAAGAATATGAGCGAGACCCGCTGCCGTAATCGCGTCATTCGCCTCCTCGCTGATCGCCGCACGCCGCCCGGTTGTCAGCGCCATCGCCACCGCTGCTTCCGGATAAGGCAGATGCGCCTCGATCCGTCGATCGATAGCCACACGGATACGCTCGATAAAATTCTGCCGCACTGATGGATTGCCAATCACTTGCGGCTGCTTGTATGCAAATCCCAGTGCGCCGATCCGCTGGAAAAACATGTAACGCTGGAAATCAAATGCGCCGGGCTGCAGCGGCGGCGACGGCGGACCCAGTCCCGCCAGCACACGAATGCGCTGCCCAACCTGCAATCCTTCATCCGACCGCACCGACAAACGCACACGCACCGGCGTTTCTTCCGGCGTCATTTTCTCGATCTGCACACCCGACAATAATAACCGGCTCCCCGCACCGTCCTCCATCCCCTCGATAACCTCGATCCGCCCGCTCACCAGCCGCGCGCCGATCTCCTTTTCAAGAATGGGCGTATAGACGCTGTAAGTCCGAAGCTGCGCCGACGCAAAACCGCTCGCCGCCAGGAAAACCGCGAGCATGAAAACCCGCTTCTCGCCCGCCGAAACAATCAGCCCCGCCAAAGAAAGCGCGAACGCCGCCAACCCCAAAATCATGGGTGGCTCCGCGGGCAATGAAAAATACAACGCTATGCCGAGTGAAAGAAAAACTGGGAACCAGAGAAACAATCTTGGCTTCTGCATGATGATTTCACGGACGATAAAATCCCCCGCCACACCCGCGTACGCGAATATGGGCGACCGAAATGGGATTTCTCCTGAAACCTCCACGCTCATGAAAGCCTTGCGCCTCCTGCGCCTGACCATTAATAAAGAGGTGTAGATTTACACGAAACCGCCGAATCCACCAGAGTTTTGAAACCATGAGTATAGTCACGCGCTTTCCCCCTTCCCCGACCGGTTTTATGCATATCGGCACGGCCAGAACCGCGCTCTATAACTGGCTTTATGCCCGCCGCCACGGCGGCAAGATGCTCTTCCGGATCGAGGACACCGACCGCGCCCGCCACTCCGAAGAGGCCGTCCAGGCCATCATCAACGGCCTCAAATGGCTGGAACTCGATTACGACGGCGAAGTGGTCTCACAATTTTCCCGCACCGCCCGCCACGCCGAAGTCGCAAACGAACTCCTTAAAAAAGGCGAAGCGTACTACTGCTACTGCTCACCGCAGGAACTGGAAGAAATGCGTGAGAAAGCCAAGAAGGAAGGCCGCGCGGTTTTCTACGATCGCCGCTGGCGCGACAAGGCCCCCTCCGCCGCGCCCAAAGACGTCAAACCCGTTATCCGGATTAAAGCACCCCTCAACGGCGCCGCCACCGTAAAAGATCATGTCCAGGGCGAAGTCACGGTCGCCGCCGAACAGTTAGACGATTTCATCATCCTGCGTAGCGACAGCACGCCCACTTACATGTTGGCCGTCGTTGTTGACGATCACGACATGGGCGTAAACTATGTCATCCGCGGCGACGATCACCTGAACAACACCTTCCGCCAAAATATTATTTACCAGGCCATGGGCTGGAAAATTCCCGAATACGCTCACCTCCCTCTCATCCTCGGGCCCGACGGCGCGAAAATGTCAAAACGCCACGGCGCCGCAAGCGTCGAGGAATACCGCGAGCTCGGCTATCTGCCCGAGGCGATGCGCAACTACCTGCTCCGTTTGGGCTGGTCCCACGGCGACGATGAATTCATCTCCGACAAACAGGCGCGCGAATGGTTTGACTTAGAGCATATCGGCAAATCCGCCGCCCGCTTCGACTTCGCCAAGCTTGAAAATGTGAATGCGCATTACATGAAAGAAATCGAGCCCGGACGGCTGCTCGGCATCGCCAAGCCCTTTTATAAGTCCCGCCACAACATTGAACTCGATGACCTCGCCGTAAAACGGATCACCACGGGCATCAATGAATTAAAGTCCCGCGCAAAGACAGTCGTACAATTCGTTGATGAATCTGTATTTTATGCAAAAAATATTCCGTTCGAATTCGACGATAAAGCCAAACAGACGCTTCAGGGCGACGCAAAAAAGGTTCTTGAAACCCTCACAGCCCGCCTGAACGATCTAAAATCTTTTACTTCCAGTGAAATAGAAAACGTCTCTAAAGCTATTTCTCAGGAACTGACCGGCGGCAAACTCGGCGCAGTCGCCATGCCCCTCCGCGCCGCCCTGACAGGTACAACGGTTTCTCCCTCCATCTTCCACGCCGCCGAAATCCTCGGCAAAGACGAAACGCTCGCCCGCCTGAAGGCCGCCCTGAACTAGGGGAAAAGCCCAAAGCCGTGAATTGATATTGCACCGCAACGCGGGTACACTAGCTCTAACAGTAACTAATTCTCGCCCCGCTATCCCCACAGACAGGTCCAGCCATGAGTCCCACCAAACCCGCCGCCGCTACAGCTCCCGCCACTGCCCAGAAGACATACACATTGACCGATGACCAGACCGGCAAAAGCTGGAAACTCCCCGTCATCGACGGCGCGACCGGACCGAGCGTTATCGACGTGCGCAAACTCTACGCCGAAACCGGCCACTTCACGTTCGACCCGTCCTACACCTCAACCGCAAGCTGCAAATCGCGCATCACCTTCATTGACGGCGACGAGGGCATTCTTATGCATCGCGGCTACACGATCGAAGACCTCGCGGGCAAAAGTGACTTCCTCGAAGTCGCCTACCTCCTGCTGAATGGCGACCTTCCGAACCAGAAAGCAAAAAAACAATTCGAGCGCGACATCACCTATCACACGATGGTGCACGAGCAGATCCACTACTTCCTGCGTGGCTTCCGCCGCGACGCCCACCCGATGGCCGTTCTCTGCGGTCTAGCAGGCGCGCTCTCGTCCTTCTATCACGACTCGTTAGACATCCGCGATCCGAAGCAGCGCGAACTCTCCGCACACCGCCTCATCGCGAAAATCCCGACCCTCGCCGCCATGAGCCATAAATACAGCATCGGCCAGCCCTTCATGTATCCGCGCAACGATCTGAGTTTCTCGGAAAACTTTCTCTATATGTGCTTCGGCGTTCCCGCCGAGCCGTACAAGGTCAACCCCGTCACCGCCAACGCGCTGGACAAAATCTTTATCCTTCACGCCGACCACGAGCAGAACGCCTCGACCTCCACCGTCCGCCTCGCGGGCTCAAGTCAAGCCAACCCGTTCGCCTGTATCGCGGCCGGTATCGCCTCGCTCTGGGGCGCAAGTCATGGCGGCGCGAACCAGGAAGTCCTCGAAATGCTCGCCGAAATCGGTACCAAGGACCGCATCCCTGAATTCATCGCGAAAGCCAAAGACAAAAACTCCGGCTTCCGCCTCATGGGCTTCGGCCACCGCGTCTACAAAAACTTCGACCCGCGCGCGCAGGTTCTCAAGAAAGCCGCCGACGAAGTGCTCGAGGATCTCGGCGTCAACGACCCGATGCTCGAGGTCGCGATGGAGCTCGAGAAAATCGCGCTGCAGGACGATTATTTCGTCAGCCGTAAACTGTTCCCGAACGTCGACTTCTATTCCGGCATCATCCTGAAGGCCATGGGCTTCCCGACCAGCATGTTCACCGTGCTGTTCGCCGTCGCCCGCACCACTGGATGGATCTCGCAATGGAAAGAAATGATCGAGGAACCCGATCTTCGCATCGGCCGCCCGCGCCAGCTCTACACCGGCCCGGCACGTCGCCCCTTCGTGTCTGTCAAAGACCGCGACTAGGCTTTCTTCGCCACTTTCTCAGGTTTTTTCTTTTTGACCGGAGCCGGTCTCTTTTTGACGGGCGCTTTCTTGCCGAAAGCCCTTGCCGGTTCCTTGGCAACAGCCAGAACGAAATCCGCTGCTTTCTGTGACGGCGTCATATCACCGCCTTCACCCTTCAGCATGTCGCGTATCTTGGAGGTTTTCGAAAGCTGGATCTTGCGCTCCATGTCATCCTCAACCAGCTTGAACAGCCCCTTCGCAAGCTCGGTTGAATTACATTGGCCCTGTAAAAATTCCGGCACCGCTGGCTCGCCCAGCAAAATATTTGCGAGATGCGCATACTTGGTTTTCACCAGCAGCTTGACCATCAGCCACGACAGCGGATGCATCTTATAGGCAATAATGTGCGGCACGCCCATATAAGCAAGCTCCAGCCCCACCGTACCGGAAACCGCCAGCGCCGCGTTACACGCCGCGAATTCATCCCATTTCTCGTCCGGGTTCACGAGCACGAAGCCTTTGTAATTAGCGCCGTGAATGGCCTTCATAACTTCATATTCCAGGTACGGCAATGTCGGGAAAATTACGACTAGGTCTGGGAAATACTGCTCTCGTATAATCTCCATCGCTTCCATGAAAATTTTGGCGTGGACGTCAAGCTCACGCTCACGGCTGCCGAAAAACACGGCGAGGACAACTTCATCCGCACCAATATTATATCGCTCACGGAAAGCAGGCCCATCCGCCGTCGACGGGTCGTATTCCGAAAGCGGATGCCCGACAAACGCCGACTTCAAACCATGCCTTGTAAAATAGGGCGGCTCATGCGGAAATAGACACATCATACCGTCAAGGAAACGCGCAACTTTCTTCGCCCGGCCCGGTCGCCACGCCCAGACGCTCGGCGCCGCGTAATGCACGATCCGCGCTTTTGACTTACCGCGTTTTTTAAGGCGCTTCCCGATCTCGAAATTAAAATCAGGCAGGTCGATCGTAACAACAACATCCGGGTTGAAATTTTCAATCTCGATGACGACGGCTTCCATCAATTTCAGGAGCCTCGGCAACTGGCCGATAACCTCCCAGATGCCCATCACACCGAGCTCTTCCATGTTCATCAGGCTTTTGAAGCCCTGTTTCTCCATCAGCGGGCCACCTATGCCCGACAACTGGATCTCCGGTGACTTGTCTTTAAGCGACCTGATCAGGCCCGACCCCAGTACATCGCCGGAATGTTCGCCCGCTATCATGAAAATTTTCTGAGTCATAAGCCCTGATCGTCCGTTTTGACCGCAATCCCAATCACGAACATTTTATGCTTGTCTGCGATTTGTGCAACCTCTTCCGGGCTGACCAGCAAACTATGCCCTGCATGAATCGCGACCCCCGCCAGCCCACATGCCGCCGCATTAATGATTGTCTGCGGTCCCACGGTCGGCAGGTCGAAATCCCGGTATTGCCCCGGCTTGCAGGTCTTGACCAATATCCCCCCGCGCCCCTTGCGCATCAGCGCCTTCGTGCGCTCCATGAGCTTATCGGTCCCTTCAACCCCCTCAACCGCCAGCACCAGCCCTTCCTGTATGATCACTGCCTGACCTACATCCAGCGCACCCAGCCTTTGGGAAATCTCGATGCCTTTTTCAATATCCTGCCAGTCGCGGTTCTCAGGTTGCACCGAGCCGATTGCTCCTTCCGGCGCCAGCAAATTCTGCGCGATACTCTGGATGCCGTGGATGCGGAAACCCTCCTTGCCCAGGAAATCCCGCAGCGCTTCGCCGATCCCGTTATCACCACCGATCACCTTCCAGCTCGCGCGCGCAAAAAATTCCGCTGCTTTCAGGTCGGGCCGCAATTCCGCAATCGTCGGGTGCCGTATCGAGCCGATAAAAACAAGGTCGCTTATGCCGTGGGATTTAAGCGTCTTGATGATATGTCCTGCGGCACCAAGGCGCGTCCATAAATGACTGCGCCCCTGGATAACCATCGGGTCGGTCTGACCTTCGAAGCCAATCACGAAAGGTTCAATGCCTTTCTGGTCGCAGGCTTCCAGTAATTTTTGCGGGAGCATCCCGCCACCGGCGAGAATGCCAATGCTTTTGATTGGCGCTGCGTCTAACGCGGCGGCTGGCATAACGGAAATCTCGTTTTTTCACGCGCAAAGCGAATAATGTTTTGAACCGTGTCGTCACTGGAGAAATCATTCGCAACTTCGGCGATACGCTCTTCCATTGTGCCTTCCTGTCCAAACAAATGATTGACGGCTTTTTGAATAGTCTTCACCTGGTCCTTCGAAAACCCGCGGCGCTCAAGGCCGATCAAATTCAAGCCCGCCAGGAACGCACGCTCGCCTTTGACCCGGCCATAAGGAATGACATCGCTCTCGACGCCCGACATACCGCCGATCATCGCGTGCTCGCCAATCCGCACGAACTGGTGCACCGCAGCTAACCCGCCGATCACCGCAAAATCACCGACCGTCACATGCCCGCCGAGCGTCGCATTGTTCGCCATGATCACGTTGTTGCCGATCACGCAATCATGCGCCACATGCGCCGCAACCATAAACAAGCCGCCATCACCAACGCGCGTTTCCATCGCGCCACCCTTGGTGCCCGGGTTCATCGTCACATGTTCGCGGATTGTATTGTTCTTCCCGATGATCAGCTTCGACGGCTCGCCCGCATATTTCAGATCCTGCGGCGGCGTGCCGAGCGCGGCAAAGGAATACACCTTCGTGCCCTCGCCGATCACCGTATGCCCGTCCACCACCACATGCGGCTTCAGCACCACATTATCTTTGATCTCGGCATTTGGCCCGACGATGCAATAAGCGCCAATAGACGCTGAGGGCGCGACAATCGCGTCCTTCTCGATAATAGCTGTAGGATGAATATTGCTCATTATGAAATATTAAAGAGGCTGCTTATCAGGAACAAATCACGGATTGTTGCGGCCCGTTACAATAGTAGATTCAATAGAAATCAGGTTTTATCAGCGATCATGGCGCTAAATGTGGCCTCGGCGCACAGGGCACCGTCAACCACTGCCTTGCCTTCAAACTTCCAGACATTGGCGCGGGAATGAACTTTTTTGACATGGATATGCATGGAATCGCCCGGCACCACCGGCTTGCGGAAACGCGCATCCTCGATGCTCATGAAATAGACGGTTTTGCCTTCGGCCTTCTTGCCAAGCGTATCAACCACGAGGATCGCCGCCGTCTGGGCCATGGCCTCGACGATCAGGACGCCCGGCATCACCGGAAAATCCGGGAAATGCCCCTGGAAATGCGGCTCGTTGATCGAAACATTTTTGAGGCCCACAGCGCTCTCGCCCGGCACAAACTCAAGAATCCGGTCCACCAGCAGGATAGGATAGCGGTGCGGGATCATTTTCATGATCCGGTTGATATCGATGGTTTTCTTCGCGGCGCTGTTCATCGAGGGTTCCGTTTGCTTCCGGCTACTTTAAGGGGCTTTTTCCTTTTTAATCAAGCGCTTTAATAAGGCCGCCTGACGCAAAAACTGCCGCAGCGGCATGGAAGGATAACCCATCTGTGCCTCGCCCGCAGGCACATCCTGAATGACCCCGGATTGCGCGGCAATCTGCGCCCCCTTGCCGACCCTTAAATGCCCGGCAATACCCGCCTGCCCGCCCATGGCCACGTAATCCTCGATGACGGTACTGCCGGCAATCCCGACCTGCGCCACGATAATGCATCCCTTGCCGATTTTGACGTTATGGGCGATCTGGACCAGATTATCGATCCACGTGCCCTGCCCGATCACCGTATCCGGCCCCGATCCCCGGTCGACAGTCGTATTGGCCCCGATCTCGACATGGTCCTCGATAATCACGCGGCCCAGTTGCGGCACCTTCACATGCCCGGCCGGGTCGATGGCCAGTCCGAAACCGTCCTGCCCGATCCGCGCACCGGGATAAATCCTTACATGGTCACCAATTAACGCATGGCTGATCGAGGCATTGGCCCCGACTCGTCCCTGCGCACCGATTTTCACATTGCGGCTAATCACTGCGTTCGGCTCGATCCAGCATCCATCACCAAGCTGCACGCCCTCAGCGATGACAACACCGTCTTCAATCACGCACCCCTTGCCGAGTTTTGCGCTCGGATGAATTGATGCTCTTGCCGAAACCGAACCCGCAGGCCGCGCTTCCGGGTAAAACATCTGCGCCGCGAGCGCATAGGCCTTATAGGGTGATTTTGAAACCAGCAAATTCACGCCCTTCGGCGCAAGCGCGGCCATTGCGGGCGAAACGAGACAGGCCCCGGCCTTCGTGACAAGGAACTGCTCCTTGTATTTCACATTGTCGAAAAAACTGAGATCTTTCGGCCCGGCTTTATCCAGCGGGGCAACATCGGAAACTGTATAGGACGCATCCGAACCTTTGAATATTTCAGCCTTCGTAGCGCTGGAAATTTCTTTCAGGCTGAGCGGGCGGGCGGTCTGGAAAAAATTCTGATCTGCCATGAGCGGGGATTACTTGTCTGCGATTTCCAGCGCGATCTCTGAAACCGCCTTGTCCAGACGTGCCAGCGTTTCGTCGGTGATATCCATGCCCTTGCTGTTGATCACCACGTTCTGGCTGTTGATCACGAGGCTGTATCCCTTCTCATCCGAAATCTGCTGAACGATTTTCAGGATTTCATCGCGAAGCTTGCCTATGCTTTTGGATGCCGCATCTTCCAGCGCCTTTTTACGCTCCTGCGCAACACGGCGCGATTCCGTAAGTTCGCTTTCAAACGCCTTCGCCTTTTTCGCAAATTCCTCAGCCGGCAATGAACTCCGCTGTCCCGAAAGCGCCTTTTCATCATCGCGGAGCTTTTGTTCCTGCTGCGCGATTTCTGCAAGGAATTTCGTTTTGTGCGTTTCAAGCTGCTGCTGGATATTCACACCAGCTTTGGAATCTTTCAGCAGCTTTTGAACATCAACCACCGCCACCGCTGTCGGGTCGGCAGCCATTGACGCGGCAGGCACACATATCATCAGGATTGCCGCTGCGATAACGGCTTTCATAAACGTTTTCATTGCATGTTCTCTAAGTTATCCGGCAGGTGCCGTTAAAAGCGCGTGCCGAAGTTAAACCGGAAGACTTCTTTCTCGTCGAAATCTTCTTTCAAGTAAGGCAAGGCGACATCCGCGCGGATCGGTCCGAACGGTGAACGCCACGACAGGCCGAGACCGGCGCTGGCGCGAATGCTGCTCTCATCGAGAATATCCGCACCCGTTTCATCGATATCCCACAGGCTGCCGAAATCGGTAAAGCCATGACCGAGGATACCCATTTCTTCCGGCAGGCCGATCGGGAACGATGTCTCGAGCGATCCGCGGTAGAAAACATTGCCGCCGAGGGCATCATCCGTGGTCGCGTCGCGCGGACCGATACCGGCCTTCGCAAAACCGCGCAGCGATGAGCCGCCGATAAAGTAGCGTTCGTTAATTTCAACGTCGGAATCACCGTAACCCTGGATTGCGCCGATTTCGCCGAGCGCATTCACCACCACGCGGTCCGCCAGCGGGTAGAAATAGGACGCGCCGGTTTTAGCCGATACGTATTGTGCATCGCCGCCAAGGCCCGCAACTTCGGTATCGAGCCATCCCAGCAAACCTTCCGTCGGGAACATCTGGCTGTCGCGGCTGTCATATTCAACACGCTGGCCGACAGCAGACGTTACGCGCTGACCTTCCTGGTCGCGAATGAAACGCGAGGCATCAGTCTGAACATCGGTAATTTCGTTGTTCTCGAGACGGTATTTCCAGTTCTGGCGCCAGCGCTCGGAAAGCGGGTAGCCGAAGCGAAGACCGCCGCCCGTGCGGCGCTGGTCGAACGAGCTTTCATCCTGCAGGTCGCGGGTGATGTGGAAAATATCAACGCCTGCCGAAAGATCGCGGTCGAGGAAATGCGGCTCAGTGAACGAAACATCGAATTCCGTCCGCTTGCCTGCAATCGTCGTCGAGAACAGCAGGTCCTGACCCTTGCCGAGCAGGTTGCGTTCACGAATTCTGAAATCCGCCAGCGGACCGTCGCTGGTCGAGAAACCCGCACCGACAGAAAGTTCGCCGGTCGATTTTTCAGCCACATCGATATCGACGACTGTTTTATCAGGTGCCGAACCGGGCTTGGCTTCCACGTTCACGCTCTCGAAATAATCGAGGTCGCGGATATTCTGCTCCGAACGCGCCAGCTTCGACTTGTTGAAGGGGTCGCCTTCAACCAGCAACATTTCGCGGCGCAGGACCTTGTCCTGCGTCCTGACGTTACCGGTCACGTTAACGCGCTCAACGAACACGCGCGGCGTTTCATTGATCTGGAAAGAGATATCGACCGTCTTGCTTTCGCGGTTGCGGTGAATGTCGGGACGAACCGTGACGAATGCATATTGCAGGTCGCCCAGCTCGTTCGTCATACCATCCACGACTTCCTGCACGCGGTCGGCGTCATACCAGTCGCCCTGCTTGAAGGTAATCTGGTCGTTGAGGACATTGGCATCGAAATTGCGCAGCTTTGAATCAACGCCGACTTTGCCGACCTTGTAACGCTCGCCTTCCTCAAGCGTGAAGGTGATGAAGAAATTCTCGCGCTCCTTCGAAAGCTCGGCTACGGCCGAAAGAATCCTGAAATCCGCGTACCCTTGCGACAGATAGAAACGGCGCAGTTGCTCCTGGTCATAGGCCAGGCGGTCCGGATCGTAACGGTCGTCCGATGTCAGGAAACGGTACCATGCTGTTTCCTTCGTGCTGATTTCGCTGCGAAGGCGGTCATCGTCGAAACGCTCGTTGCCCACGAATGAAATCGTCTTGATCGTGGTAACGCCGGTTTCCTCGATTTCAAACACGAGGTTCACGCGGTTCTGGTCGAGACGAATAACCTTCGGCTCGATATTAACCGAGAAGCGCCCGTTCTGGCGGTAAACCTGATACAGACGGCTGACATCGGACTGAACTTTCGTCCGCGTGAAAACCTGGCGTGGGCGAAGCTGGATTTCCGCCAGCAATTCATCGTCCTTGATCTTGTCGTTGCCTTCAAACGCGATTTCATTGATGACCGGGTTTTCGATCACATTGACGACGACCGTGTCGCCTTCCTGGCTCAGCGTCACGTCGGCAAACAAGCCGGTGGCAAACAAACTTTTAAGCGAAGCGTCCAGCGCCTCGCGCGTCATCGGGTCGCCGACTTTCAAATCCATGTAAGACATGACGGTGGCTGGCTCGACACGCTCGGAACCGTCAACGCGGATTTCGCGGACGACACCTTGCGCCGATGCGCTCTGGATGAAGGAAAAACCGACGGCGACTGCCAGCGCCAGACACAAGAAAACCGCTTTGCGAATATTTTGCATACCCAAATCCTGCCTAATTCCGTTAGTCATAAACCATTAATTTTTCATGGAACAGCTTACCCTAGAACAAAAGAATCAAAAAAACCAGCGGGTAAGCCGGAAAAATGAATCACCCGGACATTATGAAGGTTTCAGGGGGGAAATCCAGCCTGACAAGTCGAAACAGCCTTAAAAACAGGGGATTAGAGGATAAGCTGCATAATATCGCTAAGGTTGGCATAGACCATAATACACACCAGGAACGTCAGCCCGAACTGAAACGCATATTCCTGGATCTTGTCCGGCACAGGGCGGCCCAGCATCGCCTCGAACGCGTAGAACACCAAATGTCCCCCGTCCAGGACCGGGATCGGGAACAAATTCACAAGACCCAGATTGATCGACAGCAGCGCCGTGAAGAAAATCAGGGCAACCAAACCCTGCTGCGCCATATCACCCGCCAGTGCGCCGATGCGGATCACGCCGCCGAGCTCCTTGGTACTACGCGTGCCCATGATCATCTGGCCGATCGCCTCAAGCGTGCCCAGCGTAACATCCCAGGTTTGCTTCAGCGCCACGCCCGTTGCCTGGGGCAGCGAATATTTCACCATCGACTGCGAAACATCCGTGTTCGTCACGAGCAGCAGCGAACTCTTCGGATCGTTCGGATCCGCCGCACGGAGCGATTCATTAAATTCCGCCGATGGCCTGAGCATCAATTGATCGAGCGCGCTGCCGTTTTTAACTTCGACCTTGAGCGTCGTTCCCATTTTCGCCAGCAGCGCAGCACGAACCTGCTCCGGGTCTGAATAGGCTCTCCCGTCGATGCTCTGGATATTTTTAATGTCGACCGCATGGCGGGCGCTGATCAAACCGAGCATGCCGCGGCTGTGCTTGAAGCCGAAACGGTCCTGCATTTCCATTTTTTCCGCACGGGCCTGAATGGTAATCATTTCGCCGTCACGCTTGATTTTAAAAACACGCTGCTTATCCAGCGAGATTGTCATCTCGCGGCGGATATCTTCGAAATCCTTGATTGTGCGACCGTCGATGGAAATAATTTCATCGTGCGGTTTAAAACCGTAACGGTCGGCTGACGATCCGCCGATCACACCCGCACCCACCGGCGGCGTTGTCGGCTGCCCGTTGAATGTGAACAGAAGAGTCAAAAGAATAAGCGCGAACACATAATTGATCCCCGGGCCCGACGCGACGATGATCGCGCGCTTCCAGACGGGCTTGGCAAAGAACGCGGCCCTGCGCTCCTCAACTGTCAGGGCACGCACTTCGCCGCTTGCAGGATCGGCCACGCCATCGACATGCTTGACGCTGGCCGGATCCACATCCCCGAATAATTTCACATAGCCGCCGAGCGGCACCAGGCACATTTTCCAGCGCGTACCGGTCTTGTCGTTAAATCCGAAAAGCTCTTTACCGAAACCGATGGAAAAAACTTCCACCTTCACGCCGCAAAGTTTCGCGGCGATGTAATGACCCCACTCATGCACGAAAACCAGGATACTCAGGACCAGCAGGAACGTGCCACCGTAAATCCAGGCATTGCTGCCGAGCATCTGAAAAACTTCGAATATGTTCATGATTTATCCGATACCTTTTTTATAATCTTGTTTATTAATATATGTGGTGGCGAGCTCGCGGACAGCCCGGTCTGAATTCTCAAAATCTTCAATATTTTCAAGCTTTTGGGGCGAAATCTGGCTGAGGACACCTTCTACTATATTTATTGTATCAAGAAATCCTGTCTTTTTGTTTAAAAAATGTTCCACCGCAATTTCATTGGCAGCATTCAGCGCCAGGCAAGAATAAGGTCCTTGTTTCAACGCTTCATACGCCAGCCTCAGCGCCGGAAAACGCCCCTGGTCAGGCTGCTCGAACGTCAATTCCCTGGTCTGCGTCCAGTCCAGCGTCCGGCCCGGCGTGTCGATCCGCTCCGGCCATGCCAGCGCATGCGCAATAGGTGTGCGCATATCGCTCGCCGCCATCTGCGCCAGCACCGATCCATCCTTGTATTCCACCATCGAATGAATCACCGACTGTGGATGCACAAGCACCTCGATTTTATCCGCCGGCATATCGAACAGGTAATGCGCCTCGATAATCTCCAGCGCCTTGTTCATCATTGTCGCACTGTCGACCGTGATCTTAGGCCCCATCACCCAGTTCGGATGCGCCAGCGCCTGCTCTTTCGTCGCGCGCGCCATGGCTTCCCTCTTCCATGTGCGGAACGGCCCGCCCGACGCCGTCAGGATGATTTTCTTGATCCCGTCCCGGCGCTTGAAATCGAAAACCTGGAACACCGCGTTATGCTCGCTGTCCACCGGCAGCAATATCGCGCCGGATTTTTTAACCTCGCGCATCACCAGCGGCCCGGCGGCGGCCAGCGGCTCCTTGTTCGCAATCGCGACCGCCTTGCTGTTTTGAATCGCCGCGATAACCGGGCGCAATCCCGCCATCCCGACAATCGCCACAAGACTTAAATCCACTTTCGCGCCCGCGTAATTCAAAAGCGCTTCCCGCCCCGCTTCGGCCTTGATGCCGGTGCCGGAAAGTTTTTGTTTCAGCACTTCATAATAATCTTCGTTACCGATGATGGCTGTTTTGGCTTTCACGCGAACGGCAATCTCCGCCAGCTCGCTAACGCTGTTCTGCGCACTCACCGCCTGCACGTCGAAGCTTGCAGGTGCCGAGCAGATGACATCCACCGCACTGCGCCCGATTGAGCCCGTCACGCCCAGAATATTTACGCTCTTAACTTTCAAAGACATAGGTAAACCTTAATATGAAAAACAAATAAACCGGCGCCGCTAACATCATCGCGTCGACCCGGTCCAGCAAGCCACCATGCCCCGGGATTATAACACCCGTATCCTTAACCTGCACGTGACGCTTGAACCATGAAATCATCAAATCCCCGGCCTGCCCGACCACGCCTATTATTGCGCCCACAATGAACATCGCCAGCGAAACCTTGGTAATCCCGTCCCACGTCTGCGCCCCATATATATAGTCATATGTGTGGAGGAAAATATTCGCCCCGATAACAGGAAATACGGCGGCTCCGACGAACCCGGCCCATGTCTTGTTCGGGCTGATGGTCTTCGCCATTTTCGGCCCGCCGATCAGCTTGCCGAAAACATAGCCGCCGATATCGCTTGCCCAGATCATGATCACGAACAGCAGCGCATAGCGCACGCCAAAATCCATCCGGATCAGGTAACACGACCAGAACGCCACCAGCACATAGAATATCCCAAGAAGAATAAAGAGCGAGCGCTGCTTCGTCTTCATCGAAAGCGTCGCCCATTCATACATTACGATCACAGCATTGGCCGAAACCAGCAGGATGAATGGAATGCCGTCGTATAGAATACCTGCAATAACGATTGGAATAATGATCAACGCCGAAATAATCCGTTTCAGAAGGCGCGGCGAAATGGCAATCGCCATACTTTACGCTCCCGTTTGTTTAATGGCTCCGAAGCGGCGCTCGCGCCGGGCAAAATCCTGCACGGCCTGCTCGAGATCTTCGCGGTCGAAATCCGGCCACAGCGTATCGGTAAAAACCAGCTCGGAATAAGCGCACTGCCACAGCAGAAAATTGCTGATGCGCTGCTCGCCGCTTGTGCGGATCAAGAGATCCGGCTCGGGAACGCCCGCCGTCATCAGAAAACCCGGAAATTCTTTTTCAATCACCTTCATGTCCGGGACACGACCTTCTGAGACGGCTTTTTCAGCCAGGCGCTGCGCTGCCTGCAAAATATCGTGCCGCCCGCCGTAATTCAGCGCGATGACAAGCGTGATCTTGTCATTATCCTTCGTCAGGTCTTCGGCATTCTCGATCAGCTGGATAATATCATCGTCCAGCTCGGCACGGTTGCCGATCACCCGAAGCCGCGCACCGCTCTTATGCAGCTCCGCCGTCTCCGAGCGCAGGTAGTAACGAAGTAAACTCATCAATTCCTTGATTTCGGATTCCGGCCTGCTCCAGTTCTCCGACGAAAAGCCGAACAGCGTGACAAATTCGACGCCCATCTCCGCCGCATCTTTAACCACCCGCCGCGCCGCTTCCGCGCCCTGCTTGTGCCCGGCCGTACGCGGCAGGCCCCGCCGGTTCGCCCAGCGTCCATTCCCATCCATAATGATGGCGATGTGTTTCGGTATGTGTGGTGTGTCCGCGACTGGCATCTGTTTTGCGACGATCAAACCTTCATGATGTCGGTTTCTTTGTCCGAAAGCATCTTGTCGATCTTTTCAATCGCTGTGTCGGTCATCTTCTGAATTTCATCCGAAAGGCGCTTTTGCTCATCCTCGGATCCGCCCTTGTCCTTCTTGATCGCGTCCATCGCATCCCGGCGCACGTTACGCACCGAAACCTTGGCCGCCTCCGTATATTTCCCCGCCAGCTTCTTCAGTTCGTTGCGGCGCTCCTCGGTCAGCGGCGGAATCGGCAGGCGCAAATTCGTGCCGTCCGTCTGCGGGTTCAGGCCGAGTCCTGCGTCGCGAATGGCTTTCTCAACCGCCTTGACGTTCCCGGCATCCCACACCTGCACGATAATCATGCGCGGCTCGGGCACGTTGACAGTACCCACCTGGTTCAGCGGCATGCGGCTGCCATACACCTCGACCACAATCGGGTCTAGTAAACTTGCCGACGCGCGTCCCGTGCGAAGACCCGCAAATTCCTTGGCCAGCACATCGGTAGCCCCGTCCATGCGGCGTTTTGTGTCTGCTTTATCGAGCATCTTGATCCTCTTTAGTTATTAACAACCGTGAACTTGCCATCGCCCTTCACCACTTTCGCGAAATTACCCTTTTCACGAACCGAGAAAACGACGATGGGAATATTATTCTCGCGCGCCAGCGAAATCGCCGTCGCATCCATAACCTTTAAATCTTTCGTCAGCACGTCAATGAAGCTGATCGTCTCGAAACGCTTCGCCGATGGATCCTTGTGCGGATCGGCACTGTAAACGCCATCGACTTTCGTGCCCTTGAAAATCGCATCGCAATCCATCTCGGACGCGCGCAACGCACCCGCCGTGTCGGTCGTGAAATACGGGTTACCGGTTCCGGCGGCGAATATCACCACGCGGCCCTTCTCCATGTGACGCATCGCCTTGCGGCGGATATAAGGCTCGCAGATTTGATCCATCCGGATCGCTGACATCACGCGCGTCGGCACACTGAGATGCTCCAGCGCATTCTGCAGCGCCAGCGCGTTGATGCAGATGCCGAGCATCCCCATATAATCGGCCGTCGTCCGGTCCATGCCTTCCGCCGAACCGGAAACGCCGCGGAAAATATTCCCCGCGCCCACGACCACGCAAACCTGCACACCGAGATCGACAACTTCTTTAATGTCATTGGCCACCCGCTTGACTGTGTCCGAGTCGAGCCCGAATTCCTTCTCCCCCATCAACACCTCCCCCGACATCTTCAGGAGAACGCGCTGGTACTTATAGGCGTTATTCGGGGATTTCTTCTTTTCGGCGCTCATGGCAGGACCTGTGCTTTCAAAACCAGTCTAATGTAATAACAGCCGCGAAGCATTGCAACGCGGCTGTTAAGGAAAACCTTAAAAAGTCGCGGTTCTTAGCCGTTGGCGGCCTTGGCCACTTCAGCGGCAAAGTCCTCTTTTACGACCTCAATGCCCTCGCCGATCTGGAAACGGATATAAGCCTTGATTTTCACAGGCGCACCCGCGTCTTTGGCTGCATTTTCGAGCACTTTCGAGATCTTGGTCTCGCCGTCGACAACAAAGACCTGCTCCAGCAGGACAACCTCTTCATAGAACTTGCGCAGGCGTCCCTCGATCATTTTTTCAATAATCTCGGGGGCTTTGCCACTGGCTTTGGCCTGTTCGCGGAAAATGTCGCGCTCGCGCTCGACCGATTTCGGGTCCAGCGCCGAAACATCCAGCGAAGCCGGGTTAACGGCAGCAATGTGCATCGCGATCTGTTTACCGGTCGCTTCCAGAACTTCCGGCTTGCCGTCCGATTCCATGGCTACCAGAACGCCGATCTTCCCGAGGTTCGGTGCCAGCGCGCTGTGCATGTAAGCCGCGACAACGCCCTTGTCGACCGACAAACGTGCCGAACGGCGAAGGTTCATGTTCTCACCGATGGTCGCGATCTTGTCGGTCAGCGTGTCCTGAACCGATTTGCCGCCGCAATCCATCTTAGCTAACTGCTCCGCATTGTCCGCTTTCAGGGCGATTTGCGCGACCTGCTTGACGAATGCCTGGAACTCTTCGTTGCGCGAAACGAAATCCGTCTCGGAGTTCACTTCGACAACCGATGCCACCTTGCCGTCGCTCGCAATGGCGATAAGACCTTCAGCCGCCGTACGGCCCGATTTCTTCGCCGCTTTCGACAGGCCCTTTTTACGGAGCCAGTCAACCGCCGCTTCCATGTCGCCCTTCGTTTCGACGAGCGCGTTCTTGGCATCCATCATGCCTGCGCCGGTCGACTCGCGGAGTTCCTTGACCATTGATGCTGTAATGTCAGCCATTTTCTTTTTCCTTTTTTCTATCTAGACGCAACCCCGGCGAAAAGCCGGGGTCTTGTGCGTTAGGCTAATGAATTAAGCCGCCGAAGCCGCTTTCTTGCTGGCTTTTTCTTCGTTCGCCGGTGCGGATGCTTTTTCCGCAGGCAACTCGACCTTCAGGTCAGCCGATGCGCCGATATCCTTGCCGGACTTCGTCACTTCAGCCTGCAGGCCGTCGAGAACCGCTTCCGTAACCAGGTCGCAGTACAATTCAATTGCACGGAGCGCATCGTCGTTACCGGGAATGACGTAGTCGATCCCGTCCGGGTCGGCGTTGGTGTCGGCAATCGCGAAAACCGGGATGCCGAGCTTGTTGGCTTCCTTCACCGCGATGTCTTCCTTGGTGATGTCGATGATGAACAGCGCATCAGGCTGGCCGCCCATTTCTTTAATTCCGCCGATTGACGACTCGAGCTTCTGTTTCTCGCGCGCCATCATCAGCAGTTCTTTTTTCTTATAACCCTGGCCTTCACCGGCGAGGATACGGTCAACTTCACGAAGACGGTTGATCGAACCCGAAATCGTCTTCCAGTTGGTCAGCATACCGCCGAGCCAGCGCTGGTTCACGTAGTACTGGCCGCAACGTTTTGCGGATTCAGCAACTTTTTCCTGCGCCTGGCGCTTCGTCGCGACAAACAGGATACGGCCGCCATTGGCGACGATATCGCGGATCGATTTCAGCGAAGTCTGGAGCATCGGCGCGGTTTGTTGCAGGTCGATAATGTGAACGCCGTTACGAACGCCGAAAATATATTGGCGCATCTTGGGGTTCCAGCGGCGGGTGTGGTGTCCGAAGTGAACGCCTGCCTCGAGAAGCTGGCGCATGTTTACGTCTGGCATTGTCATGTTTTTAGTCCTTTTCCGGTTAAAGCCTCTGCGGGAATTTAAGTATAAGGACCAACCCTTACACCGGATGGGACGATTAAATCATCGGCCCTTTCCCGCATGTGAATTTACAATTGAAGGGTTTTTACTGTTAAAGCCGCGCTTTTGCAAGGATTTTGATTGACAAAATGACGAATATTTAGGAATATAATCCTCTAATAGCGCCCGGACTCTGTCCGCGGCGCTTTTTCTTTTTAAACACAAGGAAATCCCTATGAAAATTGAACTTTCAAAGCCCTTTACGCCTAACAGCAAAGTAGACGAATACGACACACGCCAGGTTAAAAAATCACTCAATCGGCTAGGCTATTACCAGCCCTATGAAAAAACCGGCATTACGGGAATCCCCGATTAGGCCATATTCGACGCCTTGAAAAAATTTCAGGAACATTATGGCCTGCGCTCAACCGGCGAAGCCCGTCCCGGTGATGAAACAATTCAATCATTAAACGAAGAAACCGCCAAAACACCGGACGGCTATTATATTTGGCGCACGGTCGGGGATGACAAAGTCCGCGAGAGCCACCAAGCACTTGATAACACCATATGCTCATGGTCCGACTCCCCTAATCCCGGCGAAGATTTCAACTGCCGTTGCTGGGCGGAGCTTATTTTAATTTCACCGAATTGCCGAGATGAACAAGAAGCCCTCAATATAGAAAAAGAGAAATTTGAAGCTCTTAACAAAAGAAAAGATCAGCATATAAAAGACTTAAGAAAACTAACTGATAAAAGAGACCAGATCGTCCAAAAGATGAATGAAACATTGGGCACAGAGATTGCCTCATTTATATTCGGGTTTCCCTTTGCCCGCACTGATTTTATATTTGAGTTGTTACAAAGACATTTCAATAATATTATCAGTGACGAATTATTAAAAGCCGCCGACCGCCTTGCAAAAGAGCGCGGCGCCATTCTCAAAAAAATTGATTACACAAGAGATCAATTAAATATAGTTATGATCGCATTGTTAAACTCTAAGGCAAAACTTGAGAAAGCCCAACAGGAGTTAAAAATATGCATGAACAAAAAATCATAAAAAAATTCTTAGCCTATTTTTCATGGAAGATTATTTTCCTGGATGTAGTCAAATTTTATATTTACTTGATACTTTTTTATGGATTGGCATTTTTGCTGATGTGGGCGCACGCGCACCTGGCTCTGGAAGCCGACAAAATGACTTTTAATGAAATTTTATTTGATCCAAACGATGTAGATTTAAAAGATTATAGTTTTGACATTGAAAATTATAAATGGCTTGGCCAGAAGATGGGATTCTACATGTTCGTTTTGGTTTGCCTCGGCGTATTTTTCACTAACCCGCCAAAATCATTCAAACACATATCCATTGTAATCATTCTTATTTTTCTCATTAACAACGGTATGTTCCTGAGTGGAACAATATCAGAATATGTTTACGACTTTTTTATATTGTCTGGATTTGCCTTAATGTCATGGATTCTTTCTTTGGCTTGGCACGAATACAAAAATAAAAAGCATCCGCAAACAAACTAATAAAATTTCCTTTGATTTCAGAGAGCAACCACCCCCACCCCCTCAAAACGGCCGAACGAACTGATAAGGCCTACGCCTCCAGAATCTCCGCCACGCCCGGCTCGCCGCGAATGATATTCCGCGCCTGCTGGCTGAGCGACCACCGCCCCGGCAGCCTGATCGCCGCCCGCCGCCCGTTCTCGATATCGAGATAAAGCGTAACTTCTGAATTCCCCTTGCCCTCGATATCCAGGAACTCCCGGATCTTCTTCGCAGCCTGCGGGTTTTTCAGGAAAATGCGGATCTCGCGGATCTTGCCCTCCAGCGCCGCGTCCAGCGGCTCGATGCGCTCCGCCGTAAACCGCGTCTGGTCCTCGCGCTGCTCGGCGCTGAGGCGCAGCAGCACCGCCCGCCCCGGCTCCAGGAATTCACGGCTGACAGCCAGCAATTCCGAAAAAAGCGTCACCTCGAAAATCCCGGTCGGGTCCGAGAGCTGCAGGAACGCATATTTGCTGCCCTTCTGCGAAACCTTCTCCTGCTTCTTCAGGATCACCCCGGCCATCTGGTAACTGCCCGCCGATTTATGAATCAGGTCATGTTCCACCTTGGCGAACGTGACAATCTTTAAATTTTCAAACTGCTTCTGCCGGCTGTCGAGCGGATGCGCCGACAGGTAAAACCCGACCGCACCGAATTCCTTCTCAAGTTTCTCGAGCGGACTCCAGTCCTTGGTCTTCGGCAATTCCGGCATCCCGAGGCCGTTGCCGCCGCCTTCGCCGAACAAACTCACCTGCCCGGAATTTCTTTCCTCTGCGAGCGATTGCGCGTGCCGCAGCAATAATTCTGCCGACGCCGCCATCTGCGCACGGTTCGGGTTCAAACTTTCAAATCCCCCCGCCGCCGAAAGCTGCTCGAACTGCCGCTTGTTCAGAAGCTTCGGATCGATGCGTGAAATAAAATCCTCAACCGACTTGAACGCGCCATTCGCAGCGCGCTCCTGTACAATCCCGTCCATCGCGCCCGCCCCGACATTCTTCAGCGCCGCCAGCGCATAGCGGATGGAATCGCCTTCCACCTTGAACTCCACGCTCGACGTATTGATATCCGGCTGCAGCGTCTTGATCCCTATGCGGTCGAGATCCTGCTTGAAAACGCTCAGCTTGTCCGTGTTACCCATATCGAGCGTCATCGACGCCGCCATGAATTCCAGCGTGTAATTGCTCTTCAGCCACGCCGTCCAGTAGGCGATCAACGCATACGCCGCTGCGTGCGATTTATTGAAACCGTATCCGGCGAATTTATCGATCTGGTCGAAAATATAATCCGCGCGCTCGGCGGAGACGTTATTATGCTCCTGCGCGCCTTTTATGAACTGATCGCGCTGCGCATCCATTTCCTTCTTGATCTTCTTACCCATCGCGCGGCGAAGCAGGTCAGCGCCGCCAAGCGTATAGCCCGCCAGCACCTGCGCCGCCTGCATCACCTGCTCCTGGTAAATCATGATGCCGTAAGTTTCTTCAAGATAAGGCTGAAGTTTCGGATGCAGGTAATCCGGCTGCTCGCGGCCTTCCTTCACCGAGACATATTTCGGAATGTTGTCCATCGGGCCGGGACGGTAGAGCGAGACGAGCGCGATGATGTCCTCAAAACGGCTCGGCCTGACCTTGCG